>Ga0247834_1006751_pt1 | contig 12616 bp, 14 predicted proteins | sample LaCruzMarch2015__8_FD_187118 | JGI IMG/M metagenome (GOLD analysis project Ga0247834, IMG submission 187118) | Freshwater microbial communities from meromictic Lake La Cruz, Castile-La Mancha, Spain - LaCruzMarch2015_12m | ecosystem: Environmental > Aquatic > Freshwater > Lake | place: Spain... | reverse complement strand
CAATTACCAGATCCATCGCGGACCAGGCCCGCACCATCCGAATCCCGGTGCACATGATCGAAACGATCAACAAGCTGATCCGGGTTCAAAAGCAATTGGTGCAGGAGTACGGCCGCGAACCCAGCCCCGAGGAGATCGCCGAGGAAATTCAGTTGCCCGTCGAACGGGTCCGTGCCGTCCTCAAGATGGCACAGCAACCCATCAGCCTCCAGGCTCCGGTCGGAGACAGCGACGACACGAGCTTTGGCGATTTCATCGAAGACAAAGGCGCGGAGAATCCTGCGGATCAGGCTGCCATCGTCCTGCTGAAGGACAAAATTCGCGACGTCCTCGACACGCTCACGGAACGTGAACGGGCCGTGCTCGAACAGCGCTTCGGGTTGGTGGACGGCTACAGCCGCACGCTCGAGGAAGTGGGCCGTCAATTCAAGGTCACCCGCGAACGCATCCGTCAAATCGAAGCCAAGGCGCTTCGGAAGATGCGTCACCCGACCCGGATTCGTCAGCTCGAGGGCTATCTGGAACGTCAGGAAGCGCTTTAGTACACCAGCGAGTTGACCCGCAACTTTGCGGTCCGCCAGGGGTTTACTCAGGGATGAAGGAGTCTCCAGAGGACGAGAACGACGCGGTGTGGAAATTGTTGGGTGAAGCCCGGCACCCCACTGTTTCGCCGTTTTTTTCCCGCAATGTCATTCGCGAGATCCGGGCGAAACACTTGGCGGATCAAGGAGGTCACGCGTGGGGGCGCTGGCGGGGAGGGGTGAAATGGGGAGTGCCGTTTGGTGCGTTGGCGTGTGCGGCGATTTTGGGTTGGTTCGTTTTCACTCAGGGATCGCAGCCTTTGGAACCCCCTGCGGAGACCGCGTCTGTGGACGATTTTGAAACCATCGCGAATCTGGATCAGCTGATCGCGTCCGAAGATCAGAACATATGGCTCGACACGTCGTTGTTCTAGCGGCCATTGCCTCCCTGATGTGTGTGGGCGACGTCCTCGCGCAGGAGCCCCCGCCGCCTCCGCCGCTCCCACCGCCACCGATGCCCGGGCCTCCGCATCTGGATCCGCCGCCACGTCCCGAGGGGTCGGCCGCCTCCGATCCGAACTCGAAGGACGGCAAGCCAGGCAGGGAAATGAAGGGTGGTTCATCCCCGGGAAAGCCCGGAGACGGTCGGGGACCGGGGCCAGGCGGTGATGGCAAGGGTTGGCGGCCCTCGCTCGACAAGATGCCGCCGTGGCTGCGCGAGAAAATTGACAAAATGCCGCGCGAGGAGAAGGAACGCTTCATCGAGAATCTCTCCCGGTGGCGTGAGTTGGATGAGAAGGAGCGCGAGGAGATCCGGGAACGCTTCCGCGAAGAGAAAAACCGGATGCGCAAGACCGCGCAGGACGCATTGAATGCCGCCGGGATCACGTTGGACGCGGATCGCCTGGAGGTGTTCGAACTTCGCTACGCGCAGGAGCGCCGCCGCATCGAGGAGATGCTCAAGTCCGAGATGGAAAAACGCCGGACGGACGAACTCCAGAAAGCACTGGACCGCCTCAAGACCGAGTTCGCCCCGTTTGCCCTCCCTTCATCTGAAATGCCGCCCTCCAAATCCAAGGAACAGCTGACTTCACCATGAAGAAAAGGAAGAGCATGAAGGTAATGGCTTCAAAAAGGGCTCAAAAAGATACCTTCACGCGTGCAGTCGTTCGGTGAACGAGGTCAGAACATGGAACTGATGTGTTTTCATGCTCTTCATATCCTCATGGTAGTTTGAACTGAGGCACTTAGGTCCATCGACGCCTTCCACCGGTCCCAAAAAGCGGCTCAACCTGACCCCCAAGAAGAATCGACGAACGAGCCGACCCCTCAGCGGGTCGGAGATACCCAGAGCGTCTTCTTTTTGGCAAACTTCCCCGGGCGGAAGCGGTTTTCGGTGGCGTATCGAAGAAACACCCCTTCCAAGTGCTCCTCGTAGCCAAGCACAATTCCCGTCGGCGGCCACTCCCTCAGCATCTCCGCAAGGTCCGATTCCGCCGGGAAATGGTAGCGCGCCCGTTGATCAGCGGACAAAAACCGTGCGGTCAGCCAGGCGAACGGGCCTGAAGCGAATTCGGGATAAATCGACAAGCCCGCCTCCAGAACAACCGTTGGTGAAAATGTGAGAACAGGCCCCACGCCCACGCGTTGACGAAGATTTCGGGCTTCCGCGTGGATTTTTGATGGAGTCCAATCGCCGATATCGCCGATGCGGAAAACGGAGCCGTACGCGTAGAACGACACGATGATTCCGAGCACCAGCGCCGCGGTGGCGAGGGACCCGCCGAGCGCAAAACGGATCCGGTCGGTTCGCGCCTCAGAGAGCCCAGCCACGACCCCGCAGACCATGAGGGCCACGACCGGAAGGAAATACTGGATGTGGGAGGGGGTGGGAGCGAAGGAACCCCAGAGGGCGAACGGCAACAGCAAAAGAATCAGTCGCAAAAAATGGGATCGACCGATCGGCCGCAGCGTCACGCACAGGAAACTCGCCAGCAATAGCGCGTTGGACGGCTTTGCGAACGCCGAAAGAGCAAAGGAAAGCTTCTCTCGCACGGCCGGCCAGCCGACGGCCTCGGGTCCACGATACATGGCATTGACCGACCCATTGTACTGAAAATTGTCGAACCAAAACGCCCCGGGGTCCTGAAGCGCGAAGTACAGGGTCGGAACGATTCCCACCGCCAAGCCAGCGCCGAACCACAGCAGATTGGCAAGGCGTTGCTTCCAAGCCTCGCCCGGAACGAAGAGGGTCATGACAAGGAGCGGCAGGGCAAGTGGGGCATAAGACAGCCGCATCCCGATCGCGAGCGCGATGCAAACCCCGCTGACTCCATACCATGCGGCGCGCCTCGTCCGGGCCCCCATGCAGTGGGCTCCAATACATCCGAAGAGCATCAGCAACGGAAGCGACTGGTTCCACACGCGGAAGTACGAGGCGGTGAAGGTGGTATTGGTGAACAGGATCGCGGCCGTGGCCAATCCAATGCCCGTTTGAACGAACACGCGATCGGTTCGAAACACCTCGGTCGAAAAACGAAAGAGGACCACGAGCAGGGCGAAGGCGCTCAGCACCGAGATCAGGCGGGCCGCAAACAGGAGATGATCCGTCCACAGGAAGACAAACCCATAAATTGGGACGAGGAGGGGGGTATGGAAGAACGGGTAGTCGCGGTAGGGGAGGAGGTGAAACGACGAGAGCAATTTGCCGGCGGCGATGTATTGATGCTCATCGTGATTGACCCCCTCGGTCATCGCTCGTGCAAACAGCGCGATGAGTGCGATCGTCGCGCAAACAATGGCGGAAACGCGGGAGGCGCGAACGGCGTCGGGTCCGCGGAAGGGAAGCTGGGGAAAGTGGATAACGGGGAGTTTCTATTAAACCTAAATCCCGCAGTTCAAACCCAAGAAATGGTCAGATTCACCATGAAGATCATGAAGGACATGAAGGGACAGAGGAATAGACGGCTCAGAAAATTGGCCCGCAACTTCACCCAAAAGGGGAAGACCCGTGGAGCCCGGGAACATGCCTAATTCTTTCCTCTTCAGGATCTTCAAGTGCTTCATGGTATTTCAAGCTGCGGTTTATAGGATGAAGCACCTTCAAATGCGGACCGGAAGTGCCCCCGCCGGGAATCGAACCCAGATTTAAGGTTTAGGAAACCTCCGTTCTATCCGTTGAACTACGAGGGCTTTGTGAGAGCAGAACGACCTTGCGGACCGCGCTTGATCCTGAGTTTTCTCCGGTGTTTATCCGGCGCAAGGTTGCAGCACGGTGGCAACGGGGAAATATGGCTGCTTCTGGGTGAACGGCAAGGAAGTTTGGAAATCGGTAGCGCCTTAATTCGCACGAAGATAGCTTCTAGTGTACTGACCTCGCCGGTGCCTAAACGCGTCAGACTACCGTAACCGCGCAACGAACGCGGATCATGTCCAAAGTATCTTGACAGAATAGGAGCTGAACTTCCGGTCTTGGGTAATGATCGTCAGGTTCTCCACTTCTGCCTGCGCAATGAGCATGCGGTCGAAGGGGTCCGAATGATGATAAGGGAGAGAACGCATTCGTTCCCCGTGAACGTAGCGCAGAGGCAATTCAAGAAGGCCACGGGAATGCAATTCGGGCCAGAGGCTCTCCGGAGTGGTGATCTTGCCGAGGGAAGACTTGATCGCGATCTCGACTGCGGAAACTGCACTGACGTAAACCGCACGATCCGGGTTGCGCAAGACGGATTGCACTTTGTCGCTCAGGAGCGACGGACTGCCGAGCATCCAGAGAAATGCATGGGTATCGAGGAGATAGTTCACGCGTTCTCGAAAAGCGCACCGATGCGCGGATCTTCATCATCGAAATCATCGGAGATACGGATGAGTCCCTCAAGTCCCCCGAGCGGACGCGGGTCCCGTTCCGGTTCATAAGCAGTGAGTTTAGCGAGGGGTTTGCCGTGTTTTGCGAGTAGAACAGGTTCCCCAGAGGCCGCCAAATCAATCAACCGCGAAAGCTGCGTCTTGGCTTCCTGAACGTTGATTACCTTCATAAAGCAACCTGGTCTGGTCTGGTCTGGATGTCAATCCCTCGCCACAATCCTAAACTTCTTCGCGCCTTCGCGTGAGCCACCGAACCCTTACGACGGCAGCGCGTCCGCAAACAACCGGTAAACCGCGTAAATTTCGAAACCGACGCCGATAAGAAACATCCCCGCAAACACGGCCGAAAGCATCAACCGACGCCCCCGCCAAAAAAAGGCCAGGCCAGCCGGAAATCCAGCCACACCCGCAAACACGAGTCCGATGGTCAGAGGCACAACCCACGCCATTTCCATGCCGGGAGAATTGATCACCGTGCCAGGAAGCGTCACGATCTTCACAAAGAACAGAAAGAGATCGAGTAGAAACCCGCCCACGTAGAGCAGATACATCAGCACGAAATGCAGGGGAACCCAGATCACGATGAACGTGATACCCGCGACGATCCAACCCGTGGCAACGGGGGCTTTCTCTACGGAATCGGGTGGTGTGACAAGAGTGCTCACGCGGAACGTTGGCGCTTCAACCCTCGGGGAAGAGCAGTGCTTCGGGCGCGCCGTATTGCTCCGGCCAGGAGGCATATGCGACGTCCGTAATGCCAACGGCGCACGTGATCATCTGCCATTCGGAATCCACGATTTTCCAAAGGACGACCGTATCTGCGCTCCTCGCCGGTCCCAACAGAATCCGTTTGCCCGCTGAGTTGACGATGCTTCCATTGAAAAAGGCCCAATCGCCCAGGCGCGTCATCGAGCCGAGAAACTTCACCGGTTGCCCGGCCTCGTGCTCTACCGTCGTGCGGGCGATGTCGAACAGTTCGGCGCGGAGATCGGAGCCTTTCGGGACCTCCTTCGGAGCCGCTAGGGCGGAGGCGGCAAGGAGGATCGAGAGGACGAACGGGAGTGTCTTCATAGGAATCATGCGGGGCTGTCGGTGGTTACTTGGTGTTTATTTGGTGGTTACTTGGTGCGATTTAGGGAAGCGTTGGAAGTCTCACCGTCGCCCGAGAGTGCGCGACCAACGAGTGAAACCTTGTCCTTGCGATTGCCGTCGGTTCCGAAGACCGCGAGTCCGGTCGGTGTCAGCACCGCAAACCCATCGCCCACTGCCAGGCCCTGCGACCGGGTCGTTTCTCCATCGATGTTCCAAGTGAGACTCTTGGCGGCCGCCTTGCCGGACACCGTGACGGTCCCCTCGACCTCACCCTTGCCCTCCCCGAGTTGGGCGAGATAGCGACCGTTGAACGGTTCGGGGTCGATGTTCGCCGAGGTCATGTCGGCGTTGCCGACGAGGATCACCTCCGCATTTGTCTTGCTTGAATCGGCGTTACACCAGAGCCCGATGAGCGATTGACCCTCTGCCTGCCCAAACATCCGGTAAACGGCGAGCCCGTTGTCGACGGCGACGCCAAGTGTCTTGCCCACGAGCAAACCCTGCCCGTGCGCCACGTTGTCGCCGGTTTTCCACTCGAGACCCACCACCCCGTTGACCACCTGAATTTCCACCGTGCCCTTGTACGAGGAGCCGTCGGGATTCTTGCCGATCACCTGATGAACGCCGACGAGCCGTGTGGCGGAAAACTCCTCCTCCGGCGCAGGCGCACTGGCGGACGCCTGTTGCGAGGCGAGCGTCTCTCCGGCGGGCGGGGCGGGATTCGGGAACATCCCGGTCGGCGGGGTCGAGGGCTCCATCGTGCTCGTTCCCACGACCTTCGCGGACCCGCCCTCGAGCGCGATGTCGGCCCACAGTTCCTTCGTGACCTGCGGTTTCCGGTCCGTCTCGCGGCTGGCGACTTCATATCGCACCAGGAGCGTTCCATCCGGTTGCCATCGCACAGCCGCCGTAATGTCGCACGCGAGGTTCATTGCCCGAACGGTGGCCAGCTCATCGCCTTGCTCGTTTGGCAAATTGGGCATTGGGATCGCTTCGAGCGTCTGACCGGTGACGCGGTAGAGATTCACGTCGCCCCAGCGGCCGTTGGCATCCCGATTGTTGACGGCCACCACGTTGCGGTCCTCCGACCAAAAAAATTGCGGCGCTTCGCCCGAGGAAAAGTCAAAGTCGCTGGTCTCGGTTTCCGGGTTCCAGAACGTCCCGATCACCCTGCCTGTCGTCGTGTTCTTCACCACATAGGGCGTATTTTCGTCCCCCGGCTTCGTCTGAACGATGTCGATTCCGACGGTCGCGGTACCTCCGCCACCCGCAGCGCTGTCCGTTCGTTCGTTTGCGGTGGGAACCTTAAATATCGCCAACTCCGGCACGAGCCGTTCCCGGTCTGCGATGATCTTTTTTGCCGGGGTGTCATTGGCGATTCGCGAAGCGTACTGCACCGCTTCGATGCCTTTCCCTTTGCGCTCGATGCGCCACAGATTCCATTCGAAACCGGCATCGTCTGCGTCGCCATCGGGGAGCAAAAAGTCGACGATGTACGACCCCGCCTCGGCATTCTCCATGAGCATCGTCTTTGCTTTCGGAGAGCTGGCCTTGGCGTTGCGAATCAGGGTTTCGGCGTAGGCCTTTGGGTCGTCGGTTGCCGTAAACTCGCGAACGGACATGAGGGTTTTCCAGTTTTTGAAGGTCTCGTCCGGCGGCAGATATTCAAGAATGCCGCCCTCCGTGGACCGCAGGAAAAACTCCCGCCCGTCGAAGCGGAACGCCGGGCGGTCCACCGAAGCTGCATTCAATTCATCCGTTGCAGTAAAGCCAACGATCACAGAAAGCGCGACGATGCATGCACGGATGCTCATAGCTCATGTGCATTACAGAAAGGGATGCGCATGTCATGCGGAAAGTAACCTGGCGGGCTTTAGGACTAATCATTAGCCATGGTCAGACCATAGTCATTCCATCGAGATCACGATCACGCAATTCAAGGCGAAACGGGTCTTCCCCTTTTGGGTGAAGTTGCGGGCCAATTTTCTGAGCGGTCTATTCCTCTGTCCCTTCATGTCCTTCATGAACTTCATGGTGAATCTGACCATTTCTTGGGTTTGAACTGCGGGATTTAGGCTGATTCTCCTGAGGGAAAAGAAACGCGTCAAAAAGTGCTCTGAAACCCTCTGTCTCGCCCTTCGCGAATTCGCGGCTTCGCGTGAGCCTCATCCGACCGAGAGCCCTACTCCTCTTCGGGTAGCGCGGCCTTTACGATCTCTGCGAAGCCCCGGGGCTCCAGACTGGCGCCGCCCACGAGGGCACCGTCGATGTCAGGCTCGGACATCAAAATCCGCGCGTTGTTCGCCTTCACGCTGCCTCCGTAGATGATGCGGATCTTGTCCGCCGTAGCGGTGTCGCTCATCGTCCCGAGGATCGCGCGGATGTGCTGGTGCGCCGCCTGTGCCTGCTCTGGCGTGGCCGTGAGGCCTGTGCCGATGGCCCAGACCGGTTCGTAGGCAACGATCGTATCGAGGAGCAACTCTGCGTCGATTTTGCCAAGGCTTCCGTGCAACTGTTCCTGAAGCACCTCGTCCTCGCGTCCGGCCTCGCGTTGGGCGAGCGTTTCGCCGACGCACAGGATCGGCCGCAACTCCCCCGCATGCGCAGCAACAAGTTTTTGGTTAATCAACGCGTCGGTTTCGCCAAAAATCGACCGCCGCTCACTGTGGCCAAGGATCACGTAGCGAACGAAAAGCTCCCGCAGCATCCCGGGGCTGATTTCGCCGGTGAATGCGCCGTTGCGCTCAAAATACATGTTCTGCGCCGCCAGACGGATCTTCTGCGAGCCCCCGAGCAACTCGGAGAGCTTCGCCAGCGACGTAAAGGGTGGAGCAATGACGATCTCGACCCCGGTGACCTCTTCAACTTCGCGCCGGAAATCGCCGTAGAACGCCTCGGTCTCCCCGAGGGTCATGTTCATTTTCCAGTTGGCGGCAATCAGTTTCTTTCTCATGCGGCGGGCGTAGGATCGGCGGTGGGTCGGTGGGGAGCTGATTACTTTTCGTTGAGGGCGGCGACGCCCGGGAGCGTGCGACCTTCGAGGAGTTCGAGCGACGCGCCGCCGCCCGTCGAAATGAACGTCATCTGATCGGCCAGGCCGAACTGTTTCACGGCGGTGACGCTGTCGCCTCCTCCGATAATGGTGACCGCCTCGGCGTTCCCGGCCACGGCTTCCGCCAGGGCCCGGGTGCCACCTGCGAAATCCTCGATTTCGAAAATTCCGACGGGTCCATTCCAAAGCACGGTTTTCGCCTTCGCAATCTCCGCGCGGTAGATGTCGCGCGTGGTGGCGCCGATATCCACGCCTTCCCAATCCGGGGTGATGCCGTGGTCGCCCGAGTACACGGCCGTGTTCCGGCAATTCGCTCCCAGTTTGATTTCCTGCGTTTCGATCGCGTCCACGGGCAGGAGGAAACGGATGCCGCGTGCTTCGGCGAGGGCGAGGATCTCGCGCGCGAGGTCCAATTTGTCGGCCTCCACGCGGCTGTTGCCTATTTCCTTCCCCAGCGCCTTCATGAAAGTGAACGCCATCGCACCGCCGATCAGGAACACGTCCGCTTTCTCCATGAGCGACTTGATGACCCCGATTTTGTCGGAGACTTTGGAACCTCCGAGAATGACGAGGAACGGCTTCGCGGGATTGCGCAGCTCTTCCTGCAAGTACTGGAGCTCTTTCTCCATCAGGAATCCCATCGCGGCCTTCGGAACGTAGGCTGCCACGCCGGCGGTCGATGCATGGGCGCGGTGCGCGGCCCCGAAGGCATCGTTGACATAAACGTCACCCAGTTCCGCAAGGGACTGGGCGAAAACGGGGTCATTTGCCTCCTCCTCCGCATGGAATCGAACGTTCTCCAGCAGGAGCACATCCCCGTTTTCCAGCGCGGCGACCGCGTCCTTGGCTTCCTGACCCACCGTGGAACCGACGAAAAACACGCGGTCTCCAAGGAGGGTTTTCAGATGCTCGGCGACCGGGCGCAGGCTGTACTTGGGGTTCGGCTGGCCTTTGGGCCGACCGAAATGCGCCATCACGATGACCTTCGCTCCCGCCTCACGCAGGTGTCGAATCGTGGGAAGACTTTCCACAATGCGTGTGTCGTCCGTGATGTGCAGTTGGTCATCCACGGGGACATTGAAATCGACACGGAGCAGCACGCGGGAGCCGTGCACGTCGATGTCACGAACGCTCAGTTTTGCCATAATAGGTAGGAGAACCGGGTAGGTCGGGGACTCGGGTAGGGGATTCGGGCGAGGGACTCGGGGGTTAGCCGATGATGTGTTTGAGCAGGTCCACGCAGCGGTTGCTGTAGCCCCATTCGTTGTCATACCAGCTGACCAGTTTGAAGAATCGGCTGTTGAGTTCGATGCCGCTGCCGGCGTCGAAGATGCTCGAGGATTTATCGTGGATGAAGTCCGACGACACGATCTCGTCCGTTGTGTAGGCCAGAATGCCGCTCAGGTAGCTGGTGCTCGCGGCTTTCATCGCGGCGCAGATTTCCTGGTAGCTCGTTTCCTTCACCGTGCGCACGGTAAGATCGACGACCGACACCGTTGGCGTGGGCACGCGGAAGGACATGCCGGTGAGTTTTCCCTTCACCTCGGGGATCGCGAGGCCGACCGCCTTTGCGGCGCCGGTGGTGGAAGGGATGATGTTGATTGCCGCGCTGCGGCCGCCCTTCCAGTCCTTGCGGGAGGGTCCGTCCACCGTCTTCTGGGTGGCCGTGTAACTATGAACGGTGGTCATGAGCCCTTCCTCAATGCCGAAGCCTTCCTTGAGCAGGACGTGCACCACGGGCGCGAGGCAGTTCGTCGTGCAACTGGCGTTCGAAATGATGTGGTGGGTCGAGGCGTCGTATTTCTGATGGTTCACTCCCATGACGACGGTGATGTCCTCGCCCTTCGCGGGTGCAGAAATGATGACCTTCTTTGCCCCGGCATCCAGATGCCCCTTGGCCTTCGCCGCGTCAGTGAAAAGGCCCGTGCATTCGAAAACGATTTCCACTCCGAGATCCTTCCAGGGAAGCGCGGAGGGGCCTTCCTTTACGGCCAGACACTTGATCTTCTGACCATTGACCACGAGGACGTCGTCCTCTTCCACGTCCGCAGAGGATTTTTCGGATGACACTTCGCCGTCGAACCGGCCCTGGGTGGAGTCGTATTTCACCAGGTAGGCGAGGTTGTCCGCGGGAACCAGATCGTTGACGGCGACGACCTCGATTTCTTTGCCGAGCAGGCCCTGCTCAACGATTGCGCGAAAGACGAGACGTCCGATGCGGCCGAAGCCGTTAATTCCGATTTTGGTCATAGGGTATCCTTGAAAGGTAGCACGTCATCAAAGCGGAGATGTCGCATGCGTCAAGAAAACACGTCCGCAGACTCGATCTCACGCGAAAGCGCGAAGGCCGCGAAAGCAAAAATCATAAAAAACGCGGCCTTCTCGGCTTCGCGTGAGCCTTTCGGTTCTGGCAACCTCCAAACCCGGTTGCTCCAACGATTCTTCTGTGGGACGTTCAATCCCAACCGCTTCAAGCGCCATGAAAGCAAAAAAATCGGAGATCAAAACAATCGGGAACGACAAACACGCTTCCAAAGAAAATCGAAGTCTCAAAGCTTCGCGGAAAGCCAAGAACCGACTCACCAAGCTCGACGGGCTCAAAATTTTCGAGAGGTGAAAAATTTTGCTTCAATATACGATCTATTCAGTCATATATGCGTTTCACCTTTATGAAAATCTCTCAAACGATCCAAATTCTGACGTTCGCGCTGGTGCTTCCCTGGGCCACTGCGGTGCATGCCGACCCAAAGCTTCTCAACGTTTCTTACGATCCCACGCGGGAACTTTATGAGGCGTACAACAAGGATTTCGCCGCGAAATGGAAGGCGAAGACCGGGCAGACTCCGGAGATTTCCCAGTCGCACGGGGGTTCTGGAAAGCAGGCGAGGGCGGTGATCGACGGTCTGGATGCGGACGTGGTGACCCTGGCGCTCGCCTACGACATTGATCAAGTGGCCAAGGCCGGACTGTTGCCGGAGGACTGGGCGAAGAAGCTCCCGGACAACAGTTCCCCGTACACGTCGACGATTGTCTTCCTCGTTAAGAAGGGCAACCCGAAGGGGATCAAGGATTGGGATGACCTTGCAAAGCCGGGTGTACAGGTGATCACGCCGAATCCGAAGACTTCCGGTGGTGCACGCTGGAACTTCCTGGCGGCTTGGGCGTTTGGGTTGAAGAAGTTTGGCGGTGATGAGGCGAAGACGACGGAGTTTTTGGGTCAGATTTTCAAAAATGTCCCCGTGCTTGACTCCGGCGCCCGCGGTTCGCTTTCCACATTCGCCCAGCGGGGCATCGGCGATGTCTTGATTGCCTGGGAAAACGAAGCGTTTCTTTCGCAGAAGGAGTTTCCGGGTCAGTTCGAGACGGTGGTTCCGTCGTTGAGCATCCTGGCGGAGCCTCCGGTGGCGGTGGTCGAGAAGGTTGCCGCGAAGAAGGGGAATGCGGAGATCGCGAAGGCTTATCTGGAGGGTTTGTATACTGTTGAGGGTCAGGAGCTTGCTGCAAAGAACTTCTATCGCCCCCGCAACGCGGAGGTCGCGGCGAAGTATGCCTCGCAGTTCCCGAAGATTGAACTGGTAACGGTCGACAAGGAATTCGGCGGCTGGGCGAAGGCGCAGGCGAAGTTTTTCGCGGACGGCGGCGTGTTTGATAAGATCTATCTTCCGCAGGGGGCGAAGTAAGGGAGGAAGCAAAGAATCCGGCAGCCGCTCCCGGGGGGGGGACGGCTGCCGGACCTTTTTTTGAAATGAGCTTTTTGAAGTCGTCGATCGAACGCCTCGGGTTAAGCCGCCCGGGTCGCCCGATCGAAGGGGAGTCAGACAGCGCCGCAGAGGCCGCACCAGGGGAGATTCGAAGGCTGCTTTCCCGCTTTGACGAAATTTCGCAGTCCGAGCGTCGATGGAGTCGGGAGACGCTGGGTCGTTTTGTCCATGGGGGCGAGACGTACAGTATTCCGCGGTACACGTTTCGGGGTCCGGGATCGGTCACCATGCGGCTTGGGTTGTTTGCGGTGATTCATGGGGACGAACCCGAGGGGGGGCTGGCGCTGGCGCGTTTGGCGGGCGCGCTAACGGCACGGCCTGCGTTG
>Ga0247834_1006750_pt1 | contig 12620 bp, 7 predicted proteins | sample LaCruzMarch2015__8_FD_187118 | JGI IMG/M metagenome (GOLD analysis project Ga0247834, IMG submission 187118) | Freshwater microbial communities from meromictic Lake La Cruz, Castile-La Mancha, Spain - LaCruzMarch2015_12m | ecosystem: Environmental > Aquatic > Freshwater > Lake | place: Spain... | reverse complement strand
TTTGCGTATGCCAAGTCTCCCTTGGCGGCGATTCAATTACTTTGGGTAAATTTGATTATGGATGCTCTTGCCTCCCTGGCTCTTGCGTCTGAACCACCGACGGATGATTTGCTTAAGCTTGACCCTGTGAACCGCTCCAAAAGCATAGTAACGTCACGTATGTGGGGTAACATGCTTGGACATGCAGTGTATCAACTTACTGTCATCTTCTTCCTGCTGTTCGAAGGACCACAGGTTTTTGGTTTAGAGCGTGGTGACTTGGTTGAAAAGACGGGAGCAAATTCCACTCATTACACATTCATCTTCAATTCGTTTGTTTGGATGCAGCTATTCAATGAATTCAATGCCAGGTCTTTGCATGGAGAGTTCAATGTTTTCAAGGGCGTTTTGAATAATGGGTTATTCTGTGGTATCCTCATTGTGACTGCAGCGCTTCAAGTAATAATGGTTGAATTTGGTGGTGATTCCATGCATGTTGCCGAGGGTGGTTTGAACAGCACACTCTGGGGTTACAGTATTGCGTTCGGCGCAGGATCGCTTCTTGTACAGCAGATCATCAATTTTCTGTACTCATTCGTCTACAAAAAATTTGACATGTGGAGAAGCAGGCGGCTGGAAGAACAACGCAAATTCTTCACTCGACATGGTAGTGGTGGCTTTCAGTCATAATACGCATGGTCATACAGCATAGATACGGAATGAATTATAATTAGATATTTATCAACACATCAAACTTTTTCTCTCAAAGTAATTTTACCGGATCTCAGGATGTATTCTGCGTCTGCACACTAGATAATACAAGCCCTCCAGCGATCCGTCCTCCCCCCCCCCAAATTAAAGCTCAATCACTATTATTTCCTTTCCACCCTTCATCTTCTTCTTACTTATTTTAAATAGACGTTTCCATTACACTACGTGCACTGGGGTACAAATTGCCTACAATACTTTGTCGTTTTAATACATTCAATTGTTCGACCCCATCCCTATATGCCAATTCCGCATTTTCTGCTTTATTATTATCATTACTTTGAATATTCGACCGATATCCCACCTTGATACGACGGATGGCATACAAACGAAAATTGTAATTATCCACCTTCTTTGCCTCGCGTAATAGTGAACGGTAGAGTGATAGAGAGGCAGTGCGTCCTACCACCATTATGAATATTGCGCTACGATTTTTTCTCTCTCTTCCACCTTCATGGTAGGTACCCGCCAAATTGCAGACGTGCTTGACTAGCCTCTCTGCATCAGTTGTCGTTTCCATTCCCTTCGCTTATCTTCGGTGAGTGCGCTGAAATGTTGTTGTTTTGATGTTGTTACTTTATCGTCCTGTTTGATTTGTTGCTTTGGAGATGCGAATGATGAGAACCTCTTTATCCTGAGGGTCCGAGACAATTATTTTGTCGTTGACGATCAAATAAGATCGAGCTTTTTAACACTGACGCGCACCACAACATCCATCATATATTGGATGAATATATATGATTCTTGCTGGAGATGAAACATTGTCTCAATCTTCTATCTCCTACTCATTGCAACCTTCTTTCTCCCACAAGTCATACGAATCAATGTCACTCTTCCGACGAACGACGCCACAACTATTGGCCATTGGTCCACTTGCCCGATTAATCGCTCAACTCATCGTACCGGCAATTGCTATAATTGCCAAGACACTCCCCGCGGCGTATGCAGCAGCATTACAAAATGCGAAAAAGTCCGGCGTGGCAGATGGTGCCACGGATGCGGCAAGTAAGGGTGCATCCTTCTTAGGCAGAGCGCGTATGAGCAAAGATGAGGCATTGCAGGTATTAAATTTAACCGAAAATGATATAAGCGATGATGTAGAGTCCGTACAAAGACAATATGACCGATACTTCGAGGCCAACAGTGTTGATAAGGGGGGCAGCTTTTACATACAAAGTAAAGTATATCGTGCTAAAGAATTATTAGATGACTATGTCAAAGAGAAGGAGAAAGAGGATGGTACTGGGAAATAAGTTGCTCATCCACTTCCCCTCCCCCCCGCCCTGAGGGAGATTATTATCTTATAATACGACACAATGTGAGTTTTTCGACTATCGTCCGTCCCTGCCTCGGCATTGTTTTAGTCGCCCGCGGAGATAAGACAACAATAACAACACCAATATGTCAGTGACGAATTCTGGGCTGCTTGCCCAAAACAAATATCCCGATTTACTGTGAGGGAATTTCACAAATATACTTTTTAACTGCAATCCGAGACAATGTTAGTGTTGGAAATCACAGCGGCGCCCCCCGGACACTTTATCCCAGATAATTTTCTCACAATTATGATTTTTTTGTCCTCTCACTCACATGAATCAGGTCGAAAGATAAGATAAGCCGACATTAAATTGCGTTACGATGAGAGAATTGAGTCCCGACACGAGCATCGTCTATTAACAACTGTTGTGTCATTTCTAGTTTGTTATAATAATAGTTGCAATCATTTAAATCCATCTCTAAAAAAAATCTAACAAACTTTTGTACAATAAAATTATCCACAGTGTATTTGTACATCTCGTTATAAATCAATAGCTCTATCTGTGTTTAATCACACTTTTCCAGATCTAATATCTTACACGAATTTCATTCTATTCTTCTAACACACAAGCAGAATAAACATTGAGCTACTCCTCCTTCATTAACCTCTAAATGTTGCATTAGCATACACCAAACTACCAGCAATACTAAGATTAATACCCAAGAAACTCAACCACGAAAAGATATAATCTCCACCAATAAACATACCCAAATAACTAGTTAGTACATTCTTCAAGCATCCCACGACGGTCGTTGTTAATGCCGAATTCGTACTAGTACATAGGAAGATTGCCAAGTTTAATACCGATCCCATCGTGGCAGCGAATGTCAAATTGGCAATAAAGGCCGTATCACCCCATAGGGCAAAGTTACGCACACGATCAATCTCGCCGGGGACCAATAGTATAATAATCGATACCCCCAATGCGCTCAATAATGAATTTAAATATAATACAGTCATACTACTCTTCTTATAATCCTCGCTGGTACGTTTTAATATCACGCCATTCAATGCCGTGAATAGGTCATTGAAGAATATTACTATATATCCCAAGGCATTGAAGGATAAATCTCCCAATGCGGCCACGAATGCCCCCCCGATCATTAACCCAACGCTCAATTGTACCGTCATCGACGGTCGGATGTGTAACATGTACTTTTCCAATACCATCGTCATCAGTATCGATGCCCTGCGCAATAATACCATCATGGGCAAACTCAAATTTTGCGTGGCCGATAGGCCCGTTATTATGTTGAGTAAATAACACGTACTCAATGGCAATATCGTTCGTAATCCCCTCGTCGTTATTGGTAATAATGATACATATCCGAATATATTCGCAATCTGCAATGCCGCCGTCGTGAAGCCGAATTGGAATAATGCGATCGCCAATACCGATGGGAATTGGTACGTCGATAGTACGATCTTATTGGCGAATATTACCCAAATGGAGGAGATGGCGTAGAACAATGCAGTACCGATTCGCCTTGCCTTGGTGGGTGGGGAGGAGTGTGACGAGGTTGTTGTTGTTGTTGATGACGACTTGGATGGTGTGATAGTGGTTTCACTTTCTTGATCCATTATTTGCATCGGCAGCAACTTCTCAGTAATCATGGCCTCCTCGTCGCCATCATTGCCATTGTCATTTTCCAACGAGTGCTGTTCTCTACTGCGCATTATCATTATGTTGCCGTCGTTACTTCTGGGTGGACTCCTCGTTGGATTCTTACGACTGTGCATGGTCGACGAAGAGAGATATGGTGAATAGATTGTAGACCATATCAGCCACCCGCCGCGACGGATGAGATAGAGGCTTCGGCTCTTTGTTGAACAATGACAATGACGATTTTGTGAGTATGGGAGACGCTTAACTCAGCCAAGCCTCAAATAATCAATATATGACGATGACGAGTCATGCTCCCGTTAAGATTGGCATGCCATTTCTATGGTCCATCATCATCATGCTCGTGTTTCCTGTAATCGTCAATGCACGACGATCATGGTTAACTCTCGACATTCCCGCATTGGATACCATACGCCGGTATTCGGACGATGATCCTCTCCACGTACCATCGTCAACATTGCTTATGGAAGATACGTCGTTGTTCATGTCGTACGATGGCGCAGCAGTATTTGGCAAGGAAAGTAAAAGTATTGACAATAACGAGAATGAAACGTCGTACGAGAATGTTGTTCTCAATGATTACGCAGCAGTCGCCGCAGTCAATTCTAGCATTCCCACTAATCATTTATACTCCACATCGTCTCCATCGCTATTTGCCACCACCACCACGAACGAAGAGGACGAAGAAACCACCTTCATTTGTCCACCCAATCAAATTCTGCATCATATACATCTCCTTGATACGGCTGGTAACGGATGGGGATCAACCAAGCTCGAAATAGTCGAGACATCATCATCATCGGCGTTGTACGACTCGTCAGAAGAAGAAGAGGGTAGTAGTGTCATAATATTCGTGGGTAGCTTAGATGCAAGCAATAGGAATGTTACAGAGTACGACACGTATAACAACGAACGACTGAGGAGTGTGTATGATGCAGCAACAACACACGGTCATAGAAACTTGGAAAGATCAAGTACTACTGGTACAATCCTAACAACGACTGGAGATAAACTGGAGTACAAATTAGTAAGTTCGTCGGCACGAGCATTTGCGGCGGGCACTCCTACGACCGATCATGACGAGAAGACGAATCATGCAAAGCGATTCGCCGACATGTCCGTTCACGTTGTGGGTACTACCAACAGTCCAACAACACCTACGATAAACTTTCCAACCATGACGCCTACGGAAGAAATTTCATTTGCAATTGACGAGGTGGAAGATGAAAATGAAAGGAATATTAACGGTCAATTCTCAATTAACGATTCTACTCCTCGGTACATTTGTCTTAAACCGAATGCATGTTACACTGCTAGAGTAGTATCCGAAGGTTCGTCCCTCGACGCTGTTCGATGGGAGGTAACACTTGTCCAGTCGCCAGACGGTGACGCGGAAGGCAATACGATCTTGGCCCAATTTGATGGAGCGAGCTCGCGAGCTAGCGAATGCAACTTTGGTCTGACGGATAGTTGCGATACAACATGTATTGTTAGTGAGTTATACCCAACCGATGCTCCGAGCGAATTAAAACCCAAGCAACGACCAACCTCCTTCGATCTTCGTAAGAAGAAGAAATCGTACTCTCCTGCGGAGACTGTGAACCAAGCTGAGGCAGATTCTGCATCTGCTAGCGTGAACCAGTATGTGCGTATCAGAAACATAATTGTTGCCAATTCACCAGTAAGTAAGATGGCACTTTCTGATAAGAATTCTATACAGTCTCGTGCACTTAGTTGGCTGTATGCCAGTGACCGAAATGACACGTCGGATCATCAACTAGTCCAACGATGGGCATTGGCATCATTCTACTATGCAACCAACGGTAATGCATGGTTGGACAATGAGGGATGGATGACAACTGATGATGAGTGTACATGGTTTGGTATAACCTGTATAGATGGTATTGTGCACAAACTTGAATTAGTACAAAATCACTTGACGGGATTAATGATACCCGAGATTGCAACATTAAGTAATCTATATGTACTCTCGTTGGGGAATGACTCTAACGCACAAGAGGAGGAAAAGAATGTCTTAATTATGCCACTACCATCATTCTTGGGTGATGTGACATCCCTCACATTTCTAAATCTAGCTGGTGTGGGGCTAACATCTACTATACCCGACGAGTTGTTTTCAGACTGGTCTAGAATGAACGCATTGTTCCTGAGTGACAATGATATTACTGGATATATACCCTCAAGTATTGAACACCTTAGCTCCATTGAGGTTTTATGGCTAGGTGGGAACAATATCGGTGGATCAATCCCATCTGAGATTGGACAATTACATTCCTTGAAAGATTTATCACTCGAGTCGAATTTTCGCGAAGACGTTACAGGCAAGCGAGGTCTAATAACAACAATCCCATCCGAGATTGGGCGGCTAACAAACTTGGAGTCTCTCAATCTAGCAGACAATGCTCTATCAGGACTCGTGCCAATGAATCTAGGTGGCTTGGTATCCCTAAGACGATTGAAACTAAAAGGGAACTACTTCGAAGGTCAGCTACCACCCAGCCTAGGACGATTGGAGTTGTTGGAAGAATTGGACATTTCCTTCAATTGGCTTTCTTCGACAATTCCTCCCGAATATGGAGATATGATCAGCCTCACGGTTTTATCACTCGCGTCTAATTACAACGACGATGATGGATACTTCACCCAAGGTATCATGGGCACGATTCCTACAGAACTTGGAATGCTGTCGAATCTCCAATTGATTGACCTTAGCAACAACTGCATCACTGGAACACTCGTCGCCGAGATTGGCAATTTGCAGCACCTTCAATCATTATTTATTCAGAATAACTTTCTACATGGGAGCATCCCGATTGAGTATTCAAATTGTGCATCAATGAGAGAGTTGGTCCTGCAAGACAATGATTTGAACAATACATTAGGCATGCCTGATGAAATTTGTCGACTACCAGAAATGACCTTGGCACGAGTTGATTGTGATATCGCATGTGATTGTTGTCTGGGTTCATGCTGACCGTCCAGTGCTCTCCGCTGGCACCGCCTGTGGCCAAAAGGGGAGGAGGGTGTGTGTCACGAATGGTGCTTCGAATAAACGATGCGGCTTCGAAGGATCTGTTAAGGGAGGAGTTTGTATCACTCCACACAAGTACAACGCCAAAAAGAGATGCAGCTTCGAAGGAATTTACGATGATTTGTATGCAGAAGAAAAGTTAGAGGCATAATGCAGAATCACTACATTTAAATCGACGTGGAGCTGATGTGATATGAATTCAACATTCACATATGATTATGATAAAGACTCGAACGTAATATATATAATCATAATGTAATTTCGACAACTTATTCCTCGTGTTGCTTTCGACACTATAAGCAAGGGAATAACATAGCAAGGGAGCAAAATCAATGCTAGAGTCATCACTTTCTTCTAGTTAAGGGAGGAGTGTGCAACACGCATGGCGCAATTATGAAGAGGAAGCGATGCAGCTTCGAGGGATGGACCAACGGAGCCATAAGGGGGGGGGGAGTTTGTATCACCCATGGCGCAAAAGTGGAGGCGAAACGACTGTACCATGGAGCCAGAGGAAAGGAAGGGTTTGTGTTACACATGGCGCAAAGGTGACGTATAAACGATGAGACATAGTAATGTACCGGATGAAGTAAGCCTTCTCTTATTGAATTCGACACGAGAGATAAATCTTTCAAGGAGAGTTATGAAGACAGTGAGACCGCAACGATGATCAGCTTAAATCATAAATAAAAACTTACACATCTATCTTTACACATAAATTAATCTATTGCCAAACAACACAACGTTGCACAGATTTTACAGCATCAACTAGGCCGCCGGAAAAAGAGTTGACTGGGACTTCGACTGTCTGAATCAACTCCTCTTTTATCTCGGCAGAACTGTAGCCACAATCCAATTTGAATCCCCGACCATTCAGTACTTTTTGCAGCCACTGCTGCTTGCTAATTCCATGTAGCTGTTCGGTTATTGTATCACTAATATCTACAGCCGCAGCATGTAGCTGCTCGGTTATTGTATGACCAATATCTGCAGCCTCAGTACATCTATCAATGACGCAACGGTGGAGCACGCCACCAACATTGTAAGTGGAATTTCCAAGTGATGAAAAGTCAGATAATAACGTCTGAAACGTCAGCTCATCATCCTCGGTAACACCACTTGGATTAAACTGCCCAACTTTGTATTGCAAAGTCTGACCATAAACATCAATGTACCCTTGCTCAGCACGTGCATTTGAGAGTTTCGTTCGCTGAGCTGCGGCAATCTTAATACCTGCATTAATACCTGCATTAACAGTCTCCTTCTCCAATTCGTGGATCTTCTGTTGTAGCAACAATTCTCGTTGATGCTGTGTGTAGATTTCCATTTGTTGTTGATGTCTTATATCCTTCAATTCCTTAAGAATGAGCTTTATTGATTCATCTTTATAATCATCAATTACAAGACGCTTTTGCTGCTCCTCAATTTTCTCCAATTTATCAAGGATGCATTTTGAATCCTTCCTGGATGACTTGGATGAGTGCTCGGATTTCATTAACTCCATCATCTTGGCGTCATTGTTTGCTGTCCCTGTTGATGCTGCTGCTGCTGCTGCCAATGTAGGCTCAGGAAAGTCAGTGTAATCGAACTCTTTCTTTACTCGTGCCCGTTCATTTATGTCTGATACCAAACGAGGACACTGAATCACACTTTTGTTTGGTAAATTGTCGACACCTACCGCTTTGTGAACCTTTGTTTCTATAGATTCGATTGTTTCGATATATTTGTTTTCCTTGACGGCCTTGTCACTCTTGGTGCTAGTCGCACTCTCAACAATACCTTTCCCCTCTATGATCCAGCTCTTGCTTGGACTCTCGTTTGCCACCCAGACGACTGGCGAGGAAGACTTTGATCTCCTCGTTTTGTGCATGGTACTACTCTTGCCGATTCTCTTCGTCCGATGTGCCCTCCTTCGAGATCTCAACAAGACCTTACTGGTCTTTGGCACATCTGCTGTAGATGGCTGTGTACCAAGTTGTTCTTTCTTAGGATGGGTTTGTTGCAAACTTAGTCCAAGCGTAATTCCAACTCCAGGTAAATCGGTACCGAGAGGCGCGGCTAACGAAGCAACCTCTTTGTTGAACTCAGTCGACTTATTGTAATCGACCGATTCCACATTCTTAGTAGACCTTATAGTTGTCGTACTACTCACATTATTAATACTATCAATCCCAGTTTCATGTACCGTCCCGTCGTCGACCAATGTGTCCTCAACAGAAGGCAACTTTACATCACGCAACTCATTGATGCCATCGACTAGAAATGATGAGACAGATGAAGTAATCTCCTCAACGGAGAGCAACTGTACATTGCGCAACTCACTGATCCCATCGACTAGAAATGATGAGACAGATAAAGTAATCTCCTCTACATAGGGCAACTGTACATCGCGCAACTCATTGATGCCATCGACTAGAAATGATGAGACAGATGAAGTAATCTCCTCAACGGAGAGCAACTGTACATTGCGCAACTCTTCATCGATGCTACCGACGAGCGGGGAACTATCACATGTCTCCTCCTCGACGAAGACGGAGGGCAGCTGTACATTGCGCAACTCTTCATCGATGCTACCGACGAGCGGGGAACTATCACATGTCTCCTCCTCGACGAAGACGGAGGGCAGCTGTACATTGCTCAACTCTTCATCGATGCCATCGACTAGGGGGTAACCATCATAAAACTTTGCATCACAAATCATCCCATCACTGGCCTTTTCGGCAACACCACTTGATACTAGTGGACTGCTCTCCTCCTCCTTTTCCTTCTCCTCCGGCTGGGATTCAGAATGAGGAGTTACAGTGATTGTACGACGAGGGACTTCACCAACTTTCATCAATAGAATCTCGCACACGATACAACTCGTTGATCCATCCTTATGGCACATCTCCGGATTACCACACTCTAGACACTGCCGATCAGACAACAATAGTCCACCTTTTCCCTGTTCCTGTGAGATCTTGATGCATATATCATTCGTAATAGAGCACGCTTTACATTCTACATCGGTCTCTGTGGTACTGCACTTGGGTGACAAACATTCGTCACAGTAGATGTTATCTGTAATCCCATTGTTGCCGTCATTGGTGTATTCACCCACACTGGGCGGGTCCGCCCTCGACCCGCCAACGGTGCGACGTGTTGACATCGATAGCGACGTAAGGTCGGTAATGGCCTCAATGCGTTGTTGTACAGCCTCGGAAATGGTCGCACGATGCTGGCCAATGGGGCAATAGGCACATTCTGCTACCTCATTTGATGACGACGTTGATATGACAAGTGCCATATTGCATACCGGACAATGATTACGCGTCAAGGTGTACCCCGCGAGTATTTTTGAACATAATATTTTCATTGCAACCGACTTGGATGGCGAGGTATCCTTCCTCATCCCCCTTCCACTCGTCCTCGTGGACTTTGTTTCGGTACTATTATTGACAATCTCATTCTTGATTTTGGTACTACTACTAGTGGACATTGCTGAAGATTCTGGTTCATCATGCAAATAATCCAGGAAATGAGACTTATTACTACCATTAATGTCATTAAACTTCCCGGTGTTATTACTAATAATTGTCGTATCTTCACTAATTGAACGAAGAGGATGTAACCTATAATCACGGACATCCTCTCTAATATTCTGATTTGTCGTTCGAACAGACGACGACGACGACGACGTCGACGAAGCGCCTCGACTTATTTTCCTCCTCTCTGAACTTTCTCCAATCAATGACTCATTACGATCACCTTTCAATTGAATGTCCGACGTGCCAACAACAAATCTACTCAAATATTGAGAAGTATATACTGCCGCGGGAGGATGATATAGGATTGTATCACTGTCATCATCACGAGATGAGATTATCCCCCCTACTGCTCTTGGTAAATACTCATCCCGAGCATCATTCATAATCTTCGTCGGTGTTGGTGATGATATATCGTACCGAGGATACGATCGATACACCATTGGTGATGTCGTCGTCGATGTCATTATTCCCTTCGTAGGATTAGTTGGCGTATGCAAGTAGTTTTCACATGCCATCATCATCGACTTAGGAGGTTCGTACAAAGTGTCGGCGCCTTCTCCCTGGGGATCTTGACCACGTGTACGATAGGCGCGTAGGTAATAATCGTGCGTGGACATTATACTCATTAGTAGTAAGGCAACCGTGTGTGCAAGTAGTATTCACGGCAGAAGTTATACGTTCCGTGCCGGTTGTTTTAGAATGATGTTAGCGCACCACCCAGCCATATAATACCGGCTACCATCCATCCGATCATTGATCCAATGAGATAACTTGTTGGTTTGACTAACATCAATGTCATCATAATAATTATTTCTCCTGAACAATATTTGTTTGGATTTCCCTTGAATTGAAATGTTGTCCAAAGAAAAACCTGCAATATTTGTAGAGCAGACCTCTTGATTCGCAAGTATTCCTTGATAATAACACTGGTAGTTTCTACGTTCTGTTGATTCGAAGGAGAAACTTGATATAAACCTGGAGGGAGCAGCACAACACTCATACTCACACTCACGTCAATAGTGAGTAGATGACTACGATATCTATCACGGCAGCAATTACATTTCGCTAAAATTCAAATGATCGCCAACCGGATTGAGTCTTACAAAGAGTAACGCTATTGGGAAATGAAAAGAGCTTGAACGGACATTTTGATCATGGGCCATTCATTCACACGGAATACGGACTCCATACACACACACGGCAATGAATGAATTCCGTCGACCACTTCGTCGTCGACGACTGCCTCTCACGACAGCGACGACGATGAAGACGTCGCCAATCATCGGAGGCACGACGACTGTGATAATGGGAGGAGGAGGAGGCAGAAGACGTCTCAGTGGGGATGATGGCGATGTCAATATACTCCTACTGGTGGGTGCAGTGGGAGCCGGCGTCTCCCTCCTCCTTCTGGTCATTGGTCTGTGTCGCGCTCGTTGGGTCCATCGTGCCACGGCCGGTAATGTCGGCGGAGAGGTGGAGGAGAGGAGGAGGAAGAAGACGACGACGACGACGAAGTGCACGAATAAAGACGTGGCGACATTCGAACCGGGGAAGAATAATCCGGGCAGTCGGCACGGTTGGTTCCGTCGTCCTTCCGGCGTCAACGGCAATAAGACCGCCGCCTCCGGCTCGCCCCTTCGACCTCCGCCACCTCCGGCATTGCCCCCCACCAACATCAACTCCCGTCCCAATACGCCCGATCAGTATCACACCGATGACGACGAATCCAATGCCGACTTTGTATTGGCACGTGCGGCGCTACTCAGGAACGATAATGACGGCAACGATGCCAATAACGACGGTGGAGGGGAAAGTTTGGAAGACGGCGATGTGGAAAGTCTCGGCGGCGAAAGCTTTGGCTATACCGTCGATGGCGAATCGTCGCTGGCAGCGTCGCGTAATGCCGCCAAATACGTGGCTGCCGCTGCTGCTGCAATACCAGGAACGACAACGAACGAGGATTCGGCCATTGGTGCTGGAGGTATATCCAGCTTTACTAATGATAGAGGCATATTCCGATGGAATGAGAATGGGACGAAAATGGTGTACACGCCCACTACCGCCACATTACGCAAGACGGGCGGTGGCGTAGTAGTGGGAGTAGAACAGAATGGGTTCATATTCGACGAGCGTAAGAAGAAATGGGTGGTCAAGGAAAAAATCGTCGGCGGAAAAACTTCCAAGAATGTGAGCTTTCCATCGTCGACGGAACATATAATAAAACGTGTACGATCCAATGAATCCACGGCGGGCGGGTCGGTAATTTCGGGCATGACGGGCATGTCCGAATTTACCTATGATCATATCGGTCGTAGTAACAATACTACTACAACAACAACAACAACTACTGCTACG
>Ga0247834_1006743_pt1 | contig 12626 bp, 12 predicted proteins | sample LaCruzMarch2015__8_FD_187118 | JGI IMG/M metagenome (GOLD analysis project Ga0247834, IMG submission 187118) | Freshwater microbial communities from meromictic Lake La Cruz, Castile-La Mancha, Spain - LaCruzMarch2015_12m | ecosystem: Environmental > Aquatic > Freshwater > Lake | place: Spain... | reverse complement strand
CGAACATAACTGTGAAACGTTATTGCGGCGAAAATACTTCAGGAGCAGTCCTTTGGGAAAATAGCACAATGCCGAAATTCTTTTTACTAACTCTTTTTCTACATACTTAATGAAATAAAAAAGTATCCATTTCTCAGAGATATACTCTATAAACTCAGACTTTTCTTTCGTCTGACGGAACGGTTCAACGAATACATTCTTTCCTTTAAAAAGGAAATCAATGACTCAAGCTTAGACAACCCTTTACAAAGGAAAGAGAAAGACGAACTGCTTACTCTTTTTCATTAAATCAGTGTTCTGACGGAAGAAGTCTATTTGAAGCTAAAGCAAATCACAACAGTGAATCTTCAAGAATTACCTACCATTCTAAACATTCTAAAGCCCTATTGAGCCTAAGACAGAAGAAGAGCCTTTTCAATAAGATCTACCTGTCGTAAAAAAGAAGGAATTCAAAGGAAAGATAACAAGAAATAGAAAGAAAATTGAATTCTTTTCTTTTAGTATCTAATGACGACCTTCTTCCTTTTCTATTCACAAATGAGTCTCATAGAGATAAGCCCTCATTTTATTCAGTAGGGAAACGAAGAGAAAATTTTATCTACAATGATAAGATGAAAAGATAAGAATCTATATTTCCGCATGAGAAAGAAACAGATTTGGACCAAAAGAAGGAAGAACAGAGAACGCTCAACTCTCTGTCCCCATAACAAATTTATTGAAAGGGTTCGATTTCCTCCTCTAACTCCAGATTTTCACCCTCCTCTTGATCCCGTTCTGTCACGAAATCAATTGTTGGGTCTGGGTGATTGATTCGAAAGTAAAATTCTTCACTTAGAGAAATTATTTTTTTCAGAATGGCATAGATGGAAGGATCTGTCTCTAAAACTGGATCTTTAAATTGATGTTTAAAAAAAAAAAGGGTCTGATCTATATCTATGAATTCACCTTCATCATTGATTCGTTTTTGACGGAAGGTTAAACTGATTTTATGTAATTTTCCTGATTCACCTGAATTAATATTTTTTTTCTCGCTCATAATTTATTTCCTTTTTTTATTTATTTTGAATCAAGAATAGACGTTGAAATATTTTGATCGTAAGGAAGGACGGAGAACGATCAACAGCTCCGTCCGCAAAGAATTTCCTTATTTTTTGTTGGCCATATTGTTTTTTCAAAGAATGAATTAAAAATTTTGTCTATAGTGACAAAGAAAAAAGAATTCTGTCATTGAAGACAGAATTCTTTTTAAAAATTAACCAACGATAATTGGTGCAGTAACAGCTAAATCAAGAGGGAAGTTGTGAGCATTACGTTCATGCATTACTTCCATACCTAAGTTAGCACGGTTTAAGATGTCAGCCCAAGTATTGATTACACGACCTTGGCTATCAACGATAGATTGGTTGAAGTTTAAACCATTTAAGTTGAATGCCATTGTAGAAACACCTAAAGAAGTTAACCAGATACCGATAACTGGCCAAGCAGCTAAGAAGAAGTGTAAAGCACGAGAGTTGTTGAAACTTGCGTATTGGAAGATTAAACGTCCAAAGTAACCATGAGCAGCTACGATGTTATAAGTTTCTTCTTCTTGACCAAATTTGTAACCATAGTTTGTAGATTCACCTTCAGCAGTTTCACGGATTAAAGAAGAAGTTACTAAAGAACCGTGCATTGCAGAGAATAATGATCCACCAAATACACCAGCAACACCAGCCATATGGAATGGGTGCATTAAGATGTTATGTTCAGCTTGGAATACTAACATGAAGTTAAATGTTCCAGAAATTCCTAAAGGCATACCATCAGAGAAGCTTCCTTGACCGATTGGGTAAACTAAGAATACTGCACTAGCAGCTGCTACTGGAGCAGAGAATGCAACGAAAATCCAAGGACGCATACCAAGACGGAAGCTAAGTTCCCATTCACGTCCCATATAGCAAGCAACTCCTGGTAAGAAGTGTAATACAATTAGTTGGTAAGGACCACCATTGTATAACCATTCATCTACAGATGCAGCTTCCCAAATTGGGTAGAAATGAACACCAATAGCATTTGAGCTTGGAATAACAGCACCACTGATGATGTTGTTTCCATACATTAAAGAACCAGCTACTGGTTCACGGATACCATCGATATCAACTGGCGGAGCCGCGATGAATGCAATGATAAAACAAGATGTAGCAGTTAAAAGTAATGGAATCATTGTAACACCGAACCAACCGATATATAAACGGTTGTCTAAACTAGTAATCCAAGAACAAAAACGTTCCCAGATATTTTGGCTTTCATATCTTTCTAAAGTTGCTGTCATATTCGTCTCCTCTTCCAAAAGAAAATAGAATTCATGGAATCTTTTTGTTCCAATTCCTAAGTAAAAAATAATAAAAAAAAATAGTAAATGGAAGGAGAAAAATTCTTTCCCTCCGAACTTCATTTGCAAGTAAGTTTGTATTGTTATAATAGAAGAGTATTAAAGAAAAAAATTTAGAAAAAATTTATGAGTCATACAGTAAAAATTTATGATACTTGCATTGGATGTACTCAATGTGTTCGAGCATGTCCTACAGATGTTCTTGAAATGGTAGTATGGGAAGATTGTCGAGCAGGGCAAATCGCTTCAGCTCCTCGAACAGAAGATTGTGTTGGTTGTAAGCGTTGTGAAAGTGCATGTCCTACCGATTTCTTAAGTGTTCGAGTATATTTAGGGGGAGAAACAACTCGTAGTATGGGATTAGCTTATTAATAAGAAAAATTTTGATTGCACCGATTTGATTCATCCTAGAGATCGGAACTTCGTTCGCTGAAATGAATCGAATCGGTGCAATCATTAGAATACCCAACCGTAACTATGAAGACCTTTTCCTAAAAAATTTACGCCTAAGTAACAAATCCAAATGACAAAAAATCCACAAGAGCCCAAAATAGCTGCTTGTTTGCCTTGCCAACCTTTTATCAAACGAGAATGCAGATAAATGGCAAACACTAACCAAGTAATTAATGCCCATGTTTCTTTTGGATCCCAACTCCAATAAGAACCCCATGCTTCATTTGCCCAAACAGCTCCAGAAATAATTCCAATCGTTAAAAAAGGAAATCCTAAGCCAATGATTCTATAACTCCAAAGATCTACCGTTTGAAGAAGAGCAAGTTTTGAAGAAGAAAAAAGGTTTGGTTGCTTTTCTTCGTTTTGAACAAGTTCGTTTGGTTTTTCTTCGTTTCTTAATTGATTCCTTTCTTCGGTACTATTTCTCGAGACATAAGTTGTCTCAAAAGGAAAGGCTGAGACCAACTTTGGATCCGATCCGACAGAGATCGTTGGAAGGATGGATTCATTTCTTTTTGGGCTCATCTCACTCAACTTTGGCTGAGGACTTGAAGAATCAAAGCCTAAAAAAGCTAAATATAATAAAGAAAGAAGAGAACCTACAATTAAGGTAGCATAACTGATCATCATCATTGTCACATGCATCATAAGCCAATTGGATTGTAACGATGGTACAAGAGGTAAAGCTTTTTGCATATCCGTAGGTAAAGTTAAACTTGAAAATCCAGCTAAGAAAAATAAAATTGGACTAACAATACAGCCAATTAATCTACTTTTTGTTTGAAATTCAATAAACAAGTGAATAGTCGAAATTCCCCAACTTAAAAAAATTAACGATTCATAAAGATTACTTAATGGAAAATAATTTTCTCCTATCCATCGAAGCAATAATGTAAGAGCAAACAAAACATTACTAAAAAAAACAAACAATTTTCCTGCTTGGAAAAACAAGATATTTTTCGGATTGATTAAACTAATCCAATAAGCAATCATGGCAAAAAAAAGAAAGAAACAAGCGACTCCTGGAAGTTGATAATCGGAAACCATTAATATTTTCATAAAACTAGAAGAAAAATGTTATTCTAAGAACAAAAGCTTATTATAATTTATCCCTTCTGCATTGTTCGTAACTTTGGTCCTAGAAATCTATTGTTTTTCAGAATGCAGATAGAGAGACTTGAACTCTCACGAAGTTTTTCACTAGATTCTAAGTCTAGCGCGTCTACCAATTACGCCATATCTGCTAAAAGAATCGAATCGGAACTCTCTCGTTCAAAGTTCATTCCATGAACTATCTTTTGGTTCAACACTCCTATTGTAATTGAAAGGAAGGAAATCTGTCAACTGAGCAAGGTCTTTCGTGAAAAGAAAAATTTTGAAAGTGTAGAAGAATGGTTTATAATTGAAACGATTAATGAAGGAAAGCTTCAAGCAAAAATGCTAGAATTAGAACAGAAAAAAGAAAATATGAAATATGCAATTGCTCAGACCTCAGGAAAGCAATTTTGGCTAAAACCAGGTCAATGGTATGATGTAGATTTAATCAAAGATGTGAATTTAGGAGATTTTATTTCACTGAATAAAGTGTTATTTTTTCGTAAAACCAATGAAATTCAAATCGGGAAACCTTTTTTAGGAAAAACGGAAATCCCGGCAAAAATTATTCAACAAGTAAAAGGTCAAAAAATCATTGTTTTGAAAACCAAACCGAAAAAAAAATATACACGTACACGAGGTCATAGACAACCTTATACTCGCGTTCAAATCGACACTATTAATTAACAAAAGAGGAGAAGAAATGGCACATAAAATGGGCGCTGGGAGTACACGAAATACTCGTGATTCACAAGCAAAAAGATTAGGAGTCAAATGTACAGGTTATCAAAAAGTAAAAAATGGATCCATTTTAGTTCGTCAAAGAGGAACAAAATTTAAACCAGGTCAAAATGTTGGTTGTGGAAGAGATCACACTTTGTATGCTTTAAGTGAAGGAATCGTCAGTTTTACTTCAACAGGATTTGTCAATATCATTACTGAAAAAGGAGAATAATACTATTCTCCTTTTTCTTCATCATCCCCTTGTTGATGAATCTTCCAATTTTCGGAATCCTCCTCGTCATCGTCATTGAAATTTTCATTTGGATCGGCAGGAAATGGTTCATCATCTTCGAAAAAATCTTCAAATAAATCGATTTCTTCTATTCCTTCACTTTTTTCTTTTTGGTCAGGTTCAATCTTTTCAGTTGTTTGTTTTTTTCGTTTTCCAACTCTCATTGTGGGAGTTTTTACTCGTAACCAAAACGCAATCGAATCAGTTAACCATTCCATCGTTGGAATTGTCACAAATTTTCCTTGAAGTCCGCGTATATAACAGTAAAGATAGAGTAAAATAAAAAAAAGAAAAGTATTCAAAAAGAAATTGATGGCTAAATCTTTATCTGTATAGATAAGAGCCCCTTGATCAGCTGCCCATCTTGAAACCCCTATCGCAACTTCCCGATGAAAAAAAATATCCCAATAACTTACAGCTAAACTTTGTAACATAAGTAAAGCAAAAATGAGAAGAATATTATATTTGATTAATTTTGAAAATTGAAAAACAGAGCGAATAATCATTAATTCAATCACAATATACGAAAGAAAGAAAACTTTTTCAGGACTTGCCCAAATTTGAAAAAAAGGAGAGAAAATGATTCCTTTAATAAGAGGAAAAAAGGGGGTCAAAATTTCTGGAAAATATTCCAAAGAAAAAACATTACTTAAGACTGAATGTAAAAGATCAACGAAAGCAAAAAAATAAATAAAGCTTAGTTGAATATTTTGCAAAGTAGTTGGAGAATTCACACTAAATTGATCAAAATTTTTTCGAATTTTTTGAAAATACTGTTTCAGGTATTTTAATAATTCTTGGAAAAAAGGAATCGTTGGAATCATAATAATTATTATTCTTTTTTTATTTTTTATTTTTTTTCAAAAAAAATTGACAATCGTTTCATAGAGAATTTTTCGTAATACTAAAAGGATAACAATTACACTTCGAATTCCCTAATCCTTTTGTGTATGAAGTCTACTGGACTTGGGTTTCTGGCCTACCTTTTTTTGAATTGGATTCCTTTTTTCATGATGATTTCTCTTCTGACTTTGATTTGGTTAAAATATTAAGCTATTATTATCGTCAAAATCAGAAGAATAAAATCCAATCAAAAGAATGGTGATAGACTTCCTTTTAATGTATGATTATAAAATTAATTGAAAATGAAAAAAGAAAACAGATGAAAAAATATCTTTCTGATATTAAAATAGAATTCAGCAATTTGCATGAAAAAACAGACGAAGAATTAGAAACACAAATTTTTAAATTAAAAAAACGTACTCAAGATGATTCGTTAGAAAAAGTTCTTCCTGAATGGTTTGCAATTGTTCAAGAAATTTCATTACGAACAATAGGATTAAAACATTTTGATACGCAATTATTAGCCGGAATCCATCTTCATCAAGGAAAAATTGTCGAAATGAAAACAGGAGAAGGAAAAACTCTTGCCTCGACTCTTCCAGTTTCTTTAAATGCTTTATTAAAAAAAGGAGTTCATGTAGTTACGGTGAATGACTATTTAGCAGAAAGAGATCAAAAATGGATGGGAAAAGTTTACAAAGGATTGGGCTTAAGTATAGGTTTAGTCAAAAGTACAAGTAGTTTAGTTGAAAAACAGGAAAGTTATGCTTCTGATATTACTTATGTGACAAATTCTGAATTGGTCTTTGATTTTTTACGGGATAGTTCTGCTTATAATTTAAATGAAGTTGTTCAACGATCTTTTGATTATTGTGTCATTGATGAAATTGATTCCATTTTAATTGATGAAGCAAGAACTCCTCTGATTTTATCTACTTTTAAAGGAAATGTTGATGCTACGAAACTGAATTTAGCAAAAACTTTGGCCGATTCTCTGGAAAAAGTTGTTCATTTTGAAGTAGATGAAAAGAGAAAAGAAATTAATTTAACAGAGGAAGGGTATACAGAGGCTCAAAAAAGATTAGGAAAAAAAAATTTATATAATCCAGAAGATCCGTGGATATTAGAGATTTTAAATGCTCTAAAAGCCAAATACATCTTTAAATTAAATAAAGATTATATTGTCTTAAATAATAAAATTTTAATCGTGGATGAATTTACAGGTCGAGTAATGGAAGATCGACGTTGGAGTTTTGGAATTCATGAAGCAATAGAGGCGAAAGAAAAAATCGAGATTGGAGGAGGAACAAAAACCAAAAGTTCAATTACTTACCAAAATTTTTTTCCTTTATATCGAAAATTAGCAGGAATGACAGGAACTGCCAAAACTGCGGAAAAAGAATTTCAAGATATTTACAATCTAAAAGTAGTCGTTCTACCCACTGCAAAACCGATGATTCGAAAAGATCTTTCGGATTTTGTTTATCAAAGTGAATTAGGAAAATGGAAAGCTGTCTTAACCAAATCGAAAGAATGCTATAGCAAAGGGCAACCTATATTAATTGGAACTGCGACTGTCGAAAAATCAGAATTTCTTTCTGAACTTTTTCGAATTTCAAAACTTCCTCATCAAGTTTTAAACGCAAAACCTGAAAATGTTACTCGTGAAAGTGAAATTATTGCTCAAGCTGGAGAAGCTTATGCAATTACTATTGCGACAAATATGGCAGGTCGAGGGACTGATATTATTTTAGGCGGAAATCCTTTGTTTATTGTCAAACAAAAATTAAGTGATCTTCTTTTCCCAAATTTAGAGGACAACGACAATCTGGAAAAGGCTATCCCTCAGAAAGAACAAATTGAACCAATAAATGATTCCGAACAGAAAAAATTTTTCTTTCTTCTGAATTCGATCAAAGAAGAATATGAAAATTTTGAAGAATTAAAAGAAGATATCAACAATCTTCCTTATTCTCTAGAAACAAGTAAAGAAAAATTTAAAAACTTTTATGAGTTTCTTTTTCAGGAAGTTTCCAAAGACTGGAAAACAGAAAATGAAAAAGTCAAATCCCTTGGAGGTTTATTTGTATTAGGAACGGAACGTCATGAGACAAGAAGAATTGATAATCAATTACGTGGACGTGCGGGTCGTCAAGGAGATCCAGGAAATTCTCAATTTTATATTTCCTTAGATGATGAATTAATCAAACTTTTTGGAGGAGATAGTATTAAACGTTGGGTAGAATATTTGATTCAAGATGAAGAAACTCCTTTAGAATCAAACTTATTAACAAATAGTTTAGAAAATGCACAAAAAAAAGTAGAATTATATAATTACGATTTACGAAAGAATGTTTTTCAATACGATGAAATTTTAAATATTCAACGAAATGTTATTTTCCAAGCAAGAAAAGAAATTTTATGTAAAAATATTTCTCAAGATTTCTTTTTGCGTTATCGAGAATCTTTTTTTGATGAAGAATGTGGTCAAAACTTGCAAAAAAAACAATTTCTTTTCAAAAATGAGAAATGGCTAGATTCCTATTCCACTTATTTGATTGCTTCAAAAATTCAAAAACAAGGATCAAATCGTCAGGCTGGAAAGGCGGTAGCAACCCTTGTAAAAAATAGTTCTTTTCGGAATGAAATATGGATTTCAAATGATCTTCAATTTTCTCAAGCGAATCTTTATGAAGAAAGTTTTTTCAAACTAACCAGAACAATTTTAATTTTAAACATTTTGGATTTTTATTGGACAGAACATATTGAAAGAATGAGTTATATTCGTGAAACAATTAATTGGCGTTCTTATGGACAACAAAACCCTTTAACCGAATATAATCTAGAAGCCTTTGACTCTTTTAAATTGATGCTCAACGAAATTCGTTCATCTATGATATACTATTTTTTAAATAATCCTTTATTAGATATCAAAAATTAAACAGAAAGAGAAAATGACAAAGCATACTTTAAATGGAACACGAAGAAAAGTAATTAAAACCTCAGGATTTCGAGCAAGAACAGCTTCTAAAACAGGAAGAAAAGTCTTAAAAAAAAGAAGAAATAAAGGACGTTGGAAATTAGCTCTTTTAAGCTAATTTCTCTCCTGCGAACGAAGGTCGACATTTCCATAGATCATCAACTTCCTCTTCGAAAGCTAATATGCCACTAGATAGATAGATAGATAGATAGATAGATAGACTTTCTGCCTCTATTTCGTTCACAAAATTCATATTTTTCCTATCCAATTCTTTCTTTATGAAATTATTTTCAATTCAAAAATCTCTCAAAATTTTTACTGGAGTAAAATTTGCCTTAGTTATCTTAACCTTGATTGCTATTGCAAGTTCGTTAGGTTCTTTTCTTGAACAAGAAGAAGGAATTCAGTTTTATCAAGAAAATTATCCTCTTGAAAAACCTATTTTTGGAATCATTACTTGGAAATTGATTCTTCAATTAGGATTAGATCATGTCTATCGAACATGGTGGTTTTTTTCCTTATTATTTTTTTTAGTCATTAGTTTAATCAGTTGTACAATGACACGTCAATTTCCGATTTTTTCAAATTCGAAAGATTATTTTTTTCGAAAAAAAAAAAAATCCTTTTTAGAATTACCTTTTTGTATTCAACTTAAAAATATTTCTTATTTGAGCGAAAATATTCTTTTAAAAATTCAAAATCTAAATTTTTATATTTATCAAAAAGGAAATTTTCTTTATGGTTATAAAGGCTTAATTGGAAGACTCAGTCCAATTTTAGTCCACTTTAGCTTAATTATTGTTTTGTTCGGTTCTTTTTTTAGTGCCTTTAATAATTTTAAAGCACAAGAAATTTTGCCCAAAGGAGAGATTTTTCATATTCAAAATCCTATTCAAATCGGATGGTTAACCAATCTTCCAACCGTTTCAACAAGAGTGAATGATTTTTGGGTAGAATATGAAAATAATCGAATTCATCAATTTTATTCGAATTTATCGATCTTAGATAATTTTGGAAATGAAATCAAACATCAAACAATTTCTGTCAATAATCCTTTACGTTATCAAAATATAGATTTCTATCAAAGTGATTGGAATCTTTTAGGAATTCGATTTCAAGAGGGAAAAAATATTTATGAGTCCCCTGTCTTTCCTCTTCCAAATTCTTCCAAATCTTGGATTACATGGATTCAAATCAAACAAACCAATTTGACTCTTGTTTTTGATCAATTACAAAATAATTTTTCTGTCTATGATACAAGTGGAAATTTTTTAAGTCTCAGTAATCTTGGAGATTCTTTTTCCTCTTTTTCAGTGATTGATATCCTCCCATCGACAGGGTTACAAATCAAATATGATCCCAGTATTACTGTTATTTATTTTGGATTCGGATTATTAATGATTACCGCTTGTCTAAGTTATCTTCCTTATACCCAAATTTGGATTTTGAATCAATCTTCCAATTCATGGATAGGAGGTTCTACAAATCGAGGAAAAATGAAATTAGAAATTGAATTTGAAAATTTTATTCGTTCTCTTGAAAAATCGTTTTCAAAAAATAGTTTCTTTTTAAAAAAATAATTTTTGAAAACAACCTCTTTTTTGTCCAATACACTTTACTTCTTAACTTCTTACATAGACTTCGGCGAAATATCCTTTCTTACACGAAGTCTATTCACTTCCGCTAACAAATAGGAAACGTTCTTCAGAGAATCCCTTTTTTTACAAATAGAACTTGTCAAAAGATCTTTTTTTTGTTAAAATCGACTTGTACCCCAAAAAAATAGAAATCCCTAATAGCTCAGCGGTAGAGCGGTCGACTGTTAATCGATAGGTCGTTGGTTCAATCCCAACTTGGGGAGTATTACGAGTTCACTTCGAAGAAATTCTTAATAATTTAAAAAATGCTAAATCAATTTCAGTTTAAATAAAATATAGGAAGAAAAGATGAAGGAATATGAAAATAGAAAGATAATTTTTTTGAATGACTTTTTTTCGACAGTTCTAATTCAACAATCAGAAATTGATGTAGTGGAATTAGAAGATTCTCTTCTCAGTCATTTTTACATAAGAAAGAATGAACAAAAATATAATCTAGTGGAGAACAAAATCTTATCTTTCTCCACTCTTTTTATTTCTTCCTTTCTTTTTCTTAATTCACCAGTATTTGCGAAAAATTCGAAAGATTTTCAAACAATCTCTAAAAAAGAACCCAACAAAGGGAAAGGGCAAAAAGTCGGTGGCGTTCTCACAGGTTATTCTTTTTACCGATATATGGAATTATGTAATCTTTGGCTTGAAAAATATAAACAAGAAAACCCACTTTTAGAAATTGACGAGAAAGCCCTTAAAAAAGCTCGCTTGAGTCAAGATTTCAATCAAGATTTAGAACAAGTCAGTCTAGGAAATTTTAAATTCGAAAACTAGGAAATTTTAAATTCGAAAATTAGGAAATTTTAAATTCGAAAATTAGGAAATTTTAAATTTGAGTCTCGCTATTTCCTATAATAAGATAGTAATCTTAAACCTCCTTAAGTTCTTGCTTAAGAAGTTAAATTTAAGTTTGAATTTCTATAAATGGAAAAGTTCACTAAAATCTGTAATCAAGAATCTACCATTGTTTATAGAGAAAGTCTTGATGAATTCCTTGGGGGAATCTATTTTGAAAAGAACACACATCAATTCTATCTCGTTGAAGATATGATCCAAGCTTTGGGTGAAAGAATAACTCGAAAAAATTTGACATCATTTCTTTTGGCTTTTATATTTTCCATCGGGACGCCCGCCTTTGCCAAAAGTAAAGACCAATTCCAAACGAACTCGCAAACTAAAGATAGAGGGCAACTCTCTTCTTCTGATTTCGAAAAATCCCAACCACAGCAAAACCATAAGTCTAAGTATAGTACCCCTCAAAAAAATCAGTCAATCAATGACCGATTAAAGAATTTTTCCCCGAAAATGGATAATATCGTAGATACGGTTCGATTATATATGGAATCGAAACATCCAGAACGTGATAAAGCTCTATTGATCTTGAAGTTAAAAGAGATTTCCCCAATTGATAATCCTATTGCCATTATGGCTCAAGATCATATTTATTTAGAAAATAAACCCCAAGCCCAAACCGCTTCTCGTCAAGAGAAAGAGAAATGGACAAAAAGGGCAACAGTTGTAGTTCAGTGGATTCGTAAATATCAATTATTTTTAATTATTCTCGTTGTCGGGACTGTTCTGTTTTTCTTTTATCAAAAATTTCGAAATTTTAAACTATTTAATTTGTTTAATAATCCGAAGGATACTACGGCTACGCTTTTTCCAAATGGAAATGGAAATGTCGATGTCATTCAACTCATTCCAGAAGTAGAAAGAGAAGTACAAATACTTGCAGAAGAACAAGTACTTCCAGAAATACAAAGAGAATCAGAAATAGTAAAAATTGATATTATTCCAGCTACTACGGTAATTGAAGCACCAATTGAAATTATTCCTACAAATGATTCAGAAATAATACCAGGTCAAGAAATTCAAGATAATGGATTGATTCAAATTAGTAATGAAAATAACGTATTAAGTCAACTGCCGATCCAAAGGATGGAAGATAATATAATCAATGAAGTATCAGCTGAAATTCCAACTGTTTTAATTGAAGATATGCAAAATAGTATAGTGAATGAAATCTTATCTGAAATACAAACTGTTTCAATTCTAAGTGTAGAAGAAAGTATAGTCAATGAAATATTGTCTGAAGTACCAATTCAAGTTCCTGATGAAAATAATAAATTACTTGAAACAGGAATTGAAGTAAATAATGTAGAAACTGATGAAAGTTCAATAGGGAATCTTAGTGAAAATGAGCTCATTGAAATTATA
>Ga0247834_1006734_pt1 | contig 12642 bp, 12 predicted proteins | sample LaCruzMarch2015__8_FD_187118 | JGI IMG/M metagenome (GOLD analysis project Ga0247834, IMG submission 187118) | Freshwater microbial communities from meromictic Lake La Cruz, Castile-La Mancha, Spain - LaCruzMarch2015_12m | ecosystem: Environmental > Aquatic > Freshwater > Lake | place: Spain... | reverse complement strand
TCTGGTCGTATCAGACCCAAGTAATCCATCCAACGAAGGTCAAATTCGTTTGTTCAAATTCGGTAAGAAAATCTTTGATAAGATTACTGAAGCAATGAATCCTGAGTTTGCGGATGAAACACCTGTCAACCCATTTGACTTATGGGAAGGTGCTAACTTCAAGTTGAAGATTCGTAATGTTGAAGGCTATCGCAATTACGATAAATCAGAGTTTGCTGCTAAGTCTGCATTACTTGATGGTGATGATGCCAAACTTGAAGAACTGTGGAAGAAAGAATATTCTCTGAAAGATTTTACAGAGAAGAAACAATTCAAACCATATGACCAACTCAAGACTCGCCTTGATAAGGTTCTAGGCTTTGAAGGTGTTACATCTGTAACTAAGGCTGATACTGCCGTAGTAAGCAAGTTTAATGATGATGATATTTCTGTGATTGATAAACCAGTTACAGAAGATGAAGATTTGGATTACTTCAAATCACTTGCACAATAAAAAAATAAAACTTTGTTTGACCCTGCTTCGGCGGGGTTTTTTTATGCCGATTGATAACCAACCAATGTTTGGAACAATTCGTTATCATAAGCAGTACTAGCTTTACCACCAGAAGATGGTGCATTAGATGCCACATTAGTTGGTTTGTTAGTTACATTTGTATTTCCGCCTGATGGTGCCATTGCAGCCATTCTTTGGTCTGACATTGATGTTGATGCGGATGCTAATGTTACACCTGTAGATGGTGACGGCATTTGTAATTGTGCTGTTTTTCTAGCAGTACCTTCTGTTGCACTTGTTAATTTAGCTGCATAATTTGGATCAGTAGCATATCCTGCTTTTTGTAAAGCGCCAAAATATTCACCAGAAGTTTTTGCTTGAAATACACCAGCCTTCTCATATCTCTTATTATTTTTTAAGAAATTAACATAATCATCAACTGCTTCTTTCGGGCTATTATAAGACCTAAATGGTTGTGGTAAATTTACTTTTACACCATTTAAATATTCATGTGTCATTACATCTTTTTTGTCGCCAGTCCAACTCTTATCTGCTTTAATTCCAAAGTAATTATATTTACCACTGGTTTTGGAACCCCAAGCACTTTCGAATCCCCATTGTGTTAGTAATGCATTTGGATCAACACCACCTAATTGTTTTGAAGCTTCAACTGCTAAAGGATACATTGTTTTTAAGAAATCTTCTTTCGATTTAAATTCACCATTTGATCCGGTATTACTTGGTGTTGAATTTTCTCTTGTTGGTGATGTTGATGATCCACTACCAGGTGCTTGCTGTGCTGCTCTCAGTCGATCCTGTTCATTTTTAACAGGTGATGGTGATGTTGTACTTGGTGCAGAGGGTGTAGAAGGCGCTGTTGGAACATTCTTTGTTAATCCTACACCCGCTGCAACTGCCTTTTTTGCTCTTGCTAAATCTTCATCTGTCACTTTTGCAAATCCTAATAGACCAGAAGCTAAGTCTTTAAAACCTTGCCCAATTTTTGATAAGTTATCACCATTAATGTTTTGAAACAGCGTCAAATCTGATGCTAATTGTTGCATTGGTGTTTTTCCACCTTTCTCATTTCCAAAAACCCAATCATTTACACCTTTCATGCCATCTGAAAATGATTTAACTATACCCGCAATACCCTCTAATCCAAAAAATGCTAACATACCAACACCAAACGCTGGAATTGCGAGTGCTAATTTTGTTAAGTTACCAGCATCAAGTCCACTAAATGCATTAAGACCTTCTGCAAGATTTACTAACATATCTTTTACGCCTCGACCACCACCAAACATATCAATACCTGCACCACCTAAAGCGAGACCTGCAAGGAATCCGCCTAGACCTAAACCAATGGCGGTCATACCCAACATTGTTCCACCCATCATCGCAAGACCGACTGGTGCAGCTACTCCAGTAACAACTCCAAATAAACCACCAGCTGCTAATAATGTGCCAAAGGTCGCCATACTACTTGGATTAAATGCATTTAGTCCCTCTGCAAGGTCAACCATCATCTGTTTAACACCACCACTTCCACCCAATGCATCTATACCTGCACCACCTAAAGCAAGACCTGCGAGAAAACCACCGAGACCTAAACCAATTGATGCAATACCAATTGACATGTTAAGTCCTTTTCCTAATCCAGACACAGGATTAGAACCAGAAGGACCAAATAACATACCAGCACCTAATAACGCACCAAATGCTAAAAGAGATGTTCCACTAAATGCTCCAAGTCCTTCAGCTAAATTGACTAACATATCCTTAACACCACTAGCACCACCTAATGCATTAACCGCAGCTCCACCTGTAGCCAAACCTGCAAAGAAACCGCCAATGCCAAGACCTATAGCGGCTATACCTACACCTTTACCGATACCACCAGCGAGTGATGATAGAAAATTTAAACCAATACCTTTTAATCCACCAGCACCTCCTGCGGCCGCAGGAGAACCACCAGAAGAACTTGGTTTTGGTGTTTTTGCTTTTTCTTTTGAAAATTTTGATTCATATTCTTTTTCTCTTGTAGCCGAATCTTTCCAAAACATATCAAATTTTTTTGATACTTGGCCACCCTGCAACTTGACTAATTTCATAATGTTTAATTTTGTCAAATTCGAATCTCTTGCCATCATTGGCAACACCATTGTATTTTTTGCAGTCAATCTTGTATTAATTGCGATATCATCCATTTGTGATTCTAAAGCGCCTGTATTTAAACTAGGCGCAGTTAATCTAGAAGACATGGTGTTTGATTTTGGTAACGCCCTATATGCCTTAAATAAAGAAGGCAACATCGCAGCCATCAATCCTTGTTGATTGAACATTTTTCTTGGATCAATTTTTTCTAGTGCGGCTTTACCCAAAGTGGAACCTAATCCACCACCACTATTCTTTTCCGATTTGTATATGTCTGCTAGTCTACTCATTAGTGTTTTACTCTCTGTTGAGCTTTAAGTTTTTCATTCTCTACTTTCAGATATTCAACCAACAATGAAATGTAAATATCTCTTTCCCAAGGAATCATCATATCCAATTCCGTCAAACTATATTTGTGATGTTGCATAAGTGCAAAGTTAGTTTGATAGTAGTTACCAAGGGACTCATAATTTAGAATTATCCGAAAAAATTTTGAATGCCTTCAATCGTAGTTTTTTCTTCGTAACCACACTTCTTGCATTTGAACTCCACATCTTTAGAAATCTTCGGCATAGTTTCAAAGAATTTTTGAATTTTTGCTATGTCTGATTGTTGCATAGTTTCAATGAAGTCTGTCAATTCTTGTTCAGTTGAATCTTTGGCATAATACATTTTTTCTTCATCAAAAATGTAATCAATACAAGCAATAATTAATTGCAATAAATCACTTTCAGATTGAATGCTCAATTTACTAATAATATCAAAACTTGGATATTTCATTACTATGCCTAGTTTATCGGTAAGCATAATTTTATTGGAATGTTCTTCGTTTTTTGTTGGTTTAATATCCATCAGATCAATATCTAATTTTATTTTACCGGCACATTGAACATCTTCATCTTTATCATTTTTAACTAAATTATTGCATACATAATTTAATTCTACTTTTTCACCAACTGACCTAGCTCTAAGATTTAAGAATAGATTTTCTAAGTCAAAAAATGGTAACTTAGAAACATCTGTGTCATCAACCACACAGTTTGTTAACACTTGTTTGATTGAATTGATAACTTCTTTTGAATCTTCTGACTGTGCAGCCATTAAAAAGATTTTTTGTTCTTTCACAAGAAATGGCCTAAACCTAATTTTCTTTCCGGATGATATAAGTGTCAATTCATAAATTGGTACATCTAATTTTGGTAACATAATAACCTCGCTTGTTAATAATTAAAGTGCTCTTCCAAAAGGCAATAATCTTGACCCAGCTGAACCGAATAAAGCTGCAGCTGCAGCACCAAGATCATAATTACCTTCATAAATTGTTTTGTATTTTTGATATGCAAATTGTACTTGAAGTCTATGAAATGAATCATCAGACCAACTAACCGCTTGTGATGCAACTCCAATAGGAAATGCATCAATTAATTCTATTGCATAAATTTGTTTAATAAAATCATCATATTGAATAATTTTAATATTAGTCATATATCTTGATTTTTCGCTTTTTGGAAATCTTAAATTATTCGTGTCTGTTGGATGAATCGCTTCCATCCAACGATCAAATAACTTTCTTTCATAAAATTCATTAGTGCATAAAAAAGTTAGCGATATATCACCGTATTGTGTTTGATATGGTACTTTAAAAGTTGGTCCATAAATTTTTACATCAGTTGTTGCCATAGTTTTTCCCGGTAATTCTGCAGCTTCGCATTGAAGTGCTAAATTACGAGACAACGAGGCATTAGATGTTCGTGAATATCCGCTCGAATCATTTTGTGCACCAGGTTTATCTCTTGCAAAATTTACTGCATCAGCAATATTATTAAAAATAGAATTTGGAAAATTTATAATTTTTTCTAATATTGAATTACCTATAAATTCATTTATATATGGTGGTATGGGAAGAATGACCTCAAATCTTGAAGTTTTTGCAGGGCCGTCTTTTGACCTGATGTTTGAGAGAAATAGATTTGGTGAAAACGACATTAGAATTTTTTCCTTGAGTCTGCGTAAACTTTGCTCGTACTGGCACCCACGAATGTTTCAACAGGCAATGTTGCCGCTATGTCCCATTCGTCAGCTGTTATCTCTAAAAATCTAGAGTCAACATGGCTGAATAAATATCTTTTGATACATGCATTGGCTTCAAATATTTTTGATGCGGCGGCCAGATAACGATAACTAATTCTTAGTTTAGTATTTTCATCATAAGTATCATTAGACATAGTGTCACTTAATTTGTCTAACAAAATCATTCGTTGCTTAGGATGTATGTAATGCAGATTCAATCCTAAAAAACCATCGTTATATCGTTCAATCGGAATCACTAAAGGAAACCTATCGTAATAAGGCATTGTATCTTTTGTCTTTGGGTCATAGAAATAGAAATACATTTTACCAATCATAGACCTACCTCTAAGCCTATCCCTGTCTCTCATCAATGCCTCTGAAGTTGGTTTCAAATCTCTAACTTTAGCTCGCAACCAAGCTCTAGATGCGTTGGTTCTAGGAGTTAGACCTTCTTTTGCGAGTGATGATTTGATTCTATCAATTAATTTTGCCATACTCTATTTATCTCAAATGCCTAAGTCTTTTTCAGTTAGCACTTTGAATTGCCAGCCATGTTCTTTACAGAACAAATCGGCGGCTCTCCATTTTTCTTGATTGACTGCATATGTTGCCGATTCTTGAATAAATCGTTGAGTTTTACGTTTTCTAATTGGTTGTTTTGTTTGAGATTCTGGCTTTACTTCTAATATCAATGTTGTTTCTTTTCCGTTCTTTTGTTTGAGTTTAACTATGAAATCTGGAAAATAACGATGCACTTTTTGATCAATTGGAGATTTATAGGGTATAGCAATTTCTTCTGACGCCCACCAGATGACGCTTGGGTTATCATCTAACCACTTCATTACTCTGACTTCCCATGAAGAACGATATACAATGTTGTCGGCATTACCATTGTATTTTTTTGGGTTCTTAGGGTGAAACATTCCTTTATTTGACATAAATACTATCTATAACTCTTTTAGGACAATCATGGCACTTTTTGGTTTTTCAGATATAACTTTCAATAAAGGTCCAAGTGGAAATGGAATCAAAGGTCCTCTTGCAAGTTTAAGTAGAGGGCAATTTGATACCAGAAGTTACAGATATCCAGCAGACCTTGGTTCTGCGGATAAAGGTCATTATATGATAATTTATATTCGACAACAAGAAACTAGTTCTTTTAAGAGTGAATCTTCTACTGATGATGCAATTAATCAAAAAAATAATAGTTTTTCAAGTGAGTCTATTATTAATTTAGCTCAAGGTAAACCTGCATTTGCTTTTGCAAATGAACTTACTAATAAAATTAATAGTCAATTTAATCAAATCAATCAGTCTACTAATGGCGTTTTAAGTGGAATAACTTCTAATTTAACTAAAGGTTTAGGAAGTGCAGTTCAAGGAATTGAGGGACAATTAAATAACTTATTTGGTGAAAAAGCAAGTATTGTAACAGGTGATGGTACAGCAACAAAAGAGATTATTAGCAATTCAATTAAAAATATTACTGATAATAGATTTAGCGCACTGAAAAAAACTCAGTTAACCACTGATTCAATTGCATTGTACATGCCTGATACCTTAAATTATGTTCACACTCAAGGATATAATGATATGTCTCCAGGAAATTCTCTTTTAGGACAAGCTATACAAGCAGGAATTTCTGGTTACGAAAATTATAAAAGTGGCCAAGAAAGTTCTTTAGATGCAATAGGAAATTCAGCGATCAAAACTGCTTTAGCGGCAGTGTCGACCGCGGCAAAAGAAAAAGCAGGAGATGTTGGTGCTTTAGGAGCTTTCGCTGCAACTGGTGTTGTTACTAATCCACTATTAGAACTTCTTTATGTTGCTCCCGTTTTTAGATCATTTCAATTTGATTTTTTCTTTTATCCTAGAGATGAAAAAGAAGCTCTTGAAGTTCAAAGAATTATTGAAAGGTTGAAATTTCATCAAGCTCCAGAGTTTTCTAATAAATTTGGAAAAGGATTTTTAACCCCACCTTCTGAATTTGATATTAGATTTTATTACAACGGTACTCAAAATCCAAACATTCCTCCAATTGCAACTTGTGTGTTACAGGATATAAACTTAAATTATGCGCCAAATGGTTTCACTGCATATGAAGTGCCTAATGAAAATACTCCTGCTTTAGGAAGAACAGGTATGCCGGTTGCCATTCAAATGACATTACAATTCAAAGAAGTTACATATCTCACCAAAGAAACTTTTGATACCGATTTAATAGGCACAAGGTCTAGCCGAGTGCAGTTTGATTCATCCAATTTAGAGCGTGATCTTTAATGGCTAAATATTTTAATTTTTTTCCAAAAACTTTTTATAGCAGTAATAATTCAACCACCGGATTAGATACTGTTACAAATATTATATCAAGAGTTTCTTTTGAATCAACACTTAAAGAAAATTCTTCAGCTTTTTACAAATATTCAGTACAAGATTCTGATACACCAGAAATCATTGCTCACAAATTTTATGGTAATTCAGAAAGACATTGGATTGTTTTAATGTTCAATGATATAATTGATCCGCTATATGATTGGCCATTAAAATATGATACTTTTATTAAGTATGTTGATAAAAAATATACTGCGAATGGTGCTGCAAATACGACAGTGCAAACGGGTCTTGCGTGGGCAATGAGTGTTAACAATGTTCAGGCATATTATAAAATTGTAACTAAAACAGATATTGATAATATTTCTTTAGTTGATAGAATTCAAGTTGATGCAAACACATATGCAAATGTAACCACATCATCAACAACAATTACATTACAAAGTGGTGATGTGATTACTCAAGCCGTTACTAAAGAAAAGAAAACTTATTACGAATACGAAATGGAAGAAAACGAAGCCAAACGAGATATTATATTAGTGAAAAATGTTTTTGTAAATCAAATAGAAAAAGAATTTAAAAGAGTGATTAAATAATAATGGATATTAGTAATTCAAATCAATTCAAAGTAAATGAATTGGTCATTGTAACTAAAGCGGGCAAAATTGATATAACTTCTTTGTATGAAGAATTGAATATCTTTGATTCAGTGCTTATGCCGGTCATGAGTGGTAATATTTTAATTAAAGATGCCGTTGGCCTATCTTCAAAATTATTTTTTGATGGATCCGAATCTTTATTAATAGATATTTCAAAATTTAATAACGAAACTGCGGCATTCAAAAAAGCATTTAGGATATACAAACAATCTGATAGAACAAATGTAAATCAAAATAGTGAAATATATGTATTGCATTTTGTTTCTGATGAATTATTTTTTTCCGACCAACAAAAAATCAATCAGTCTTATGAAGAAAAATATTCAGAAATAATTAAAAAAATATTAATAGATTATTTAAAAGTTCCTGAGAATAACTTAGGTGGAATATATTCTGATTCTTCGGGCATTAGAAATATTGTGATACCAAATTTATCTCCTATTGAAGCCATTCAATGGTGTACAAAACGAGCTATAGACTTAAATCAATCACCAAATTTTTTATTTTTTCAAAACATAACTGGTTATAATTTTGCTTCATTGTCAAAATTACTCACACAATCTGAAATTTTAGATATTAAATTTCTAACTAAAAATGTATCGGATAGTTCACCTGTTGAAGAAATAAGTGGAGCCAAAAGTTTTGAAATTTTATCTACCACAAATTTAATTGAAAGAACACGTGCTGGAGTAAATGCGGGAACATTTATTGGATTTGATCCAATTACAAGAACAATATCTTCCAGGCAAATTGGATATGGTGATCACTATTCTAATATGAAACATGGAAATGAAACTCCAAATTTTTCACCTATTATAAACAGAGACGGAAAAGATAATTCTGCAAATTTCAATTCTAAAAAAACAGTATCCATTTTTGGAACAGCCAGAAAATTTAGTGAATATATTAAAAAAAATGACCCCACTTCTATTTCAACAAACGAAACAACAGAGGATTTTATTTTTCAAAGAAAAGCTATTATAACAAATTTAATGTCTAAACGATTAAAAATTGTTATGCCAGGTAATTTTCAATTATCTTCCGGTTTTAATGTAAATGTTATGGCACCTATTTTTGGTGAAAGAGAAAAAAATAGTGATGAATTGGATAAAAGTATAAGTGGTAAATATATTATTATTGCTTCAAGACATATTATAGGTTTTGAAAAACATGAAACCATAATTGAAGTTGCTTCATCATCTTCAGAAAATGATTTTATATTGTCTAGTAGTTTTGAAGAAGTTCGTGAAATAATGGAATATTGATATGCAAAGAAAAACTGATTCAAACGATTTTGCAGGTAAGGCCGGATTTATATGGTGGATTGGTGTTGTTGAAAATAGACAAGACCCAATTAAATTAGGAAGATGTAAAGTTAGATGTGTTGGTTGGCACTCAGAAAATAAAATGAGTTTACCAACAGAAAATCTTCCATGGGCAACACCAATTGTGCCATTGAATAATACAAACACTTATGCACCAAAAGAAGGTGATATGGTAATGGGATTTTTTGCAGATGGAGAAAATGCCCAAGAGCCTATTATTTTTGGTGCACTTCCTGGCATTCCCTTAAAAGCTGCAAACCCACAACAAGCATTTGCAGATCCAAGAACTGCAACAGAATTGGCAACTGCACCAAAAACACCAAAAACAAAAACATATAAAACTGACGGCACTGGAATTACAATCACAGAGAGAGATCAGGCAGAATCTTATCCAAAGATTTTAGATGAGCCATCAACTTCTCGTATTGCAAGAAATGATTCAGATACAATCACCAAAACATTCATACAAGAACGCAAAGATAATCTTGTTACTGATGTTGAAACTGTAAACGAATCTTGGAATGAGCCAGAAACAAAATATGGAACAGTTTACCCATATAATAATGTGATTGAAACTGAGTCTGGCCATGTATTAGAATTTGATGACACCCCAACAAAAGAAAGAATTCATCTAGCACACCGTAATGGTTCTTTTCAAGAGTGGTTTCCTGATGGTGACAAAGTGGAAAAAGTCACAAAAGATAACTATCAAATTGTTATGGGTACCGATAGAGTTTACATCATGGGCAAGTGTTTTATTACAGTTCAAGGTAATGCTGAATTATCAGTTGAAGGTAATTTTGATATGAAGGTTGGTGGAACATGCAACATTGTGTCTGAAGGTAAAATGAAACTTAATGCACCAATAATAGATTTGAATGATGGTACAAATGGTGCTGCTCGCATAGGTGATACGGCTGACACAGGAGATCAAGGAACTGGTGGTCCTAATGATACTAACTCTGCGGGAACTAACATAATTGAAACTGGTTCTTCATCAGTTGTTATTGGCGGATGAGATAAATAGAAAATGGCAACAGTAAACATAGATTCCGCAAGAAATTTCAAAGATTTAGATTTGAGTTTTGCACTTCATCCTGTCCGCAAAGATGTAAACACATATAGAGCGGAATATGCAGTGATCAATTCTGTCAAAAATTTAATTTTGACTAATCATTATGAAAAACCATTTCAACCAGAAATTGGAAGTAATATTCGAAGGCTTTTATTTGAGAATATAGATTCTATTATTGCAGCACAAATAGAACGAGCCGTTACTGAAACTATAAACAATTTCGAACCAAGAGTAGATGTTTCAAAAGTTACAGCCGTACCTGACCCCGACAACAATCGGTATAAATTGCAACTGGAATTTTTTATTGTAAATCAAACATCACCAATTACTATAAATTTCTTTTTAGAGAGAATTAGATAAATGGCAAATCGTCTAAGAGTAACAGAACTTGATTTTGATACAATCAAATCAAATTTACGAACATTTCTAAATCAACAAGCTGAATTCACAGACTACGACTTTGAGGGTTCTGGTTTATCTGTATTGCTTGATGTTTTGGCATATAATACACATTATAATGCCTATTATCTTAATATGGTTGCAAATGAATCATTTTTAGATACCGCTCTACTTCGTGAATCTGTAGTGTCTCATGCTAAAGTTTTAGGATATGTTCCATATTCCAAACGTGCATCAGCAGCAACAATTAATTTTTTAGCCAATTCTGCCACATCAACTGCCGGAACATTAACTATTCCTTCGGGGTATTCTTTTTTATCAAATAAAATTGATGGAAAATCTTATAACTTTGTAGTCTTAGATGATACAACAGTAACAAAAGCTAATAACTCTTATTTTTTTGAAAATTTAGAAATATACGAAGGTCAATTGGTGACATATGGTTTTACGCAAAACCAAGCTACAAATCCAAAACAAATATTTACATTACCTGATGATAATATAGATACAACAACAATTAAAGTAGGTGTCTCTCCATCAATAGGAAATACCTCAGTTTCAATATATTCAAATGTAACTGATATTTTAGATATTACAAGTTCTTCAGAAGTTTATTTTTTACAAGAATCTAAAAACGGACAATTTCAAATATATTTTGGAAATGATGTTGTTGGTAAAAAATTACCAGATGGTGGAATTGTTAACGTAACTTATTTGTTGACAAATGGTGATGTAGCAAATAAAGCAAATAATTTTGTTGCAACAGCTACTTTAACAGATTCCAATAGTGCATCTTTGTCAAATTTCACGATTACTCCAGTTTCTGCCGCATCTGGTGGTGCAGAAAGAGAATCTGTTGACGGCATTAAATTTGGGTCTGCGGCACAATTTGCAACACAAAATCGTTTGATTACAACCAAAGATTATGAATCTTATTTGTTAAAAAATTATCCTTCAATTGATTCGTTATCGGTATGGGGTGGTGAAGATGAAACACCAAAATCTTTTGGTAAGATTTTCATTTCACTAAAACCAAAAGCTAATTATTATATTTCAGAAACAGAAAAACAAAGAATCATTGATGAAATCATTTCACCGAAATCTATTGTTTCTGTTGATACAGTAATTCGTGATCCTGAATTTTTATATTTAATACTTTCAAATTATGTTGAGTATGATAAAAGAAAAACAACTCAAACACCTGAGGCTATAAAAACATCAATACGAAATGCAATTATACTTTACAATCAAACCAACTTAAATAAATTTGCGTCAACATTTGTTCTTTCAAAACTACAAGACAGTATTGATGGTGTTGACTTAAACGCAATTATTGGTTCTGAAACTCTTCTTAAATTACAAAAAAGATTTGAACCTGATTTAACAAAATCTGCTTCATACACAATTAATTTTAATGCAGAATTAAACCGTGGTACAATTACGGAAGGAATAAGTTCAACACCATTTAATGTATTTGATGCTACAGGTGTGCAAAGAACTGTTTTGATAGAAGAGATACCACAATCATTTACTGGAGTTACCTCTATTGAAGTAACCAACGGCGGCACTGGATATCTAAGTTCACCTACAGTAACAATTACTGGTGATGGATCCGGCGCAACTGCGGCCGCTACAATTGTGAATGGTCGAGTTACCGCTATTACAGTCACAAACCGAGGCTCTGGATACACACGAGCTATAGTGACACTCACTGGCGGTAGTGGTTATGCTGCAACTGCTTCTGCTGTTGTAGATGGAAAATTTGGAACACTTCGTACAGTTTATTTTGATGAATTAGTTCAAAGACAAATTGTTAATGCAAATGCCGGAGAAATAAATTATGTGACAGGTACTATTACCTTAAATGATTTAAGAGTTTTATCTGTATCTTCTTCTGATGGCCTAATCAGATTAACAATTGGTGCTGAAAGAGGTATTATATCTTCTAGCAGAAGCACAATCATAACAATTGATGATACAGATAATAATTCTATCGTGACTGAATTAGTTGAAATTTAATGGCTGATAATTTAACATCATTACTTGTTAATCGTCAAGTTCCTGAATTCGTTCGGGAAGAATATCCTCTTTTCATTACTTTTTTAGAAGCTTATTATGAGTATCTTGAACAGA
>Ga0247834_1006731_pt1 | contig 12646 bp, 13 predicted proteins | sample LaCruzMarch2015__8_FD_187118 | JGI IMG/M metagenome (GOLD analysis project Ga0247834, IMG submission 187118) | Freshwater microbial communities from meromictic Lake La Cruz, Castile-La Mancha, Spain - LaCruzMarch2015_12m | ecosystem: Environmental > Aquatic > Freshwater > Lake | place: Spain... | reverse complement strand
CGCCTGGCACGAAAAGACCCTGGGCCAGCTGTTCTGCGATGACTCGGCCAAACAGATCATCCGCATGCTGACCGACGACCTGCGGGCGGCGGGCGTGGTCCTGTCGCTGGGCGTCTCGGTCGAGCGAGTCGACCGGGCCAATGACGCTTCTTGGGACGGCTATGAGGCCGCCCTCTCGGACGGCTCCGTGGTCCGCAGCCGCTCGCTGGTCCTGGCCACCGGCGGCAAGTCGATCCCCAAGATGGGGGCCACCGGCTGGGCCTATGACACCGCCCGCCAGTTCGGCCTGCGCGTCACCGACACCCGCCCGGCCCTGGTCCCCCTGACCTTCGAGGCCGGCCTGCTGGAACAGACGACGCCGCTGGCCGGGGTCGCGGTCGACGCCGTGGTCAAGGGCGGCGGGACCAGCTTCGCCGAGGCCATGCTGTTCACCCATCGCGGCCTCAGCGGTCCCGTCATCCTCCAGATCAGCTCCTACTGGCGCGAGGGCGAGGCCATCACCGTCGCCATGGCCCCGGGCGAGGACCTCTACACCCGCCTCAAGGCCGCCAAGGAGGAGAACGGCAAACAGATGGTCCATACGGCCCTGGGCCACCTGATCCCCCGCCGCCTCGCCGAAAGCGTCTGCGAGCGCGAAGGCGTCAAGGGCAAGCTGGCCGAGGTCGGCGACAAGACCCTGCGCCGCCTCGACGCCGCCGTGAACGGCTGGACCGTCAAGCCGGTCGGCTCCGAAGGCTACCGCACCGCCGAGGTGACGCTCGGCGGCATCGCCACCGACCAGCTGGACCAGCAGACCATGGCCGTGACCTCAGTGCCGGGCCTCTACGTCATCGGCGAGGCCGCCGATGTGACGGGCTGGCTCGGCGGCTACAATTTCCAGTGGGCCTGGTCGTCGGGCTGGGCGGCGGGGCAGGTCTGTTAGGGTGTGGGGTATGGGGTGTAGGGGATGGGGTGGTGAGCTCCCGCCGGCACCGCCGCCCTCTGGAAACTGAGCCCTCCCCGATCCCGGTCCCGATCCCCATATCACACACCCCAAACCCCAAACCCCAAACCCCAAACCCCACGCCCCATACCCCACACCCCCATCCGCCCATGCCCTTCACCGCCACCGTCCTGACCATGTTCCCCGAGGCGTTTCCGGGCCCGCTCGGCGTCTCGCTGATCGGCACGGCGTGGCGTGAGCGCGGGCTCTGGAGCCTTGATACGGTTGACATTCGGGCCTTTTCCACAGATACGCGCGGCTTCCTGGACGACACCCCCGCGGGTGGCGGGCCGGGAGCCGTGCTGAAAGCGGACGTGGTGGCCAGGGCGCTCGACAGCGTATCCGGGTCAGGGCGGCCGCTTTTGTACATGAGTGCCCGGGGTCGGCCCCTGACCCAGGCGCGCGTTAAGGAATGGGTCAGGGCGGACGGGATTACCGTCCTCTGCGGCCGGTTCGAAGGGGTGGACCAGCGCGTGCTCGACGCGCGCGGGTTCGAGGAGGTCTCCGTCGGGGACGCGGTGCTCGCCGGTGGCGAGGCGGCGGCCATGGTGGTGATCGAGGCGTGCGTACGACTGATCCCCGGGGTGCTGGGCCAGGCAGACAGCCTGAGTTCGGAGAGCTTCGAGGACGGCCTTCTGGAGCATCCGCAGTACACGCGACCGCGGACGTTCGAGGGGCTGGAGATACCCGAGGTTCTGCTGTCCGGAGACCATAAAAAGGTCGCCGCATGGCGCGAGGAACAGCGGCGAGAGACGACCCGGGACCGCCGGCCAGACCTCTGGGCGGCTTATCCGGACAAGACAAATGCGGGACCTGAGCCCGCCAAATCACAGCTAAAGGGCGCAAAAGCCCGAGGAGAATAGAATGAACATCCTTCAGACGATCGAAGCCGAAGAAAAAGCCCGCCTGATCGCCACGCGCGCGATCCCCGACTTCCAGCCCGGCGATACCCTGCGGGTCATGGTCAAGATCAAGGAAGGCGAGCGCGAACGCATCCAGGCCTTCGAGGGCGTCTGCATCGCCCGCGCCGGCGGCGGCGTGAACGAGAATTTCACCGTGCGCAAAATCTCCTTCGGCGAAGGCGTGGAGCGGGTCTTCCCGATCCTGTCGCCGAACATCGACGCCATCGAGGTCAAGCGTCGCGGCGTCGTCCGGCGCGCCAAGCTCTATTACCTGCGTGACCGTCGCGGCAAATCGGCCCGGATCGCCGAAAAGCAGACGATCCGCCCGGTCAAGGGCGTCGTGGTCCCGGAAACCGGCTCCGCCCAGAAGGCCGACGAAACCGAAGCATAAACCGCTTCTTTTCGCTGACACTGCAAAGGCCCCGGTCCTGCGACCGGGGCCTTTGTTCTCTAGAGCTTCGTCCGCAGCGACCACAGCTCGGGGAAGCAGCGCCGCTGCAGGGTCTCGGTCAGATAGGCCACGCCCTCGGTGCCACCGGTGCCGCGACGCCGGCCGATGATGCGCTCGACCGTGACGACATGCTTGTGCCGCCAGGTCAGCAGGGCGTCGTCGAGGTCGACCAGCTTTTCCGCCAGCTGGTAGAGGGGCCACCAGCGGGCGGTGTCGCGGTAGACCTCAAGCCAGGCGTTCTCGACGCCCTCTGACGGCTCATAGGGGCAGCTGACATCGCGGCTCAGGGCCTCGGCCGGCACCGGCAGGCCGGCGGCCGCGAGCTGGGCGAGGGCGTCATCATAGAGGCTGGGTGCCGCCAGAGCGGCCTGCAGCGCCGCATGGGCGTCGGGGCGTTCGACATGGAAGCGCAGGAAGCGATCGTCCTTCAGCCCCAGCATGAATTCGAACCGCCGGAACTGGTCGCTCTGGAAGCCGGAGGATGAGCCCAGCACCCCACGGAAACGCAGATAATCGGCCGGGGTCATCGTGGCCAGGATGTCCCAGCTCATCGTCATCACCGCCTGTATGCGGCTGACGCGGGCGAGGCATTTGTAGGCGGGGACCAGATCGCCGCGGCGGACCAGGGCCTGGGCCAGGGTCACCTCGTGCAGAATCTGTTTGAGCCACAGCTCCTTGGTCTGATGGATGATGACGAACAGCATCTCGTCGTGCTCTTCCGACAGCGGATGTTGGGCGGCGAGCAGGTCATCGAGAGCCAGATAGCCGGCGTAGGTGATGTCGGAAGGCTTTGGGGCGTCTGTCATCCGCGACCTATCGCGCGGGCGGCGCGGCGGCTCAAGGCCTGTCGGGATTGTCGGGCCGGTCGTCCCAGCCTTCGCGGCTGGACTTGAAAGCGAGCGCCATCAAGGCCCAGGTCAGCCCCACAGTACCCAGCACGCCGAGCGACAGGGCGATCAGGCCATGCAGGCCCAGAGGCCCACCGCCAATCGCAGTCCAGGCGAAACTGACGGCGACCGTCGCGATCACCGCGACGCAAATGAACACGAGAAGCTTCAGCATCACAGGAGTCCCATTCAGCGCTGGACCCACTGGCCCGCAGCGTTGCGGTACCACTGGCCAGTGCTGATGCGGGACAGAAGCTGCGTCTGGAACATCCGCGCGGCAGCGGTTTCAGTCGTCGCGCCATCGCCGGCGGCCTGGGCGCTGCGAGCATAGGCCTCGCGACGGGCGGCGTTGGTGACCTGGACAGCCTCGGTCAGGGCTGTGTCGGCCGACGGCAGGCGAAAGCCCAGGTAGCCGTCAGCCTGTTCACCGACCGTGCCCTGAACCTTGGCGGCATCGATCATCGACTTCTGGGTGGCGGTCTGGGCGAAGGCCGCGCCCGCGGCGACACCGAGAGCCGCAATGGCCGCAGCGACGACGAAGAATTTGCGGAGAGACATCTGGGGCAACTTTCGCGTCAGAACAGGTTGGGGTTTTCGATCAGGAGGTCCTGCAACGCCTTGTCGAGGCGCACGCGAACATCGGCATCGAGTTTCGCATAGATGGTTATCGGATCGACCTGCAGGCGGACCGTGGGCGTGCAGGCCCCGATCCCCAAGGCGGCGATGAGGCCGAGCATGGCGAGGCCGGCATGCGTCCGGGTCTTGGACCGAGTCATGGGCGGAGGTCTCCGGTCTTGAATCTGATGCGATCTAACGCGCGGGAGCGTGAACGGGTTCTGAACAACGAAAATTGGCTGATCACGGCGTGACCGCAGGCTGTCCTCTGCGGGCCCGGTTCATCTCCAGCAGGTCGCCGATCAATTGGTTCAGGTTGAGGGTGGTGTCCAGGGTCAGATCGATCCCGGTGTCGGACGGCAAGGGCAGAATCCGGTTCAGGAACTCACGGCTGATGAACTCCGAGAGGGGTATGCGCAGTTCCTGCCGCACCGGAGGATCGTGGCGGCCCCGAATGCGGAACAATACCCCGATACGGCCCGCGTCGAGACTGTTGACCTCGGCCGAGAGGATGTCGAACGAGAGGTTTTCCATGGCCTGGTAGGCCAGATCCTGGACCATATTGGGTGGCACCGACTCTCCGCCACCGCCGGCCTCCAGACCACTGAGGGCCTCGCGGGCTATGGACAGGCGGCCGGGCCGGACCGCCGCCAGTTCGCCGCCGGCGATGCGGACACCGTTCACCCGGTCGGCGGTGAAAGGCAGGCGGCCCGAAACCACGGCGTCGAGATTGACCTTTTCGCCGAAGCCGGAGCCGGCGATGACCTCACCCAGCTGGACATTTTCGAGCACGATGACGCCGGTTATCGGCTGGTTCGGGTCCAGGGGGACGGCGAAGGGCTCGACGCTTATGCGACCGCCGGCCACGGTGAGATCGCCGCCCCCTATGGTCACCGCCGTCCTGTCGAGCCCGAACGTCAGTTCGATGTCCGTCAGGGGGACCGCCGATTCCAGGACGGCAGCGGACAGCCGTTGCCCCGGAGCAGCGGTCAGGGGGCTCAGGTTGATGAAGTCGACAGTTCCGCGCAGGCCCTTCACCGGGCCGGCGGGGCTGATGAAGTCGAGGCCGGGGATGGTCAGACGGCCTGAGCTAGTCCCCTCCGTCCCGGCCCGCCAGTCGATGCGGCCATCGAAGGCGACCGACCCTGTGGCCGGCGATCCGATGAACCCGGCCAATGGGGTGAGATCGGCGGGCTGGAGACCGCCTTCGACGAAGGCGATTGACGGGACTTCGATCACCAGTCCCCCCGCACCGTCGGAGCCATCATGGGCCAGGGTCAGATGACCCAGCACAGTCTCACCCCGGACCAGATCGAAGTCGCCGGTCCAGCCTGCATCCGCCAGACGCGCGAAGCCGGTCGCAGTCAGGGGGTTAAAGCGAGGCGGTAAGGTGGCGTCGGTGACCGTCGCCCGGGTGATGCGAGCCTCCATGCTCAAGCCTCCCGGACCGCCGCCGGCGGTGAAGCCACCCTCGACCTCGCTCAAGTGCAGGGAGAGAAAGGGAGCCGAGGCACCAAGGCGTTGTAGCCCGCCGTCGGCCCGCCAGAGACCATCTGCGACGCTGACCAGCGGACGGCCGACCGGGCAGATGTCGCCGGCAACATCGACGACATCGCTTTCATCCAGCTCCAGCCGTCCGACGGTCATGGGAATACAGCGGTCGGCGAAATAGGCGAGGCGACTGCCGGAAGACCTCAGTTCGCCACGGGTCTGAAGCACGATCCGCCGGACAAGGCCAAAATCCAGGGCGGCGCGGCCATCCAGCGTGGCGATGAAGCCCGACGGCGTCTGCCGCCAGGCCGGAATGACAAAGGCCGCTTCGGGCAAACCCTGCCCCCGCGTCGCCGAAAGCGAGAATGCACCGCCGCCCACCTGCCCGGGCACCGTCAGGAAGACCGGTGTGCCGGCCGGGCTCACGGTGAGCATGCCGCCGTTCAATGGACGCAGCGTCGCCGGACGGGTCAGGGTCAGGCGCGTCCCGGACCGTCCCGCGCTCAGGTCGAAGCCGGGTATATCGACAGCGAAGGCCGAGAGGGCCCCCTTCATGCCGGCGAGTTCCGGCACGTCGTCCCGGGATGGCGGCCCCAAAAGCGGCCAGGCGGCGCGCGCCGACCGGACCGCGCCCCGGGCTGTGACACGTAGGCCATCATCGGAAGCCAGATCGAAATCGATCGCGCCTCGCACGCCCGTCAGGATCAGGTCGCCCCGCATCAATCGTCCTGCAGACAGAAAGATGGGAGCCGTCGCCTCTGCGGCAGATCCCCGCCCGCCCGCGACCAGTCGGTTGGAGGTCAGGGTCAGTCCGGCCAGGTCCAGTCCGCCCCCGACGGCACGGGCCGCCGCGATCGCCGTGCTCCCGTCCAGTCCCCAGCTCAGGCCGGTGGTATCGTATGCCAACCGGGCCCGGGCCTCAGTCAGACCCAGGCGCACTGTCTTCGCCGAGGCAGAAGGGCCGTCGATACTGCCCGCGCGGAGCTCGCCCGTGCTGATCCCCTCGATGCCGAAGCGCTCGATCCAGCCGGTGATTTGGCCGGCGAACGTCATCTGCCCGTCGAAATCCCGGGCCGACACCTCGCCGCCGAAAAGACGGGCGGCGGCCAAGCGGAGTTCGAACCTTGCCCGGCCATCTCCCCGCCGGGCTTCGAGATCGGGATAGGGGAGGTCGCCGGCCAGGGTCAGGCGGGCACCATTACCCCGGAAGCCAGGCAGGCGCGCCCGATCGGCCACAGCCGCAAGTCGGACAGCCACGCGATTGCCCTCCGTGCTCAGTTCGACTGTGGCCTGCAACCCCTCTGCCTCAACGTCACCGCTCTTGAAGGGCGTCGCGGGCATCCGGGCGGCCAGGCGCATGAGCTTGCCGCCATCGATGCGGGCATCACCGAAGATGTTGGTGGAACCATAGTCGGTATCGAGCAGGACGCGGGCGCTCTCGACGAGGACCAGCGGACCAGGACTGTCGGGACGCGGCGGACGACCGGTGAAGCGCTCGACCAGGGGGTCAAGGGAAGCGAGGCTCAGCTTGCCGTTACGAAGGCTGGCGCGCACCACCGGGCGGACCAGTCGGATGCGCGTCGGCGTCAGGGCGAGCCCTCCCTTCGACCATGGCGCGCGGATCGCATAGTCGACCTCGACCCGTTCGACGATCACATCGGGGTCGGCCGCGTCACCGATGCGGATGCTGGCCACCAGGCCGTCCAGTTCCAGCCGCTCGACCTGCGCGTCGGCCTCGATGCCCTGGTGTTCCAGCCAACCGGTCAGGACCTGCCGCGTCGCCTCACGCCGGTTCAGGTAGAGCAAGGCAGTCAGGACCAGCAGCACACCGACAGCCGCACCCACAAGGAGAATGGAGCGGCGACCAAGCCTGCGTGCAGATCGCGCAGGAGGGCTGGCAGGAGCAGGCGCACTGGTCATCAGGCGCTCATATCGGGACAGACACGCCGGTGGAAAGGCCGTTGAGCAAAGGAATCCTCCCGTTCAGCAGCACAATCGTGTCGAATGAAGCACAGTCCAGTGGCGGATCCGCCACCCCTAATGCTGGCTGGGTCAGATCGGGACAGGTTGACGCATCTGTGAGTCAAATCATTGCCCAAACACGGCAAGTAAACTGTCTAACACTGCCGGTGATCTCAGCGGGCAGGACGGATTTACCAGCGACTACGGCTCCGGTTAACGCACTGTTACGAACCGCCTTCCCATGATGGGTCGAAGGGGTTATATGGCCTGTTCTGCGTCAGGGCCTGCCCCCGGCGCGATCCTTGCTACCAGTGGGTTTGGCGCCGTCGGGCGTCGCTGTTTTTCGGGGACCGATGGCTCAGTTCGATCCACGTCGCCAGCCGATGCGCATCGCGCCCCACGCCCTCACGGCGGTGGCCGCGATCTCGGTGGCGCTACTCGCCGGCCGCGTTTATCAACCCGCGAAGGCGGAAGAAGTTCCGCCACTCACCCAGACCCAGATCGCCGCGCTGGCCGATCAGGCCTTTGCGGCGGCCGGCATGCCCGCTGGATTGACCACGCCAGAAGCCATCCCTGTCCAGATTCGCCGGGGCGAAACCTTCGAGCAGGCCGTGCGCCGCACAGGTATCGCGCCCGAGGAAGCCTCGGCCGTGGCCGCCACCCTGTCGAACGCCATGGATGTCAATTCGATGCGCGCCGGCCAGCGTTTCGAGACCGCAATCTCCCAACCCCGCGGCGGCCGAGGCGAGGCTCGCCTGATCGGTCTGACCATGCGTACGGGTCCGGCGACCCAATTGACCGTATCTCGCAGTTTCGACGGCGCCCTGCGCCTTCGGGCCCTCGAAGAAAAGGTCTCCCATGAGATCGTGGTCCTGAGCGGCAAGGTCGAAGGCTCACTGACCCGCACGGCCCGTCGTGAAGGCGCGCCCGCTGATGTGGCCCGCGTTGCCGGACGTCTGTTCTCGCACAGGTTCGACCTGGACCGCGATATCCGGGCCAATGACGAGTTCACCTATGTGTTTGGCCGCACCGTTACCGAGAACGGTCGCACCATCGGAACCGACGGGCTACTTTATGCCGAGTTGAAGGGGGTTGCCTTCTATCGGTTCCGACCCGCCGGTGCCCGCGAGGCCCAGTATTTTGACGCAACCGGCAAGAATACGCGCTCGGCCTTCATGCGGACCCCGCTCGAGCGTGGCTTCCGCGTCTCTTCCTCGTTCGGCTTCCGCCGTCATCCGATCGCCGGCTATCGCAAGATGCACCAGGGCATCGACTTCGCGGCCGGCAGCGGTACGCCGGTGGTGGCCCCGGCTGATGGGGTCGTCGTCGAGGCGCGCCGCTGGGGCGGCTATGGCAACTGGCTGCGCATCCGGCACTCCAATGGCCTGGAGTCCGGCTATGGCCACCTTTCGCGCTACGCCTCGGGAATTCGGGCAGGACAGCGTGTGCGGCAAGGCCAGACCGTTGCCTATGTCGGGTCCACCGGCGCGTCGACTGGCCCGCACCTGCATTATGAAATCTGGCGCGGCGGCCAGCGGATCAATCCGGCCGGCGTTCGAACGACGGAAGGCACGATCCTGACGGGCGCCGATCTGGCTGCATTCAAAGCTGAAAAAGCCCGCATTGATCGTATCCGCGCGGCTGGCGGTGAACGACGCCCTGTCGTCCAGCGCGCCTCGGTCGAGGGCCTCAGGCCCGCCCAAGGCTAGACTTCCACCTCATGCACCGCTGGCTCTCGCGAACAGGGCGGCAGAGGAACGCTTCCGCGGCTCCTCCTCAGTCCGCGTCCGGCTGGGCGTCCGGGTGGGCTGCGATGAAGGCAGGGTGCTGCGAAGCGAGGGTGTCGATGGCCAGAAGGCGCGCAAAAGCCTCAAGCGGAACATTGAACCGGCGCGCAGAATAGATTTGCGGGATCAGATAGCAGTCGGCGAGGGTAGGGGCGTCACCGAAACACCAGCCGTCGCCGTGCCGGGCGACCAGCGCCTCCAGCGCCTCGAACCCGGGCAGAATCCAGCGGGCAGCCCACGCGTCTATGGCCGGCTGGTCGGCACCGAAAGTCTCACGCAATGCCTTGCCGACGCGAAGGTTGTTGAGCGGGTGGATGTCGCAGCCAATCAGGGCAGCCATTGCGCGAACATGGGCGCGATCTGCCGGCGCAGCAGGCAACAGGGCGGGCGCGGGACAGGTCTCCTCCAGCCACTCCAGGATAGCCGGGCTTTGGGTCAGGACAGCACCGTCGAACTCAAGTGCCGGCACCATGCCTTGCGGATTGAGGGCGACGAAGACTTCGGACTTGTGGGCACCAGTCCGCAAGTCAACGCCTTGGAGCTCGTAATCCAGGCCCTTTAGAGCGAGCGCGATGCGGGTCCGGTAGGCGGCACCTGAACGCCAGTAGCCGTGCAGGATCATCGCGGAAGCACCGTAAAGCTCAGGGTTTGCAGGCCCTCAATGGTCGCCTCGACCCGATCACCGGGACGAAGCGGGCCAACGCCTTCGGGAGTGCCAGTGAAGATCAGGTCCCCGGGTCGAACATCCCATAGCTCCCGCGCCTTGGCGAGGATCTCGGTCGGGCTCCAGATCATGTCGTCCAACCGGCCGGACTGACGCAAGGCTCCATTGACTGAAAGGGCAATGGCCGCAGCGGTGTCCAGCGTTGCAGCGAGAGTCAGGGCACCGCAAGGCGCGGACTGGTCAAACCCCTTGGCCGCGTCCCAAGGCCGGCCCTTTTCCTTGGCCGCCGCCTGGAGGTCCCGCCGGGTAAGGTCGCAGCCGACCGCCCAGCCGACGATGGTCCCGGCCGACCCGACTGCACACACCAGTTCGACCTCATGGTGCAGATCGGCCGTCGCCATAGGAAAGACGGGGTCGGTGCCATCAACAACAACCGCGTCGGCCGGCTTGGTGAAGAAGAAGGGTTCGGCCCGGGCGTGACCCATCTCACGCGCATGGGCGGCATAGTTCTGTCCGACGCACAGGATGCGACGAACAGGAAACCGCGCGGAAAGCCCCACAACAGGCAGGGAAACGGCGGGTGCGGGAGGGAAGAGCCAGTCAGTCATTCTGCCTGTCTATGCGTGGATGCAGCGCTTCGCTACCATCGCTCTCATTGCAATGCCGGAACCGCCGCCGGAGAGTGGCGTTCCGGCACAGGGTTCTCTATCTACCGTCAAGCCTGAAAAACGGAGCGCGCAGCATGGCCACGACCAAGACAGCACGGACAGCCGTGAAGAACGACCTCAATACGTTGAAGGACGATCTCAAGGTGCTCGGCACCGAAGAAAAGGCACGGCTCCGTGAAAAGGCGACGGCGGCTGAAGCCCGTCTGCGCGCCAAGGCTGCGGAAGCTGAAACGCGCCTTCGTGAAGAAGCCGACGTTCTGCGCGAACGGGCTCGCGGATACTATGACACCGCCCGTGTGCGGGGTCAGGAGTATTATGACGAGGCCAGCGAACGTATCGACGAAGCCCAACGCTATCTGGTCGAGCGCGTGCAGGAGCGTCCGATGCAGTCCACAGCCATCGCCCTCGGCGTAGGGGTCGTTCTGGGCCTGCTGCTCGCCGGTCGTCGTCGCTGATGCTTGGCGAAAGCATTGCGAGAGGCCTCGTCAAAAAGGCCGTCGCGGCTTCGGTCGCGGCCGGGGCCGCCTTGGTGGCTGTCCTCGCGTTCGGCGCGACGATTTTCTACGCTCTGCAGCTGGTCGTCCCGGCCCTCGCCGCCGCGGCGATTACCTCCCTCCTGTTCACGGTGATTGCCCTGGCGGTCGCACTGATTTTCCTGGCGCGCAGCGAGGCGGAAGAGGAGGAGGTTGAGGACGACGTCTCTGGCCTTGGGCAGCGTGCGTATATGCTGTTCCGGCAGCGGCCGATCCTCGGCACCGTCGCGGCCCTCGCCGGCGGCTGGATCTTCCTGCGGAACCCGGCGCTCGCCACTATGGTGGCGGCAGCATTTACCGAGAAATCCCACGGAGGCCGCCAGCGGCGCTGAGGCAGGGTAGAGCCCGGACGAACTGAATGAGGCCGCCGTCGCTCAGACAGCGGCCTTTTTCGTCCGGCCGGCATCTTCGGGATCCGGTGCAATGGACGTCCGCCGCGTGTCCTGTCGGCGAGGCAGTTTCCAGGTCTGGTCCGGCTCGAAATGCTGACCGGACCATGCCATGGCGGTGACGGTGATGTGGCCCGCATCCCATTCGATCTGATTGAAACTCGGCGGCGACCCCCGCTCCCGATGCGAAAGGGTGCCGCAGCCAACGGCGTAGGAACAATGGTCCCCGAGCGTGATCGGCAGGGCGAACGGCACATGGACGTGGCCGGTCGTGATCAGGTCGACACCGGCCTCGGCGAAAATCCTGGCGGCCGCCTCGCCGCGCTTGACCTCGCCGGTCATGGGAGCGCCGATCATCTCGACCAGAGGGTGATGGCAGGCGAGAATGCGCAGCGCCCCCAACGGTGCCTGGCGCAAGGCCGTGGCTGCCTTGCGGGTCTGATCAAGATCGATCACGCCTTTCGACCAGTTCGCGCGCGCCTGCCAACCGCGCGCGGTGACGACGCCGCGTACCATCAAATTCGGGCTGAGGAACTGATGGTCATGAGCCGGATGGCCTGTCGCAAGCTCAAAAGCCTTCCAGGGATTGAACACCCGCGCAAACAGGCTCCAGTAGGGAACATCATGATTGCCAACGACGACGAACCGTGGGTCCGGCATGCGGGCGATCCAGCGGCCCGCTGCCTCGAATTCGCCCGGCAACCCCTGCTGGGTGATATCGCCGGTAATCAGGATCAGGTCGGGAGCGCTGGCATGGGCGTAGTCGAGGGCGGCGGCGCAGGCGTGCGTATGCTCGCAGCCGAAATGAATGTCTGAAAACTGGAGGATGCGCCCCACTAGACGCCTTCGGCCCTGGTCGGTGGATTGGGTACAAGGGCGCGGAATGCCGTGCGGATGAAACGTACCTTGATCACATGCCGCAGCAGGACGGGTTCGCCGTCGATCACAGAAGGTATACGCGACCGCGCCCGGACCGTCGCCTGCTGGATCGACCGGGTGGTCACAGCCGGATCCTGGCGCCAGCCATCGAACACAGCGTGGGCGGCGAGGCGGAAGGCCTGAAGCGCGTCAGCAGTATTCATGTCAGCGGCCTCCAGTCCGGCATGTTCGTCAATGGCCTTTGAAATCATCGGGCTGATAAGAACAAGCGCCTCTGCACGGCGGTCTGAGCGACCGTCCAGGGAAAAGCGCAATCGGCCGGAGAAGGCCCGCCTCAGCGCCCGGCGGCCATAGGCCCAGGCCAGGCCAAACTTGCCGTCCCTTACCGCTTCGCGGGCGGGCGCCCAAAGCGCGGGCGCTCCCAGAATTGCAGCGC
>Ga0247834_1006729_pt1 | contig 12651 bp, 11 predicted proteins | sample LaCruzMarch2015__8_FD_187118 | JGI IMG/M metagenome (GOLD analysis project Ga0247834, IMG submission 187118) | Freshwater microbial communities from meromictic Lake La Cruz, Castile-La Mancha, Spain - LaCruzMarch2015_12m | ecosystem: Environmental > Aquatic > Freshwater > Lake | place: Spain... | reverse complement strand
TATTGCCCCAAGTGAGCAATAATTTCTCCAATTACAACACCACAGAGTAATGAATTCAATTGACCATATAAACTCTGATTTATGGCCACAGCAAGAATGACATTGTTGTCAGAGACGTCGAGTGGCTTGTTCAATATTTCTACCGCTTGACGATGCAACGAAAGGTTGGAACATGCCAACACTCTCCCCTTTGACGTCTCATGATTTTGCAATGTCAATTTACGTCCATTCCAATCAGAGATGACTCCACCGGCTCCCTCTAAAATTGGTACCAGTGCACAATAATCATACAAACCCAAATCAGCCTCGACAACAATATCTGCACCGAACCCAGACGCAAATTTGTTCTGCCACCACCATACTGAAAATGCCCATCCGTCGAGGAGGATGAAGATACTCCTTCGGCGGCAGCAGCATCATCATCGAGCACTGAGGGTTCTACTATTTCTACCGTTGCATCTGCCGTGATGACAATTAGTGGAATGGGCAGAGGAATGGGAGGGGAATGTATTAATCAAATTTTCTACACATTGTTGCTATTCTACTACATAGCATGCTCGGTTCCATCCCCCTCATCAGTCTCAACAGCAGCCTGCTGCAGCATGAAAACACCAGCAGCAGCAGCATCATTGGCAAGATCAGATATGTTACTGTGCCAGGTCCAGATGGCTACCTAGAACTCTACATAAATAGATTCAGTAATTCTTCTCTCCCAACACACACAAACAAGCAAACAACAAACGACGACAAGGCGTGTCATTGCTGCTGTATACTTGGCGACGGCACTTTGATACTGCAGCAGCGTCTTTTGTCGGGCACTCTACGATGCATCCGACACATGATGCATTCGTCCGGGAGGATGAGACACACCCCCCTCTGCGCCGGTCAGAGGATATCATCGACTTGACGACCAACACTCCTCCAACTACTCCGGTCTCCGGTCGCGTTGGTATGACGACATCGAGCACGTCGGAGCCGCTGCTCATCGACCTTTCGACGAATGACACTCCTCCATTTACGTCGTCCAAACGCTCCTCTTCTTCCTCTTCTCCCAGCAGCCCGAATAAGAAGATGAATATGGATTGGGAGAATCGATCTCCTTGTACCCTAAGCTAGCTACATAGGCACTCTTTCTTCCTTAGCAAGCCGCAAAAAATGAGACTCCGCAAAAAATGAGACAATTCTCTCACAAGGGGATTTTTCCCACAAACCTCACAAACCATGGTGTCCGCCGTCCTCATCTTAGCGGCACCACCCACCAGTACTTTCATACCTCCCCACCCGGCGGAAACGACAGTGCATGATGAGTTCGAGTCGCGGAAGTCTGACGTGTCAGCCTTATTACTGACGATGGCGGCGATGGCCGGCGGGTCTATTCTGGTCTCATTTTTGTTAGTGCTTTTTACATGACGTCGTCACCGCTGAGGCCAAAAATCGTCATATTACAAGAGATAGTGATAATAATCATTAGTTTTAAAGACGCAGATCTATTGTATTACTTATTGACCGACGTTTTCACCCAACAGCGCCGGGTATGGGGCACCATGGTGGCCGTGGAACGGCGCAGCCGCCGTTGTCTCATTTTTCCTCATTTTCCCTACATTTGTGTGAGCCCGCCAAAAATTGAGACAGTCTTTTTGCGTCCGGTAGCTTGTCGTCGTGGACGTGTCCTCCTATGCTGGGAGTCACATACTCTCAACCAGTGACGGACAGTGGACAGTACAACCGCTCTCAATGCGAGCTCTCTACCCAGATGTTGAGCCATACCTCGCCGCTCACATCGATGTCGGTGACGGCCATTCACTCCGATATGACGTATCTGGCAATCATGATGGTGTGCCGTGTATATTTTTACATGGTGGACCAGGTGCCGGATGTTCTCCGCGTAGCCGCCGATTCTTCGACCCCACATTTTATCGAATCGTAACTTTCGACCAGCGTGGCTCGGGTAAGTCCCAGCCTAATGCAGCATACGATCTTCGTGGGTCATTGGTCGAGAATACTACACACAAGCTTGTCGAGGATATTGAGAAATTACGATGTCATCTAGGTATCGAAAAATGGGGGTTAATACTCGGTGGATCATGGGGATCAACATTGGCTTTGGCATATGCTCAGACACATCCCAAGCGATGTCATGCCATACTGCTGCGTGGAGTATTTCTATTTGGTCATGATGAGGTTGACTACTTCTTCGCCAATGGTGGAACGTCCGGTCAATCCTGAGGCTTGGGGCAGATATGTATCACATATTAAGGATACATCGTCTAATTGGGATTACGAACAGACAGATCTCCTAGGAGCGTATTGGCGGAGATTGACACATGAAAATCCAGTAATCCGATCTGCGGCCGCAGCGGCATTCAAGGGGTATGAATGGTCGTTATCAACTATCAATGTCGACCCAGTGGCAGTAAGCGAGAAGCTTGGGACGCCCTCAATACTTATCCCAAATGCCACGCTAGAGGTTCACTACATGATGAACCATGGCTTTTTACGACGCGGACAATTACTCGACGGAGTCGATATCATGGCAGAACATCGACATTTCGTGTCGATAGTGCATGGTCGAGCTGATTATGTTTGTCAGCCCAAGGCTGCGTGGAAACTTGTTCGTGCGTTACAGGCCAAGGGGTGTTCCGTCGATTTGGAATTTGTTACCGGAGCAGGACATTCGGACAGCGAACCTGGTATAATCGATGCGATAGTCCGCTCTTGTGATCGATTGAAGGACATTCTTAAGAGTGAGACAACGACTGTGGGGATGACGACGATGGTGTCGTCGTGATCCATCATCGTTCGTCCGCTAGTGCCCGTAGACATCCACAAACTCGCTCCCTTATTCGGTGATTACCTTGACTTTTACCAAATGCAGTCCTCTTCCGGGGAGGAGCATAAATTCCTCGACAGTCGTCTTGGTGCTAATGATTCCACCGTCCTCGGAGCTTTCGTCATCGGCGACAAAAATGATGACCTTGCCGGATTTGCAATCTGCCATCACACATACAATTCCCTCCTCTCGCACCATCCTGGACCCTCCATGACTTATTTGTGACGCCTAAGTACCGTCGGCGGAGTCATCACTCCTTAATGCTGTACACGATCATGCATCTGCTGCTGGTGCCTGTGAGGTGATTCTGAGTACTGCACACGATAACATTATGGCCCAGTCATTGTATGAGAAAAACGGTTACGTGAAAGATGACAAGTTTAGTGTATATTCTCGCGATTTTCAATTGTGAGCATTTGATCAGCATTTGTAAGAGATCGATGCTCAGTTTACAACTATCGCTTCAATCGAAATAGAGATCCAATTAATCTCTCAAAATCTCCGCATGTTGAAACGAGCAATGCCCGATGCGGTCGACAATACAAAGCGGTTGATAAGAACAAAGAGAATTCAGAGAATGGATGTGGTAACAAGTTACGATTTTCCCCATCTACTTCAATTGTAAGAAGTAAATGTAGACATCAATGTGCCAATTGATATCAACGTTTTTTGTATGAAAAGAAAGAGAGAATGACACACAAGTTTGTAAGTGGGAGATTAGATAAAGGAAATGCTTTATTCGCCTTAATAAGTTGTTTCCTAAATCAAATTTCTACTGCACTAGAGGCCCCAGAACGTTCTTCTTTTCAACTGTTCATCGATGTCGGCAAGCAGGGATCAATCATAGAAATTGTTTGATGAATTCTCCCAGGATACACAAATTTGACCATCTTCTTGCAGGTGCCCCAAGATTGCAAATCCGCACTCTAGATTATCTTCGCGGCAATAGGATCTGAAATTCAACATATGTTAATGCTGGCAGCATAATTTTGATTCTTCACTACTTGCATTCCCATTCAGGTTTGCCCATGTACGACTCAACTTCAATGCACGAATCTGTACACTCCTGTGTCCCATCCGTCTTCCTCATGGCCTTGGGATCGACACCGTTGAACCACGCATACTCCTCCGGTTCAGAGGTACATACAACATTTGGCTTCTCACCCTCGGTTACAATCTCTTCGTCATTCGTTACGTAACATGTAACATCATCATTGTCGTTGTTGTTGACAACATTAGACGAATCCATAGCTGGTGTCTTGACCGGTGACAAAAATAATCTAGAAGAGGTTGGCGAAGACGCAGCAGACATCATCGTGGAGAATGCAGCCACATCGATAACAAGTAGAACGACTAGACAAGTGATAGCAATTAGCGGACTCAACCATACGATATCCTTTTACCGCTTGCACGACGACGAATGATATTATGATGACGGCGGCAATGATAGTTGTCGCCATCGCCATCGCAACAGCTGCGGCCTTTGCACCACCGCGACCACCATCATCTCGATCGATAATCGTAGGACGTCGTCGCCATCTACGACGAAAAAACATCAATGTCGACGTGTGCTTCGTCAAGGCCTCCGATTCCATTGAAGACAATGACAATCATCATCTGAATTTGGTATGTAAAACTTGGATATTCCGTAATATACATCCAATATACTACGAGGTCGCTACAGACAATCGAATATGTATTGATGACCCATCAGCCGCTACTGCTACGATTGTACCAATATTGCTATTGAATGGCTTCGGTGTTGGAACTTTTCATCAACATCGTCTTATGCGCCAACTACTCCTCGAAAGTCGTCATAGTTGTAGTTGTGGTGAGCAGGAGAGGAGCAGATATATGATTTATGGAATTGACTATTTAGGCCAGGGTAATTCATGGCCAACGAATTGTGATGATGATGGTTTATCAATCAATGAATGTGGTTTAGCTTACTCTGCGGATACCTGGCTCGACCAACTGGAGGGTTTCATACAGGAGATTGTTGTACCATCATGTTGTAATAGTAGTGACGATGATGAAAAACACTTTGGATTAGTAGATACAAGGGTACATCTTGTTGGAAACTCTGTTGGTGGATATCTAGCAACGATGATCGCGCATCGTCATCCTTATCTTGTATCGTCACTGACGTTACTGAATGCGACGCCAGTCTGGGGACTTAATTTGCCTGGATGGGATGGAAAGTTACCACCACCACCATTTCCACGATTATTGGGCAGGACTCTATTCGAAAGTATCCGGAATGAGGATGTCATTGACAAGTATTTGGAGGTGGCGTATGTAAATAGAGAAGCATTCGATGGGACATTCAATGACGGATTCAATGACAAAGACAAGATGGGGCGACCATTGGGCAAAATGATTCGTGCTAGCACAGAAGTAAAAGGTGGGCATGCTGCATTTGCATCGATACTATGGTCAGCTCCTGCATCGGAACAACGCCTGAGTACGTACAACAACGACGGCCCAGCAATGTCAGTGAACTTTTATCGTACACTGAGTGCAATCAAAGTGGACGTGCTCTTACTTTTTGGAGCAGAGGATCCTTGGTGTACTCCTGCAATAGCGAAACGGATGCACACTGCCTTGGCCTCGTCATCCTTATCTCTCGATCGACTTTCAGCACGGAGGTACATTTCACTTGAAAACGTTGGACATTGTCCTAATCATGAAGCACCCACTGCTTTGGCGAAGGTGTTGATACCATGGTTGGGCGGTACCTCCTCCACCTCTTCAAATTGCAATCATGACGATGAATCAAGAAGTGTTACCAGACGAAGCGATGTATCGTTATTATCTGGAGAGAGACTATGTGAGCCGTGGGGCGTTGTTAGTATTCGTGAGATTCCAATAGAGGAGAGTCGGAACTTAAATGTGTTGGATAGGATTGTGTCGTCAATTATCGGTTGACCATCCACACATGGCGGGTCAAGGTAAGCGGAGAGAAGGGAAAAGAAGCCAAGAAGGAAATCCACACTTATTCCCTTACCCAATCATGCCTGAATCTCATTGGTTTTGTCCTCGCAGCGTTCGAAATCTCTTTATTTGGTGCTCAGTCGACAAGCTGAGTGCTATCGTCTAGAAAGGGTTACAGGGTACATATCAGCTTTCAAATGCACCTTCTGATGAAGAAGTCAAGCATGATCGAAGAGCGTTCATTGAATATCATGCCCCTTTCCAAGCAATTGGACAATAATGGGACGTTTTTAATGACAGCATAAGTAGATTTAATTGTCCTTTCTTACACACAAAAGCATTGTGTTCACGAAATGCGCAACGGCCCGCATCTGTCCGATACTCAACACGGGTAAGCCCTTGATTGCCATCCCTTGAGTGGAGGTTTATCGCTTTCCAAAGAGCAAGCTCTATAATTGTAGTGGCATCATCTAACAGATGTTCGTGATGAAGACGAGCATAGTTTGTGACCTCACGAATCTCTACAAAGTAACGTTCTTTATCCTCATTAATCTCATCATTAATGTCAAGAACACTTGCATCGATAATAGATCAGTGTTCCTCGCTCATACGAATGTAACGCGACAATACGCTGGCTTCAACAAGGACTCTATTCATATCAATAGTAATGTCTTGCCAATCCAAACTTTGCCAATCAATTTCTAGGAAAGGAAAGTGAGCCCTCTGAGCCCGAATCACATTCCGCACACACTCCGCAGATGTAATTTTTGCGGCTACTGTTTCTATAATATGTGCAAAGTCAAATGGCAGCGTCCCCCACATTTGCCTGTGCATCTTGAAGAGAAAGTGGATGACTTCCATCGATGCTTCGGAATATAGGGTGTAAGATAGTGGTACGTCACCCACACATTTTTTGTAAGCAGGGCACTGGGGTTATGTTCAATCATGCACTGATAAACCTCAACGCCTTGTCCTCTAGATGAGCACGCTAAAATATGAAGGAGCGTCATTCCTAGGCAGTTTGTTGAAGTCCGTGTGCTGGAAGCTGGTTGATGGCTTGATTAAACCCTTCAGATGAAGCGTTGTCTACTGATTGAAAGGCATGGGATGGGTGATACTCAAAACAAAATCTGTGTAAAGGCAACTCATCAAATCTTTGCATCATCATATCAAGAGTAACTCCCATATTTGACAAGGCAGAGAAAGTCTGGTCAAATGATGTTTCTTGCTTCAACTTGGATTCTGTCGAGACTGAGACATTCCTCAATAGAGTGGAACCCTTGAATGCATCCAAAGTGATGGAGGTTGCAGTTGATGGAATTGGTATGCTGATCAACATACTACACTTGCTGAATGCCTTGCTGTGACTCGTCGGCATGCTGTCGTGAGAACAGCCTCCATCAATGACGTGCAACCGTACAATGTGTCATTACATATAACTGTAAACTAGGTGGAATCATGATTCTGAACAATGAAGTGCAACACATGAAAGCCCCTGTCCCTATTGTTTTGAGGCCGTCGTTTAATCCAATCTCTGTCAATGATCTGCATCCACAAAATGCATAATCATTTTTGGATGTAACATATGTCTGGAATTTTGATTGCAAGAAGTGACGTGCATTCACTAAAGTATACTGATGAATGGACGTTGAATGCGCACCCCCCCAATAGTTACGAGTGCCTCGCTAAAAACCAGATCTATTAATGGAGTGCATTCCTGAAATGCATCCATATCAATGGCAGTGACATTGGATGGAATCTTAATTCATAGAATGAAGTGCAATTATGGAACGCAAAACTGCCAATTGTTTGCAGGTGTTCTCATGGAACTCAATCTCTACCAGGTTGAGGCAGTGTTGAAATTAAAATCTACAGGATGGTGGTGGAATATTCTGAACCGAGGAATCAACGCAAACCGGGTAACATTCTTCACATCGTTCATGCCCCCTCCGTGGAATAATGTGGTAATCTCTGTGTATGAGGTAGAGTAAACTACGTAGTCTCACTTGTTTCCCTTACCTCCTTACTCGATAGACGTAGTGAGGACCTAGGTGAGGAGACAACAGGTTATGAGGACATATGCGACCAATACTACTTCTTCTGCCTCGCCTTAGCGTCTCAACAGCATCTGGGAAGCCTCAGCGGTGCTTTTGATCGGCGGCAATATCACCCTTGCCTGCCGTCTCTCAGTGAACTGTTCATAGTCAACCCCGGTAAACTCGTATACAACCAGGTACGATCTAGCAACAAAACCTACGAATTTAATCGTCGGTCTTCTTCGTGACACACGAACCTCCACAAATAATTGACTATCTTAGGTACTACGTAAACTACGTAACGAAATTATTTATGCTGATGAGATGAGGGGGACGGGAGGGAGTTCCACGTATCTACCCGACACCTATGCCCTGATCTGTGGATAAATATTAGGTGCGAAATAATGATGTCATGATGAGGTCGCTCTCTCAACACCGCGTTTTCTTTCAACGCTCATTACATGTACAAACCCTATTGTTCAATTTTCCCAACTTTTGTATCGCAGTGTGGTGTTTGCTGGTAACATTCTGCTTGAGTCATCGTTCATCTTACTGTCTATCGAGACTGTCCTTGCTTTTGACGGCCAAGAGAGTAAACAGAAGAGCTAAATAATTGAAAAAAAGCAAGCATGCCAGGAAAAGGAGGAGGAGGAGGAGCCACATCATCCTCCATGTCACCCGAACTTGCCATTAAGGCACTTGCACGACAGACACAAAATCTAACATGTCCAAATTGTGGCACATACTCCAAATATGGTTTCTCAACCGTATGTATCAAATATAATACCTTCATTTGCAATGCATGCAAATCGGCACATCAGGCCATCTCACATCGGTGTAAGTCATTAACAATGAGTTCATGGTCCACAAGTGAAATACTAGCAATTGGTAGTCCACGATCGGGGGGGAATGATAGAGCACGATTAGTTTATCTTAGTCCAACGGCAGGATGTCCTTCTATTGGGACAGGTGGAAGACCATGTGATGGATCAGATATTCGTGTATTTAAACATTTTATTGTCGAGGTGTATGAAAATAGACGGTATTACAACGATCAGGAGGAGAACGGCAAAAAGGATGAGGAGGAAGAGGAGGAGGAGGAATGTTGTGGTGACAATGTTGGTAGGAATGGATATGAGAACAAGAATTCAGCCGCCGCCCTTGCTAAGCCAACAATTTTGCGACATCAGCAGCAGCAGCAGCAGATGAAGCAACAACAACAACAATGGCATGATGGTTATCACAACTCCAACCAGCCACAGACGACGAAGGTATCAACACTATCAAGACAGCCACCAGCCCAACAATCAGCACCGCCACAACCACCATCAGACCTACTAGACTTCGTCGGTACTACTACTACTACTACTGTCGTATCACCATCAATCAACCCTTCTACTCATTGTACAACTTTGTCCCGTCACTCAGATGATCTATCCTTTGATCCGTTTGGTTGCACTAGCACTAGTTTTGTGGCTGATAATATGTCATCATCATCATCAACAACAACAATATCGACAACAACAGCGTTCACAAATGCAATGATGAAATCGAACGCTACTAATGGTGGTAGTGTCACTACTAATACTATGTTCGATCCATTATTTGGTAACAGTAGCAGTTCCACATCATTTCCAGCCACCGCCACTTCTGCGTCATCATCATCATCATCATCCAACATTATTGGTAGTGCTCCTACTGAATCATCATCGACGATTCATAATGGCACCTATCATCATCATCACAATAGAAATAATGATAGTATTAATAATAATAATAGTAGTAGTAGTAGTATGACAATTATGAATAGCTTGGATGGAAGTGGAGTCGAAGGTGGGATTGATAAGATTGCGTTAGCAATGAACAGTCTTGATGTTGTTGGTAATTATAGTGTTGGACGTATCAACAACAACAACAACAATAATAATCTAGGAGGTATGACGTCAATGATGATGAATCCCATGATGGTCAGTAATAATGGGATGAGCAGCAGCAACAATGCAAACCATCACGGTTTTGTGGGTAATACAGGAATGCCCTTTTACTATTATAATAGTAGTACATCAACATTTACCTCCTTTTCTACTATAAATCAACAGAATAATTATTTGCAACATCAATTTCAGCAACCGATGATGATGAACAACAACAACAACAACAACAACAACAGCAACATGATGATGATGACAATGCAACAGCAGCAGCAGCAGCATTTACAAGAGCAACAACCTTTCCTTAACAACAATTGTGGAATGATGATGAATATAGGTGGGAATAGCATGGATAGTAACAGCAACAACAACAATAGCATGATGTATGCTGGTACTACTATTAATAATGGCTTCTCAGCAGCTGCTACTACCAACTCCAGTATTAACACCTCGGTTGTTGGCACAGGTGGGATGATGGGACCCGGTGTTGGTAGTAGTAGTAGTAGTGGTGGTGGAATACCTTGTGGATTTATACCCAATGCTCCATCAACTATTACTAGTACTGGTATGGGCATTACCTCTACGCAAACAACAACTACTGCTGCTACCAATAGCAATCGATCAGGTATTGATCCATTTGCTGGATTGTTGGAATTTTAGTTCATTTGTGTATGTGTGTGTATATGATGTGTATGTGTGTAAATAGAATAGAGCATGCAATTATAATGTAATAATGGGGTTGTTATTAACAAGATATATCATCCAATACATGTCATCATCAATGATGATAATTTATTAGTAATATATCCCAAATACTGTCTATCTCTGATATTGTTTTGTGTAAAATTGAGATACAGCAACAATATTTGCTTAGTTGTTTTTTACCCTTTACCCTTTACCGTTTTTGGACCAGGGTAAGGGTAAAGGGTAACCCTTATTACTAATTACCCGGTAATTACCCGGTAATTACCCGGTAAAGTTGAGGGTAAGGTTGGGTAAAGTCAAGTTCAAGTCAGCCCAAACGTACGAGTACCATAGCTGCTACCATACATTTTTTGTGTTTGAGCTCAAAAAACACGGTAAGGGTAATTTTACCCCTTTAGTGCACTTTACCCTAACTCTGGCCCAGATCGGAGGTACCGGGAAAAATTCCAGTAATTACCCGGTAATTACCCGGTAAAAAACAACTAAGAATATTTGTACTGGTAACATCTCCTCATTGGTAGAGATTTTGATTGGAAAGGAGGGCAAAGTTGTTGTCATAGTAGTAACCAAATAATATTTGTAAATGGATACATTGGCAGCTTACAGATATAATGTATTGGATTAGGTACCATATAGAGATAGACCTTTGAGGCTGCATTGTAAAGTGATAGTACAAAGAGATTAGCTTACTAGCCAACTATGTCGGATGTCGGCGTGTCTAGCCCAAACGGCGACATTCTGTGTCATGTCGGCGACATGTCGCCGACATGTTTTGGTCATGTCGGCGACATGACGGGATGTTTTGTCGGTCAGGGTGTCCAAAACGTCATGACATGTCGGCTGTTCCCAACATGTCGGTTAAATGTCGTAGTTCTGTGACACGAAATTCAGCTCAAACATACTCAATTCGTATTGTATACACTGGTTATCTAATGAAATCGGCTTTGCCCGGTGCTTCTGGAGGTGCTGGGGCTGGGGAGTTGCCTTAGCTTATTAGACACAACGTAATCAGGCCTGGGCAGATTGTTTGTTTTTCTGCGTGGCTCAAACCGTCTGTTTGCTTTTGGCGTGTCCCAGCTTTCGTCTGTTTGTGGGTGGTTTGATTTTTGGCGTGGTTTGCTTTTGGCGTGTTTTTCTGTCTTGGCGGGTTATATCCTCCACGTGTAAGCACAGGAGTTGTTGACTCTATCTATCTAACACAAAATGACCACAATAAGGGTTTCCGGGCTTCAGGAGTACCTCCAGAAGAAATATTAGTCTTCTGGAGTGACACCCTTATGACCCGTAGCCACTGTTGAAGGTGCTCAAACACTTTATATATATATAAAGATGACCTGTTGAGAGTATGAACTGGATGAGGGGTCTCAATCATAAGTAGTAACAGAGGATCCAAGTGCGAATCCATGCACAACATCACTCTTAGCTCTTTGGTCCATGAGGCATATCAGGCTGGAGATACACCCGTATGACCCGTAGCCACTGTTGAAGGTGCTCAGACACTTTTATATATATAAAGAAGACCTGTTGAGAGTATGAACCGGATGAGGGGTCTCAATCATAAGTAGTAACAGAGGATCCAAGTGCGAATCCATGCACAACATCACTCTTAGGTCCCTCAGACTGGAGCTGCATCCTTATGACCTGTGACCTGGGATGTTATGTCCTGGAGTCTACAATATTAATTCATATATAATTGTTGGAAAAAAGTATTACTAATTTTAATATATCTGGGGAAAAGGGTAATACACCCAGGAAAACCCGATCCACGTCCCATTCCTACTCCATTTCTTCTCATAGAACCTTCACGCCCTCCTTCTGCTTGGTAGCCCCGATCAATTCACACGCCATCTCCAGAGAAAAAGGCTCATTACAACTTTCATCGTCTGGCTTGTCTGCACTAACACCAACCACAAACCATCCATTACATCTTCCTCTACAAAACTCTATGTTTCGATCCCAGACAGAAAATGTACTCCCTGAGTCCGGATCATTGAAAACAAGTCCTTTATACTTTGTAAGCAAACGTGCCTCCTCAACATAATCATTCTTCTTTCTGGCTTCCTCCTCCCAATCTTTGACCCATGCCCGAATAATACGCTCAACTGCTGGTTCTTTCAAAGCCCCCGTGTCCACATCAAATCGCTCAAGCTGCATATCAAAATTGATATCATCATCACCAAACATTGCATTATTTGCAATGGAGAAAGACTTGCTG
>Ga0247834_1006726_pt1 | contig 12653 bp, 10 predicted proteins | sample LaCruzMarch2015__8_FD_187118 | JGI IMG/M metagenome (GOLD analysis project Ga0247834, IMG submission 187118) | Freshwater microbial communities from meromictic Lake La Cruz, Castile-La Mancha, Spain - LaCruzMarch2015_12m | ecosystem: Environmental > Aquatic > Freshwater > Lake | place: Spain... | reverse complement strand
CAACATTTAAAAAATCAGGCCCACTAATTCTAAACATATCAATTTCTACTGTTCCGCTAACAATTCCGTCTAGCAAAGAAGAAACAAACAAATCGGGTTGATTGCTTAAGAAAAAACAACCGTATAATAGGTTTACACCAATCATTCCTATTGCTCTTTGTTGCCAATTACTTTCTTGGTCGTTAAGAACCACATGAATTACACATTCGTTAGGTTCTGTTAATGGAGAAAGTTGAAACTTCACGCCCAGCCACCCATGCCCTTGGTTAGTTTTGCGAAAGTTGGTGGTTTCAACCGTGTTGGCAAAAGCGAAAAAATTCGTTGTTTGTTCTCGAGATGCCAATCGCTTACCCAAGAGACCATATTCTTTTTCGAGCATTCTTTTAAGGCGCTCTTCGCTCACATATCGGTCGGATTCTCCATAAATAGCGTCAGAAAAACTCATGTCGTAGGCCGACATAGTTTTAGCAACAGTTCCTGAAGCGCCTCCCGATTTAAAAAATTGAGCAGCCGTTTCTTGTCCTGCACCAATTTCGGCAAAGGAGCCATAAAAAGCTGGATGGAGGTTTATATTAAGCGCCTTTTCTTTTGTAGCCAGGCGACGCGTTTCATTCATAAATATTCATGCAATACTGCAAATGTAGGGATTTTAGAGGGAAGAATGTAATGAATAATTAATAATGTAGAATGAAAAATGTGGTTGGTATAGTGAATATTTAATAATGAAGAATGAATAATTTTGCATTGGAGATGAGAAAACATTTGTTTTCAAAAAATATTTAATTGACATTTTACATAGCCATGGGTTTCAACCCATGGATTCATAAAATTTACAATACAACCCATTCGGTTTTAACCACAAATATTAGCAAATGATTTTGGGCGTAACCCTGACATAATTTCTCGGATTGTTGAAATATGTTTGCTGCTTTGCAATTTAAAAAATCAACCCTATGGATATGGTATTATACAGTTGGGCTATTTATGATTATTCTCATCAAAATATCCTTTGCTTTCAACTTTGTTAGAGAAGAAATTTAAAAACAACACCACAAATGCCAAGAAAATAACTGATTGCAGGCAAACCAATAATTTTCCTATTCCTGTAACTGGATAGTAATCGCCAAAGCCGATGGACCCGAAAGTAATAAAGCTAAAATAAATGGAGTCGTAACAGTTTTCGAATGCTTTGTTAAGGTAATTTCCTTGTGTGTAGAGCACTCCAAATGAAAATGCAATTTCGAAATAATTGAACAATAACAATAGCATTGAGCGTCGGTATGAGCTTGGTCGGGCTATGATGTCTGAAGCGAAAATGAGCGTGGGAACGTATAGTATTGTTTCGATGAGAAACCAAATAATAAGTCCAATGAGTATGTGATTTTGGTTATTATGTGAAAATAGCAGGAAAACAGGAAAAATTACTTTTAAAGAAATGTAAAAATCCATGATAAGGTCTTGAATCTGGCTGCCTTGTTTCCCTGCAAAATGTTTGATGTAAATGCCTGGAAAAAGAAATTGTGAGGATGCCAAAAACAAGCGAAATACTTTTTCTATACCCACATCATCTTGGTGGTCGTTGTTCCAAATGGCTTTGATGTTCTGAATACGTTTTTGGATAGCACCCACTTCCAATTTAGCATCTGCATTTGGTGTACCAAGAAGTAGTTTTTTAATGATATGTTTCATAGGGGTAATCTGCAGGACAAATATAACTACAAGGATACATGAAAATAGCAAAGTTTCTGCTTATTACTGCTGCCGCGCTAGTGATAGAAGCCCCATCGGGGCGTATAGCACGGTCCCAACGGGAAGCGCCCAAATTTACACTACTTTTGTGGAATGCAAATATTAACTGCCCAAGAGCTGCGCGCTGCGGACGAATTTACGATAGAGAAGGAGAAAATTACATCGAGTGAGTTGATGGAACGTGCTGCAAAGAAATGTTTTGAATGGTTACAACTGCATTTGCCCGCAGATAGTACCTTTGCGGTTTTGTGTGGTACTGGAAATAATGGTGGTGATGGTTGGGTGATTGCGCGTTTGTTAAAAGAGTTTGGAAGAGATGTTGCGGTTTTTGCCTTAACAGCTGAGAAATTAAGTGCCGATAATGCATTGAAGCGGAAGGAGTTTCTAGCTACAGGGGCTGAATTTGAAACTTTGAATGAAGAAAGTTTAACTGCAATTTCAAGAAAAGATATACTTGTAGATGCCTTATTTGGAACAGGGCTAAACAGGCCATTGGAAAAGGAAATTGCTGGAATTGTTGATGCAATAAATAAGTTTCCGAATTTTAAAGTTGCGATAGACACTCCTAGTGGATTTTTTACAGATGCACCAATGCCTGATAAAGCAACAGCGCTGGAAGCAGCTATTACCTTGTGTTTTCATGCACCAAGGCTGATGTATTTCTTTGCTGAAAGTGAGAAATGGGTAGGTGAGTGGCATGTGCTGGATATTGGCTTGAAGGTGAATGAGTTGAATGAAAAAAAAACTGCTGGCATTGGTACTTTTATTTATACTTTGCAAAGTGATTTACAAGGAGTTTTACCTCATAAACCAGTATTTGCGCACAAGGGCAGCAATGGACACGCACTATTAATTGGCGGAATGAAAGGAAAAATGGGCGCAATGGTATTGGCTGCAAAGGCTTGTTTACGCAGCGGAACTGGTTTATGCAGTTTGTATATTCCTTCGGGAGGAAATGTCATTTTACAAACAGCAGTTCCTGAAGCGATGGTTTTTGATTCGGAAGGAGCAGACTATGTAAGCGGAAGTTTTAATGCGGAACATTTTTCGGCCATTGGTTTTGGTCCGGGTGCTGGCAAACACGAGGAAACAGCAAAATTGTTGAAGTACCTGATACAAACTGTAAATGGAAATTTATTGATAGATGCTGATGGGTTGAATATTTTGGCTGAAAATAAAACCTGGCTTTCTTTTTTGCCAAGTAATACTTTATTAACGCCACATCCTGGAGAATTGGACAGATTATGCGGCAAGGCCAACACTGGTTTTGAAAGAATGGAAAATGCTCGGAAATTGAGTTTGAAAACTGGCGCTGTTGTGGTGTTGAAAGGAGCATTTACTGCTGTTTGCAGTCCGTCGGGAGCAGTTTATTTTAACAGTACCGGAAACAATGGTATGGCCAAGGGTGGAAGTGGTGATGTGTTGAGCGGAATAATTACAGCATTGCTGGCGCAAGGACTTTCTGCTTTAAATGCAGCAAGATTTGGTGTATTTGTGCATGGTTTGGCCGGCGATTTTGCAGCTGCTGAAATGGGCAAAATAGCAATGAATGCAGGTGATATTATAAATAACTTACCTGCAGCATGGAAAATGATTTCGGGTGAGCAAAACGAAGCGTAATAATTCCTTTACAAATTTTAAAACGTTTTAGTTAACGAAACCATTATTCGCAAACCCGTTGCTGTTACAATACTTTTCTGCTGTAGTTCAATGCTTTGCAACATGTTACAACCAAAGGCAATATTGCGGTTGAAAAAATCGCAACCAACGCCAATAAATGCTGAATTGCCACCACTTTCGTTTACCTGAACACCACGACTCATGTCCTTTTTACTGGTTTCGAACGTGCCTATAAATTGGGGAATAAGGCTAGCGCTTTTATGAGCGAATGTTCTAAAAATTCGCAAAGAGGTATTTATTCTGTTCCCAAATTGATAGCCTGCATTATTTGTGCTCATGGTTCTAAATTGCGCATCTGCGGCAAAACCAAACTTCTTAACTCGAAATGTAAATGTAGAAAATACATTAGCTCCAATAGCGCCAGTTCCGGGTTGTAATACTGCGTCGGCAGGTAGGCCAAGCCAAGTAGTTGCTTTAGTATTACCAATCGGCAATTGAGTTCCAGCACCCAACATCAAAGTACTTTTAATTTTACTATTCAAACTATCGCTATTATTAAAAAGGAAATAGCCTGCCATAATTGTAGCATCACCCAAACCTTGTACAGGAATAGTTGCATTTTGGGTATTTCTTTGATTGATTTGATAAGGTAAAAATGCAAATAATTGCCAACTCTTATTTGGATTGTATCTTGCCCAAAAGTCTATACTATTGAAATAGTCTGTGCTATTGAGTTGAGAATTTTTAAACGCCCTTTGTTGAACCCGCAAACCCGCAAAATTCTTTTGAAATTGAGGTAAGATTCCCATAAAATTTACGGCTCCTCCACCGCTACAAACATCGCATGCGTGCAAAGGAGAAGCTAAAACGCTCACCAAGAAGACAAGCGTTTTAACCTTTAATATATCTAGAAACATTAATTTCAGTTATGCAAATGTTCGAATGAAAACATGTTTCTGTAATTTTCAGATATTTGGCGTGCTGTAGCCCCTGGCATCATTAACATATTTGTGGTAGCAAGTTGTATTGGATTTTCGGCTGAGAAATACTCTTTTACATCAACCGCAAGGTGTATCTCAGCTTCTCGTGTTCCATTTACAGTTAGTTTTTCTCCATTAAAGCTGATTGTTTTGGTTTGAAGCGCATTATTGACTCCTGTAAAACCACCTACATGCAAAGTAAAACTATTTCCCATGCCAGAAATTTGAGGCGATGTTCCTTCTGCTTTATTAAAAATATAGCCAGAATTCCATGTCCAAAACATGCCATTTGCTGGACTTAACGCGCCATCTTGTGCACCTGAAACGTTTCGCGTACTGTCTACACCTAGTAAAAATTTTACTCCTGTGTAATCAGCTGGCGGAACATTAGGTATTTCTATTTTATTTGTTACTTCATCAGAAGCATCAACAAGAAAATAACTTTCAGGTTGTTTGTAGGTCGAGCCATCGGCTTTTAATAGCTCTATATTACTAATGTAATATTTAAATGTGTTAAATTTTACGCTATCGCCTAATGCTGTTACATAGTAATCAACAGAATTGAGCGCGAATAGCACATCTTCGGAACCAAAAATATGTTCTAATCTGAGTTCTACTGTTCCGTTGGTTGGATTCGGAATAACGGGAAAATCAATGATTGGGTCATCTTTTTTACAAGACGATATAATAGAGATTGTTAGACCTAACAAAAAGGCCAATGTGAATTGAATTTTTTTCATGATTGTGCTTAAAAATTAAATTTGAAATGAAGGTCAACTTTGCGACCAAGAATAAAAAAAGACTAAGATTTCAAATTAAGCACAAGGTGGTTTGATGGCAGGTTTTATGAAGGTCTTGGGATAAACTGCAAAGTAAAAATCATTCAACTTTGATAAAGTCTTGGTAATTGAAATTGCTTCAAAAGAAAAGTTGGTAAACATCATATGTTTTACCTCCTTTATTGCATTAAAGCCATGTTGGTATTTCCAAGGTTGAGGTTCTTCTGCTTTTTTGAGCGATTTCATCATTTGGCATTTACCATTGCATTGCAGCTTCGGTTTGTCTTTATTTTCGCATAATTTCTCGGCAATTTCTTTTTGATGAACCATAAAGTCGGCTAACAACCAAGCCTTTGTTATGGTTGGGAAAAGTAATATTAGACTTAAAAGAAAAGCGAAAGTGATTTTCATCCTTGCAAAAGTAACAAACATAGTTCAATAGAAATGCAATTCTTTTCATTTTTACTGAAACATATTTTTGAGATTTAATTTGTAAATTTTGAAGCCATTTATAATGCTTTGTATTATTTACATTTGCTGAATAAAGATAAATTGTATTATGAAAAAATTAAGCTTTGTGTTGTTAAGTTTTGTTTTTAGTTTCCACTCTATTGCACAAATACCTTTTTCAGATTTAGTTTTGGGTTTGCAGTTCGGAGGTAATTTTAACGATATTTCTGCAACTCAGGCTGTGATTTCAGAAAATACTGCAAGTTTATCTACAGATAGAAATGGCATAGAAAATAATGCTGCAACTTTTAATGAAAATCATAAAATAAATTTTGAATTTATTAATAATGCCAGTTTACTTGCCGGGGCTGAAAACGCTCAAATAACTCTTTCTTGTAGGGTTCAATTAGATTCAGCATGGTTAAATAATTTGGCTTTAAATACAGATATTAATTTGGTAAATAATGGTAAGAACTATTTACGTATTTCAAAGGGGAATTTAAATAATGTGTTAGTTTTAAAAAGTGGAGTCTTCAATAATAATTCTACTTCAGGTACAAATGGGTTTTTAGAAACAAGCGTTATTTTAAGAAATACTGCTAACGGAAATCTTCCTGATTGGAATGCAGGGGCAACAGATTGGAACACATTTACACTTTCATACGATGGAAATTTTGGGGAGCCCGTAATTGGTTTATTTGTAAATGGCATTGCAAAAGCGAGTAGTGTAGGTACTTATTTAACAACTAATTTAAATTATAATGTTTCTTCAGAAAAATTTGAGATTGGAACTTCAGATTTATTAACTCAAGGATTTAAAGGGAAGATAGATGATATTTATTTATACAACAGGTCATTAACCTTAGGTGAAATACTTGCTTTAGATACTGTGAATGTTTCAACAGGAGTAAATGAAATTAAATCAACAGAAGTGATAAAATTGTTTCCAAATCCTGCAAATGATATAATACAAATTTCGGCTGATAAGAATTTGGGAGAAATCGAAATATATGGATGTGGTGGAAATTTAATATTTAAACAAAAAGTAAATGCTCCTCAATTAAGCTTCAATTTATCAGCTTATGCAAATGGGATTTACTTTTTTAAAATAGGAGGTAAATTTTATAAAGCAGTAAAGTTTTGATGCGCGCTTAGAATAATTTTTGAAAAGAGTTAAATTTTAAAGGTTTGCTAAAAAACAGTTATTAGTGAAAGCTTGTATGTTATTGTTTTGAAATTGTTTTTAGATTTACGGACTTAGATTTTATTAATGAAAGTTCTACATGTAAGTGCGGAGTGCTATCCGGCAGCAAAAGCTGGAGGGCTTGGAGATGTGGCAGGCGCATTGCCAAAATACCTTAATCAGGCAGGAATAGATACAGCAGTGATAATGCCCAAGTATCGCCAAAAATGGATACTGCAACAGCCCTGGGAACATGTTTACAGCGGAATGGTGCGTATGGCAGGTGTTCAAGTTCCTTTCTACATTCATAGAAATATTGGAGAAGATTTAGGGTTTGAGTTACTATCTGTGGATGTTCCCGGTTTGTTTGACCGTGAAGGAATTTATGTGGATGCTCAAACCAGTTATGGATACTCTGATGAAATAGAAAGATACCTCGTTTTTCAGCAAGCTGTTTTACAATTTGTGCAGCAATTACCCGGATTTGTTGATGTTTTGCATTGCCATGATCACCATACAGGTTTGATTCCTTTTATGGTGAAGCACTGTCCTGAATATAGAAATTTGGCGCACATTCCAACTGTTTTTACAATTCACAATGGCATGTATCATGGTGCTTTTTCATGGTCGAAAGCTTATTTATTGCCTTGGTACGATGCCAATACAAGTGGATTGCTGGAGTGGGGAAATACAATAAATCCTTTGGCCTGTGGAATAAAATGCTGTTGGCAACTCACCACAGTTTCCCCAGGTTATTTAATGGAGCTCTTGCAATCAGCTAATGGGTTAGAATGGTTGATTTGCAATGAAATGGGAAAGGCTTCAGGTATCATTAATGGAATTGATACGGATGTTTGGAATCCGGAATCTGATCCTTTAGTTTCATTCCGAATGAACGAAGACATAAATGAATTTAAAAGGGAGAATAAAAACGTTTTAATGCAACGTTTTAATGTGCGACAGGATTTGCCATTAATTACATTTATTGGAAGATTGGTAAATGAAAAGGGAGCAGATTTAATTCCAGATGCAATTGCAAAATTTTTGTACGATGGAGGCAGGGCATCTTTTGTTGTTTTAGGTACCGGTGATCCGGCTTTGAAAAATACTTTTTTGAAGATGAAAGATCAATTCGTTTCTTTCTTTGACACTTCATTAGAATACAACGAAACATTATCTCATCAACTCTATGCAGGAAGCGATTTCTTAATGATGCCTTCTCGAGTTGAACCTTGTGGATTAAATCAATTGTATGCATTCAGATATGGTACAATTCCTATTGTTAGAACTACTGGAGGTCTTGCAGATACGGTTATTGATATTAGTTCGGGCAACGGAACTGGATTAAGGTTCGATGATTTTTCTATAGATGCTTTGGTTGGTGGTTTTAAAAGAGCTGCTTTGTTATATGAACGAAAAGAGTTGCTTTGGGAACTGAGAGAAAAAATAATTGATTTAGATTACAGCTGGGCCAAATCTGCTCAGAAATATGTTGATATTTACAATAAAATAACCTTGAAAAACTAAGAATTATGGCAGCAATGATTAAAATGGTTTGTTTGATTTTGGGCGGAGGGCAAGGGAGTAGACTGTATCCATTAACTTTAAGCAGGTCTAAGCCAGCAGTTCCGATTGGGGGGAAATATCGATTGATTGATATTCCAATTTCTAATTGTATTAATTCAGGAGTTAAGAGAATGTTTGTGCTTACTCAGTTTAATTCTGCATCACTGAACAGACATATTAAAAACACTTACAGTTTCGATAATTTCGGAAGTGGATTTGTAGATATACTTGCAGCAGAGCAAACGCCCAACAGTGATAAGTGGTTCCAAGGAACAGCAGATGCAGTGCGCCAAAGCATGCACCATTTGGCACCTCACGATTTTGATTATGTTTTAGTGTTAAGTGGAGATCAGTTGTATCAAATGGATTTCAAATTAATGGCAGATTTCCATATTGACCAAAAAGCAGATTTAACCATTGCAACCATTCCTGTTGATGACCGAGATGCGCCAGATTTTGGCATTATGAAGGTGAATAAGAAATCGTACATCGAATCTTTTATTGAAAAACCTGCAAAAGAAATATTGTCACAATGGACATCACCAGTTCCTGCAGCTTTAAAGAAAAAAGGAAAGGAATATTTGGCATCCATGGGCATTTATATTTTCAAGAAAGAAGCATTAAAGAAATTGTTTGCAGAAAATCCTGATGCTACAGACTTTGGTAAAGGCATTATTCCTGCAGCAATTAAAGGTGGATATAGCGTAGCTTCTTATCAGTTCGATGATTACTGGACAGACATTGGAAATATTCGTTCTTTTTATGAAGCGAATCTTGAGTTGTGCGATAATTTGCCAAGATTCAACTTGTTCGACAACCAAAACCGAGTTTATTCCAGGGCTAGGGCTTTGGCGCCATCAAAGTTTTTTGGCACAAAACTAAGTAAGTCAATAGTTGCAGAAGGTTGCATTGTTCATGCGAAAAGCATTGATAAATCAGTAATAGGTATAAGGTCGAGAATTGGTGAGAAAACTGTAATCAAAAATTCCATTTTAATGGGGAATGACTTTTACCAAACTTTGGAAGAAATTATTTTACATAAAAATGATGTTGCAATGGGAGTTGGTAAAGGTTGTCATATTGAACAAGCAATTCTCGATAAAGACTGCAGAATAGGTGACAATGTAACCATAAAAGGAGATTCAAGCCTTGCTAATATTGAAACAGAGTCATATTGCATAGTGGAAGGAGTTGTTGTAGTAAAAAAAGGAGCTTTAATACCTAGTGGAAGTGTTATAGGGAAAGTTGTTAAATAGAAATGTTAAAAACTCGCTGAATAATTTTTTAATTATTTGGTCTTGAAGCCGTTTACAGCTAAGTACTTTTACACCTTAATAAAACTTTTTAATGAAAGCAACGATTTTAAATGCATTTTTTCTTTTTGTGGTTAGCATTTCTGCTATTAATGCGCAGCAAGCTGCAGTGCAAATTCCCAAAATGCCTATAGACGAAGTAACAAATTTGATTACTTATACTGATGTCGTGGAAGAGCCTGGAATGAACAAAGATACTTTGTATAACAGGGCGCTTAGATGGACAAAAGTATTTTTCAAAAATCCAATAGAGGCCGTTAAAAAAGCAGATGCTGAAGCGCGTGTTATTGAAGGCGGGTATCGTTTTAAGGTAAGTAGACCAGAACCAAATTCAAAGAAACAACCGGCTCCAATGGTAGATGCTGGTTTGGTAAACTATAAGTATAAAATTTTCAGTAAAGATGGGAAGTTCAAGTATGAAATAACAAATTTTAGCTGGCAACAAACTTCCTATTATCCATTAGAGCGTTGGATGGATAATAAAGCTACTAATTACGACCCTAACTTTGCCTTGTACCTAAAACAAACCGATGATTTTATAAAGGATTTGGTTAAAAGTTTAGAAAAAGCAATTGAAACTGACCCAGTAAAAAAGAAGGATGATTGGTAATCCTGTTCATAAGTTTTTTAGGTCAAATTTTTAAATAGCACAGGTTTAAGTACATAGTTTTTGGGTAAAAAAGAAGGTAAGGCGTTACTCTCAATTATATTTGTAGCCCCCTTATGGAAAATAATTATAATCCCTCCACCCAAAACAAAAGAAGAACTACAATTGGCGTAAATACTAATGTTTACGACGCAGCTATCGGCAAATTACCTCCTCAAGCTATTGAGATAGAAGAGGCTGTTTTAGGAGCTTTAATGCTCGATAGAGATTCTTTAGCCAATGTGATTGATTCATTGAAAGAAGATACATTTTACAGATTAGAACATCAAAAAATATTTGGAGCTATTTTCCAATTATTCAGAGATTCAAAACCTGTTGATATTTTAACAGTTGTTCAGGAACTTAAAAAACGCGGAGAGCTTGACCTTGTTGGTGGAGTTTCATATATAACATCTTTAACAAATAGAGTAGCTTCAACTGCTAATATTGAATTTCATACACGCATTCTTAACCAGAAGCAAATTCAAAGAGAACTCATTAAAGTATCTACTGAAATAATAAAAGATGCTTACGAAGAGAGCACAGATGCTTTAGAATTATTAGACAAGGCGGAAAAGAACCTTTTTGCTGTTGCTGAAGGAAACATCAAGAAAAATTTTTCCAAGATGAGTGAGCTCATTATGGAAGCAAAAAAGCAAATTGAAAAAGCTGGTCAACAGCAAGACGGCTTGAGCGGAGTGCCTTCAGGTTTTATGAAGTTAGATAGAATTACTGCTGGTTGGCAAAAATCGGATCTGGTAATTTTAGCTGCAAGGCCCGGCATGGGTAAAACAGCCTTCGTTTTGTCGCTTGCAAGAAACGCAGCTGTTGACTTTAAAAAGCCAGTGGCTGTATTTTCATTGGAGATGTCGAGTGTGCAATTAGTAATGCGTTTGATTTCAGGTGAAACTGAATTAAACAGTGATAAATTAAGAAAAGGAAATTTAGAAAATCACGAATGGCATCAATTAGATACAAAAATTCGTGAATTAACAGAAGCACCTATTTTTATAGATGACACACCCGGTTTGAATATTTTCGAATTACGTGCAAAAGCTAGAAGATTAAAGGCAAATCATGGAATTGAAATGATTATCATAGATTACCTTCAATTGATGACTGCCGGAGTAGATGGAAGTAAAGGTGGAAATCGTGAACAGGAGATTTCTCAAATATCAAGAGCTTTAAAAGGCATTGCTAAAGAATTAGAGATTCCAGTTATTGCGCTGTCTCAGTTAAGTAGAAACGTAGAACAACGCGGTGGGCCAAAAATTCCTCAACTTTCAGATTTACGTGAATCTGGAGCTATTGAGCAAGATGCAGATATGGTAATGTTTATTTACCGACCTGAATATTACAATCTTACTGAAACAGAAGATGGTCAAAGCACTGCTAATTATGCTGAGGTTCATATTGCAAAGCACAGAAATGGTGCTTTAGGTGTCGTACCGTTAAAGTATATTAACAACCTTGCTAAATTTGGCGATTTAGAAGAAACTCCGGCATATTCTGCAGGGGCTGGTTTAAAACCGAATACTTCTTTTGATGAAAATTCTTCAACAATGACTGTAGGCTCTAAAATGAACGACGGTTTTGGCGGATTCCCTAAGAATGATGAAGATGCGCCATTTTAAATATTTACCTTTGAATAACACAACTAATTCAAATTGTTATCGTTAAAAGAGGCAGTGTTATGAAAAAAATCTTTTTAGTTGCAGCTTGTTTAATTTCCATCTTTATACAAAAGACGAATGCAGCTTCCATATTAATTAATATGGATGAAGGGCAAAAGAATCATTTGAAAGCATATGGTGTTGCATATTGGTTATTGAAACAAGAAGTTGATATGTATTGGTTGGTTAATTACCGGGGCGGAAGTTTCATGAGTGCTCATACCAAATCGCTTGAAAGTGAGTGTGTGATTAGAGGTGTATCCTATAATGTAATTGCTGATGCTCAAGCGAATGCAATTTTGGCCGAGGTCGCTAGTCCTGAAGTAAATATGGATGCGGTGAAGTTAGAGAAAGCACCAAAAGTGGCGGTATATTCACCTAAAGACAAACAACCTTGGGACGATGCTGTAACACTCGCTCTTACTTACGCAGAAATTCCATACGATGTGGTTTATGATGAAGAAATCATGTCGGACAAATTACCCTTGTACGATTGGTTGCATTTGCACCATGAGGATTTTACTGGTCAATATGGTCGATTTTGGGCAGCTTACAAAAATGTAAAATGGTACATCGATAATCAAAAAAGTGCCGAAGCTCTTGCCAGTAAATTAGGATTCAATAAAGTTTCAGAATTGAAATTGGCTGTTTCAAAAAAGATAAGAGATTTTACAGCAGGTGGCGGATTTACTTT
>Ga0247834_1006724_pt1 | contig 12654 bp, 4 predicted proteins | sample LaCruzMarch2015__8_FD_187118 | JGI IMG/M metagenome (GOLD analysis project Ga0247834, IMG submission 187118) | Freshwater microbial communities from meromictic Lake La Cruz, Castile-La Mancha, Spain - LaCruzMarch2015_12m | ecosystem: Environmental > Aquatic > Freshwater > Lake | place: Spain... | reverse complement strand
ACAATATTTCTGTATTACCCAACACAACTTACTATTTCTCAGCTTGGGCAATGAGTGTGGTAAATGGTAATAATGCAACGTTGCAATTCTCTATCAACGGAGGTCAAATCGGAACAATAGCATTCTTGCCAAATGGCTATACAAATAATAGTGGGCCATATACTTGGGTAAGATTCTATGGTCAATGGAATTCAGGACCTAGCACTTCTGCTAACCTATCAATTGTAAATTTAAATACTGTACTGGGCGGTAATGACTTTGCGATGGATGATATTTCTTTTGGAACACTTTCTCCTATCGAACTTTTTATCAATCCAACTGCAAACAGTGGTAGCGCAGTTTGTGCCAATGGCGAATTGTACCTAACTGCAAATGCTGAGGGAGGAGCTAGTCCATTTGTATACAGTTGGTCTGGCCCAAATGGTTTTACATCCACTGCAGCTAACCCCACAGTTACAAGCTCCGCTAGTGCAATTCACAATGGCACCTACACTTTAACGCTTACAGATGGTTTCGGTTGCACAAAAACCCAAAGCACAACTGTCGCTATATCTTCCTTACCAAACAACCAAACAATTTCTGCTGTTGTGCCGTCTATTTGCTCCGGTAACTCAACATTCATTCAACTAGCATCGAGTGAAATTGGAGTTGGATATCAATTAAGGAATAACTTAAATGATGATTTAATTGGGAATGAAATTCAAGGAACAGGCACTGTAATTCAATTACCAACAGGTACTTTAAATAGCAATACAACTTTTAATGTCATAGCTACAAAATACTCAACTGGTTGCGATGTTGAACTTACAAACACTATTACTGTTAATGTTTCTGTAACTCCAATTCTTAATATTACTAACCAGGCAGCATGTTCTGGTACAGTTAACTTAACTGCTCCATCAGTTATTGCAGGTAGCATTGGTACAGGAACATTAAGTTATTGGACAAACGCAGCAGGCACAACTGCTTTAGTAAATCCAAGTGCTGTTTCTACAAGTGGCACCTACTACATCAGAAGAACAAATGGTTCATGTGCTGACATTAAGCCTGTAGTAGTTACAATTTCAACTACTCCGGTAGCTACTTTTAACTATACTGGCTCACCGTTTTGCAGCAACGGTATTGACCCAACTGCTATTTTCAGTGGCTCTGCAACACCGGGTATCTTTTCTTCAACAACAGGTTTAGTATTTTCGAATGTAAGTACTGGTACTATTGACCTTTCTGCTAGTAACCCGGGAACTTATACGATTACAAATACAATAACTCCAAGTGGAAGTTGCGCCTCTGTGAGTGCAACACGTTCGATTACAATAACAGCAGCCCCCAATCCAAACTTTAGTTACATTTCTAACGACCTTTGCCAAAGCCCCAATGCCGCAAATGCTAATCCTTTATTTGAATCTGGTGCAACTGCAGGTACTTTTTCTTCTTCTTCGGGTTTAAATTTTGTAAGCACTTCCACAGGAGTGTTAAATATAACTGCATCTACACCAGGAAATTATGCAGTAGTAAATTTACTACCAGCTACTTCAGGTTGCAGTGCAGCCTCAGATACATTTTACTTGGATATCAACCCTTATACATTATCAGGAGCAATATCTGCTTCATCATCAGATGATATAATTTGCGAAGGTGAGATAGTTGATTTATATGCTTCTGGAACAAGTTATCAAACAGTTTTGCTTAGAGAAAATTTCAATGGTTCATTTACAAACTGGACAACTTCTAATTCCTCAACAGGTGGAACAACCGCTAATTCAGCTTGGACTTTAAGAGCAGACAATTACTCATACAGTAGTAATAATTTCAGGTCTAACGATCAAACTCAATTTTATCTCACTAACAGTCAATCGCAAGGTTCATCAGGGACAACCAATACAGCTTTGCGTTCTCCTATGCTCAATACAATTGGATTTACCAACCTTAGTCTTGACTTTTTTCAATACTTTAATTTTCGTAATTCTGGTGATGTCGCAAAAGTGCAGGTTTCTACAAATAATACTACCTGGACAGACGTTGCGACATACACTTCAAATCAAGGAACATTAACTGGTTTCAAAAATTCCGTTGTAAATCTAAACGCTTATATAGGCTTGCCTTCATTTTATGTGAGATTTATTTATCAAGCCACAAACGATAGATATTGGGCTATTGATAACGTGTCTATAACTGGTGCATCCAATAGATACACCTATTCATGGGCTTCTTCGCCATCTGGCTTTATCTCTTCACAACAAAATCCGCAAGACTTAACACCCGATTTAAGCAAATTTTATGTGGCTAGCGCAATGAATTCCTATGGTTGTGAAGTAACTGCTACTCCTGTTCCTATTACTGTAAATCCAAAACCTACAGATAATGCAGGTGTGGATAAAACAATTTGTGGAACTGGAGGAGTAATGATTGGTGAATCACCTGTTATAGGAAGAACTTACACTTGGTCGCCCGCCACAGCACTCAACAATCCTGGCATTGCGAATCCTATTGCTAGTCCAACTTTACAAACAACCTACACGCTCACTGAAACTATATCGGAAACAGGTTGCTTTTCAACCAGCAGCGCAGTTGTTTCTTTAAATGCAACTCCGGCTATTTCTGAAACTTCGTCAGGATTCAGGTGCAATTCCGGAACAGTTACCATAAGTGCAGTTTCTTCTACAGGAATCGTAAAATGGTATGCATCGCTAACTGGAGGTACACTTTTAGGCACAGGAGAAACTTTTACTACTCCATCAATCTCAACAACAACAACTTATTATGCTGACCCATCTACAGCCGGCTGTGCAGTTGGGGCTAGAACTGCTGTAATTGCATCTATCTTTACACCACCTACTATAACTTCTCAGGTTACTCCTACTGCTTCCTACAGTCAAAACATTACTGCAAATCCATTATCGTTAATTGCAAATGCTGGTAGCGGTACAATTGAATCTTATCAATGGTATTCCAGCCCTACAGCTTCTAATGCTGCAGGTACTATCATCTTTGGAGCAACAACTGCTTCTTTCATTCCACCTACTTCAGTTGTTGGAACCATTTATTATTATTGCTTAGTAACGAATAGTAATGGTTGCTCAGTAAAAAGCAATATTTCAGGAGCAATCATTACGTTGCTTTCTCCAATAATAACAAGTGTAATCCCAACCCTACCTTTAATTTCCGACCAATTAGAAAACACAGGTTACCGAGGACAAAGAATTACGATAAATGGAAACAATTTCATGAGTAATTCTATAGTAAGCTTCAATGGTACCGTGGCTACTTCATTTGTTTTTGTAAATTCAAATCAAATTACTGCAATTGTAAACAATACGGGCGCAAATTCAAGTGCAAACGTTGTAGTTACAAACCCTGGAAATGGTGCTTTTGGAACTGCAATTTTCAACTACATTGGCTACATTACAAATGAAACAGGCGATTGGAATACAAATGCCACATGGCTTGGAAATACTTTACCTTTATTAGGCTCTGACGCAACTATAGCATTTGCGAATACCAGTAATACGGCGGTAAGTGCACTACTCAGACAAATAACAATACGTCCTTCCGCCACACTCACAATGGGCGGGGCAGCTTCTTCGTTGACAACCAGTGATTTATTACTATATGGTAATTTAATTTGGACTTCAACTGGAAATTTATCAATTGCTGGTCGATTTAATTTAGGCCCTGATGCAGTTTTTACGCCTTCGAATGGTTCAGTAACTTTCAATGGACTTGTTAATCAAACTTTATTTAACGGTACAAATTTCCTCGAGTTTAATATTATAAACCTTGCAGGAACTGGAACAAAGGGTTTAAACGCCGCTTCAATAGTAAGAGCCAAAAATCTAAACATTCAATCAGGAGCGGGCTTTGCCCCAGGAACAAATTCCCAAAATGTAATTCTAACGGGTAATTTACTTGTTAATGGTAATTTAGAACCAGGAAATTCAGAGTTTAGTTTCACTGGCAATGGCACTCAAGATATATCTCTAATTGGTGCCGGTAATATTGTTTTTAGTAAATTAAATATTGATAAGTCAGCAGGAGCAATTACGTTATCCAATAATGTGCAGGTTACTGATACCTTCAAATTAAAGAGTGGAATAATAAATACCCAAACATACACACTCGAAATTGGAAGTAGCACCAACTCACCAGGAGTAATAACTTATACAAATGGCCTTGTAGCTGGAAAACTTAAGCGTTGGTTCCCTGCAACAACTAATTTGGGAACTGCAACAGGACTATTTCCTTTAGGTCAGTTTGTAAACAATTCATGGAAAATGCGAAATGCTCAAATCAATTTCACCTCTGCTCCTAGCGCAGGTGGACATTTAACTGCAGAGTTTGTTGCGCTACCAATGATTAATGGAACTTTGGGTTCACAAGATTTTATAACTCAAACAAGCTCTGGAGGAGCTGGATTTACAATCACAAATTTTTCAAACGATGGATATTGGAAAATAGAAAATCAAACAAATACCTTAGTTGATGGTCAATTTACCATTTCACTTACTGGAGAAGGCTTTAGCATGCCTAACGGTTTAACACAAGTTACAATTGCTAAAAGAATAACAGGAGGCAATTGGTCTACACCTGGTAATCACCAACAACCAGAAGGTAGTACAAGCTTGCCAACACTCAAAAGAGGCGCAATAATAGGTTTTGGAAACTTCGGATTTGCAGCCGGTGAAAATAACGCCCTTCCTATTACCCTGATAAGTTTTGATGCTAACTGCCACGAATCCGAAATAAAAGTTGATTGGTCTACTGCTTCAGAATCAAACAATAAGGAATTCCTTATTGAAGAAAGTAAAGATGCTATCAATTGGAAAATGTTAAAGAAATTCCAAGGCGCAGGTAATAGCAATACAATCAAATTTTACTCAGAAAAAGTAACTCCTTCAATTAATAATGGTTGCTATATCAGATTAAAACAAATTGATTATAATGGTGATTCAGAAGCATTTGACCCAATATTTATAAACTGTGAAAAACAAAAAGAAACTTATCTAAAAATCTATCCTAATCCTGCGATTGATTACACTACAGTTGAAATCAATGCCGAAGAAGAATTAGAAGTCCTCCTCACGCTCTTTAATGCAAATGGTCAAATTTTATTCTCTCAGAAAATGAATCTGAATGCAGGCATTACTGCTGCCAAACTTGATATTTCTAATCTTCCATCTGGTAATTATTACCTGAATGCAAGCAATGATAAACATATAAAAATTGAAGGCTCTAAAACAATAATTAAACGGTAAACCTAACCTTAACCGTTGAAAAACCTCCATTTGCGTAGCATTTGGGGGTTTTTAATTTTTAAAAAATTAAAGGTCAACTACTTATAAAATGATTGAAAAAAAACCGCCTATTCTTATTTAGATTAATTCTAAATAGTTATTTTTGCCGCATTCAAATAACAACTTATGCGCATACCAAATATCATTTCGAGTCTTGTCTGTTTTTCTGTTTTCAATTTGAATGCCCAAAAAACTGATACTTTGAAAGTAACTACCCTTCCATTGGTCGAAATTAGTTCAATCCAAATTCCCAAACAGGTTTACCGAATGAGTGAGGTAAATGAAATGAATATTATGGCTGGTAAAAAAAATGAAGTGATTAATATTTCCTCTTTAGATGCCGACCTTACAATAAACAACGCCAGACAATTGTTTTCAAAAGTTCCTGGTGTTAGTATTTGGGAAAATGATGGTTCAGGAATACAAACAAGCATTGCAACCAGAGGTTTGAACCCAAATAGAAGTTGGGAATTTAACGTACGCCAAAATGGAGTCGATATAAGTTCTGATGTTTTTGGATATCCGGAAGCTTATTTCACGCCTCCCGCAGAAGCTGTTCAAAAAATTGAAATTGTAAGAGGCGCTGCTTCCTTGCAATTTGGTCCACAATTCGGTGGCTTATTAAATTACGTTATTAAAAAAGCTCCAACCGACAAACCTGCATCATTTGAATCAAGACAAACAATTGGAGCTTACGGCCTTGTGAATTCATACTATGCTTTAGGACTGAACAAAAAAGGATTTTCACTCTTTACTTATTTTCATAACCGTTCTGCAGATGGATGGAGAGAAAACAGTAAATATCACATCAATACAGGTTATATTTCTTTAAGATATGCTCCTTCTCCAAAATTCTATGTGGAAGCACAATACACCAAGATGAATTATGAAAGTCAACAACCAGGTGGACTTACTGATTCTTTATTTAAAGATAATGCAAGACAATCTTTTCGAGCTCGCAATTGGATGAGCACCCCTTGGAATATAATTAATCTTGAAACAGGCTACAGTTTTAACACTAACACCAAAATACAATTAAAGATTTTTGCATTAGAAGCTGAAAGAAATAGTATAGGTAACTTAGGCAATATATTTATTCAAGACACAATAAATGCTGCGACAAACAATTTTAACAACCGTCAATTAGACAGAGATAGATATTCAAATTTGGGCGCCGAGTTAAGATTTCTTTCTAATTGGAAACTCTTTAATAAAAGCAACACATTAGCTATTGGGGCTAGATTATTCAGAGGAAATACTTTCAGAAGAGCCAATGGAAAAGGTAGCATAGGAAGCGACCTTGATTTAAATCTTGCATTTGGAACATGGGGTAGAAATATGTTTTTTCAAACCTTAAACCAGGCAGCTTTTGCAGAAAATATCTTTAGAATCTCACCAAAGTTAACCATAACTCCAGGGATTAGGCTAGAAATACTGGAAGCAAAGAGTGAAGGTTATATAAATACAAGTTCAACGGGCCAAACAATTCCGCAACAAAGAAAAAGGTCAGTCATTCTCGCCGGAATTGGAGCCGAACTTAAAGCCACTAAATCAACAAACATTTATACCAACTTTAGTCAAGGGTTTAGACCTGTTACATTTTCTGAAATAACTCCTTCCGCAACAACAGATACAATAGACCCTAACCTAAAAGACGCGTCAGGTTACAACGCAGACCTTGGTTACAGAGGAGATTTTCAGAATTTTATTCATTTTGATGCCAGCCTTTTTTACCTCTACTATAACAATAGAATTGGAAACTTAGTAAGAAACGGTAACCAGTTTAGAACTAACATTGGTACTTCTGTTAGCAAAGGAGCCGAGATTTACGCTGAATTAAACCTCTTTCAACCCTTCAAAAATCTAAGGAAAATGGGGAACCTTGGCGTGTTTGCCTCACTTTCATTCATAGACGCTACCTATACCAGATGGGATGATCCTACAAAAATTAATGACCCTGCAAAAACAATAGTTAAGCGAAGAGTTGAAAATGCACCACAATACATACATCGTTTTGGTGCAAATTACAGCTATAAAAGATTCTCGGTTTCTTACCAAATAAATTCAGTTGGAACTGCTTATGCAGATGCCATAAACACTGAAAAACCAAATCCTAATGGAACTATTGGAATTATTCCTGCTTATGTTGTCTCTGACATATCATTTTCTTGCACATTTCTCAAGTATTATAGAGTAAATGGAGGTATCAACAATTTAAACAATACACAATATTTTACAAGAAGAGCAGGAGGTTATCCAGGACCAGGAATTTTACCAGGAATGGGAAGAACCTGGTTTTTAGGATTTGGAGTTAGTATCTAAATGACTTGAATATCAGCAGTTATGTAATCTGATCTTCGTCAAACTGAAAACGAAATCCTAGTCTTTTACCTGTTGCTGCATTTAGAACTTGTGCATTTTCTGTAATTGCAGAAAACGTCGCTTCTTGCACAGTCTCATACGCAGGTGTTAATAAATCAAAATTTAAACAGAACAAAATAGCCGACTCTATTACTTCTTTAATCTTTGCAGAGGTAAGTTCATCCGTAGAAAAATTATTATACAAAAATCCCATTTGCCTCTTACCCTCTACGAAAAAGTGATTTTCCTTATTTACAAAAATTCTGGCAATTAGATATCCAACATCATTCACCCTTTTGTATTTCAAAGAATCCGATAGAAAGTTATAAATGCTTATTAAACCGCAATAAGCGCGACTTGCATCTTCTTCTACATAAGAAAGGTTCCAAACTTTATGAGTACTATCGAAAAGGAAAACATTTGTATGCATTTCGAAAATCAAAATATCTCCTGCTATTCTTATTTGAATTGCAAACGGTGAATTCTCATGATACTCTATTACTATCCTTGAATCTATTTTATTAATCTTCTGATGAAGGCTATTTGCAAGTTCCTTTAATGCCTTTTTAAAGATGTCAAAATTCTCTATGGTCCCTCTAAAAATATCTTGTTTTAAAGATGCTTTCTCTGAAAGTGTATTTAAAATTAATTCTTCGGCTGTTGGCATATTCATTTTTTAATAAGCTCTTGCAAAAATAACTCTTTCAGATGATGGATTACCTGAGAAAATACATTTCCCTTGCTCTTTAGGATTATTCAAAGGTATGCAACGTATTGTTGCTTTTGTAAGTTCTTTAATTTTCTCCTCAGTTTCTGATGTGCCATCCCAATGTGCAGAGATAAATCCACCTTTATCATCTAGAAGTTTTTGAAATTCCTCCCAAGTATCAGCCTTATGTGTATTATTAATTCTAAAATCAAGTGCCTTATCAAATAAATTCTGTTGAATCTGTTCCAACAAATGCACTATTTTAATTGACAAATCACTAGTTTGTAAAGTCGATTTTTCCAAAGTGTCTCGTCTTGCTACTTCTACAGTTCCATTCTCCACATCTCTCGGACCAATTGCAATACGCAGCGGCACTCCTTTAAATTCATGTTCCGCGAATTTAAATCCTGGTTTATGGGTATCTCTATTATCAAACTTTACAGTAACTCCATGTTTTTCAAGTTCTTTCTTTATTTCAGTGGCTTCATTAGAAACTAATGTTTGTTCTTCATCACTTCTATAAATGGGAACAATTACAACTTGAAATGGAGCCAATTTTGGAGGTAATACTAAACCCTTATCATCGGAATGAGACATAATTAATGCACCCATTAATCGGGTAGAAACACCCCAAGAAGTGCCCCAAACATGCTCTAATCTTCCTTCTTTGTTGGCAAATTTTACATCAAACGCATGAGCAAAATTCTGCCCTAAAAAATGAGATGTTCCAGCCTGTAAAGCTTTACCATCTTGCATTAAAGCTTCTATACAATAAGTATTTACGGCTCCAGCAAATCGCTCGTTTTCTGATTTCACACCTTTTAACACAGGAATCGCCATGAAATTTTCAGCGAAATCAGCATAAACTTCTAACATCCTTTCAGTTTCTTCAATCGCTTCTTTTTCCGAAGAATGAGCGGTGTGACCTTCTTGCCATAAAAATTCAGCTGTTCTTAAAAATAAACGTGTTCGCATTTCCCATCTAACAACATTTGCCCATTGGTTGATTAACAATGGTAAATCTCTGTAAGATTGAATCCATCCTTTATAAGTGCTCCAAATAATTGCTTCACTTGTTGGTCTAACTATAAGTTCTTCTTCCAATTTAGCCTGAGGATCAACCATTAATTTACCAGGTTTATCAGGATCATTCTTTAATCTATAATGAGTTACTATAGCACATTCCTTGGCAAAACCTTCAGCATTTTTTTCTTCTGCTTCAAATAAACTCTTTGGAACAAACAATGGGAAATAAGCATTCACGTGACCTGTTTCTTTAAACATTTTATCCAAAGCTTGTTGCATCCTTTCCCAAATAGCATAACCATAAGGCTTGATTACCATACAGCCTCTTACAGCAGAATTTTCTGCTAAGTCAGCTTTTGTTACTATATCATTGTACCATTGAGAATAGTTGGCTTCACGGGTTACTAGTTCCTTGCTCATTGAAAGTTTATTGTGGTATGGTATTTGTAAATTTTTAAAACGTTGGCTAAAATAGTATAAATCAACAAAAGCATCATTCATCATCAAATAAAGATATTATGAAAAGCATCTTCAAATTATTCGGATTGTTGCTCATAGGTTTGAGCACATCTTGCACAAGTTCTAGAAATTCAAGTGCCAAAGGATATGAACCAGACGATAGGTACTTTTCTTTAGCTGATGCAAAACGAGAAAGAAAACAATACCAAAAACTGAATACCCAACCTGAAAACAATTATAACAGTAATCAGGATGCTAACAACACTATAAATATAGACGGGTACAACAATTCAGAGCCTTCAACACAAAACCCAAACTCAAACCCAAATTATAATTACACTCCAGCTCCACAAACGAACAGCGGTGAAGGAAATGTTAATAATTACTACTACAACGATTTAGACGATAATTACGATTTCCAATACGCTTCTCGTTTCCGCAGATTTCATAACAATTGGGGAAACATGGGATATTATGATCCGTTCATGACCAATATGTATTGGTACAACTACGACCCTTTCATGTTTGGGAATAGTATTTATTCAACTTGCAATTTCTTTAATCCTTACACTCCTTGGGGATGGAATTCATTTGGTGGTGGCCCTGGTTTAAATTTTGGTTGGAACTCTTGGTCAGGCTTTTACATGAACTATGGTTGGGGTTTCAACAATCCCTGGGCTTGGAACAATCCTTGGAGATGGAATAATTGGGGTTACAGCCCTTTTAATTCACCTTTCTCTTATAATCCATGGGGCTTCAATCCCTACGGTTTTGGGATGAACCAATTTTCTATGGGATACAATACTGGTTTCTACAATGGTTTTATGATGAACCAAATGATGAACAATCAAATGTATTTTAACAGCTTCGATAACAATTCTTTACAACCTATTATCAATACTCCGGTAGGAGTAAACGTTGGTGGCGGTTCTGTTTTTAAAGTAGCCCAACCAACTTTGGCTGAACAATTCACAAAAGAAATCCCCAATCAGTCAAACATGGTAACAGGCACAAAAAATCAACTAAACGCTGTATCTCCTGGCAAAACATCTCCGGTAAACCAGTCAAACATTAACACTGGTGCTGTTAAGCCTTCTGTTGGAAACAATTTAAATAACCCTCAGCCCAGTATTTCAGTTCCACAAAACAGCCTAACAGGAAAAGATCTTCAACCAAATCAAGCTATCCAAAATAGCACTAATCAAGGGAAACCTGCTATTACAAATTCGCAACAAAATAAAAACGATCTTATTAATAAAGGAGCAACACCAGCTAATGTTGAGCCGATTAAATCCCCTGTTAGCAACTATACCAGTGCTCCTTCAATAAGACCATCGCAGGAAATTAACTCTATTAGAGGTAATAACTTGACATCTCCGGGCGAAAACAGACCCGTTGAAAACAATATTTCAACACGCCCGGAAAGACCTCAATCTATTAGAAATCAAGACCAGTTAATTAATGATTCTCCTCAAAATAGAATTAACAATGATGCTAGAGGAAATACGACTCCTTCTCAACAACCTGCGGTAAATCAACCGAGAAATAATTATCAGCAATATCAATCTCCTCAAAATTTTGATAGATACAATAATTCAAATAGAAACGAACAAACTCCTCAGCAACGTCCAAATTATCAACAACCAAACAGAAACAATCAGAATAATTCAAATCAACAATATCAAGCACCTCAGCAGCGAAACAACTATTCGGAGCCGCTTCAACAAAGAAATGATTATTCTCAGCCGCGTCCACAAAGGAATGAATATTCTCAACCTCGTCAGGAAAGAAACAACTATTCTCAACCACGCCAGGAATATCAAGTTCCTCGCCAACAACCTAGAGAATCAAATAGAGGCGGCTCTAATTATTCTGCACCAAGACAAAACAGCACCCCTTCGAATAGATCGTTTGAAAGTACACCAAGAAATAATTCAGGTGGAGGAAACAACAGATCTTCTTCAGGTTCAAGTGGAGGCGGGAGCAGAATGAGTTCTCCTAGACGCTAATTCCTAAATTATGAAACTAGTAAAATATTTAGCGCTGTTGCTTGTAACATCTAATTATGTTAGCGCTCAAGGTTTCGATGATATTGCAAGATATTCTCAAATTGCAACTTCAGGAACAGCGTTTTCGAATGGAATGGGCGGAGCCATTGGTGCCCTAGGCGCAGATTTCGCATGTGCATCAGTAAATCCTGCAGGAATTGGTTTGTATAGAAAATCTGAATTTGCAGGATCTTTAGGAATCTTTAATAATTCTACGAATGTTAACTTTTATGGCACTGAAAACAGAGACAGAAAGTTTAATCTCAATATTCCCAATTTAAACTTGGTATTGCATTTCCCCGCAGCAAATAGGCTAAAAACTTCAGGATGGTTGAGTTCCACTTTAGCATTTGGGTTTAATAGGTCTAATACTTTTCACCAACAATTAACAATGAGAGGTATTAACACCGATGGTTCTATTGTTAATGCATTTGCAGCCGAAGCCGGAGACAATTTGCCGAATAGTCTCGCTCAATTTTCACCTTATTCAGCTGATTTAGCTTGGAATACATACTTAATTGATACAATAACTAATCCTGATGGCTCTTTGGGTTACACAAGTTTTTCTGGTCCAGTAAATGGAGGTATTACTCAAAGAGATGCTATAGAATCTAAAGGAAAACTTAGTCAATCTTCAATTTCATTTGCGGCCAATCATAGTAACAGGCTGTATTTGGGTGCAACTATCGGAATCCGAAGACTGGTTTTTGAAGATATTAGAACGTATACTGAAACCAATGAGACTGATTCAATCATTAAT
>Ga0247834_1006720_pt1 | contig 12655 bp, 13 predicted proteins | sample LaCruzMarch2015__8_FD_187118 | JGI IMG/M metagenome (GOLD analysis project Ga0247834, IMG submission 187118) | Freshwater microbial communities from meromictic Lake La Cruz, Castile-La Mancha, Spain - LaCruzMarch2015_12m | ecosystem: Environmental > Aquatic > Freshwater > Lake | place: Spain... | reverse complement strand
TAAGGAGCACTTCGTCACCGCGGGTGACAAAGCAAAGGTTGGCCCGCTCGCGCGGTTGCCAGGTGGACCAGTCGGTCGTCACGTCGAGGTCGGGATTATTTGGCTTGGTCCCGCAGGGGAACAACCAGCACGGGGCAACCCGTGCGTTTGAGCACCCCAGTGACCACGCTGCCGGTGAAAAGGTGGTAGATCGCACCGTGGCCGTGCGAACCCATGACCAGACGCTCGGCACCGAGCTCCGCGGCGGCAGCAATGATCTCGTCAGCCGGAAGACCGAAACGCACGTGCGACTCGCAGTCCACACCGCGCGCGGTGATTTCCGCGGCCAACTGGGCGAGACGCTCTTTCTCAATGCGTTCCTCGACCTCAAAGTCCTGCCCGATCCGCAGGCGCATCATCTCCGGGTCGGTCTCGAACCCCGCCACCTCGGCCGCGGGCTCGATCACGTGGAGCAGCACAAGCGCGGCACCGCGGGCCCTCGCCTCATCCGTCGCGGCGGACAGCAACCGTTCCTGGGTGTCACTGAAATCAACCGCCACCAGCACGTTTTTCATAGCCCTATCATCCGTCCGTCCGGCCCGCCGGGCCAGCGCGAAATGGGGCGGGCCACCGATGGACACCCGGGGCCATTTGTGGCAGGGTGCCGGCATGTCCAAGCGGAGCCTATTCCTTGCCGCCGCGCTTGCCCTTGCCACGGACGGTGCCCGCGCCCAAGACGAGGAGACTTCGGCGGAAATACTCTCCGACACCTACGCCCGCGAGGAACTCGGCGTGAACGAGCTGACCGCGCCCTCCATCCAGCGCCTCTTCAACGAATTGGAACTCTTCAAGCCCGTTCCGGTCCAACTCCTCGCCGAGACGGATTTCGAACGCACCTACAGCAACCGCTTCCAGACTTCCCTGAATTTCGGAGCGCTCATCTGCGACGGGTTCTTTGCCGTGGTGGCCGAACAGAAGGGCCTCATCCAGCAAGTCGGGCGCGCCCTGCTCCGGCAGGCCAAGAGTCTTGCCGTAGGGCAACGCCTCTCGACCCACGCCAACAGCCTGCTCGAGCTCGGCATGCGCGGCGACTGGGCCGAACTCAAACTCGAATTGATCAAGACCCAGGCCGGTGTCGAGGAAGCGATGATCGAACTGCGGGACGAAGAAATGGCCCACATGATCAGCCTCGGGGGCTGGCTGCGCGGGTTTGAAATCGGCTGCCTTGTCACCGCGGACGATTACAGCCCGCAGCGTGCCGCCGGGCTGATGAAACCCGATGTGATGGACTACTTCCTCGAGCGGCTTTCAACCCTCAACCCGCGCCTCAAGGATACCGAACTGGTCACCTCCCTCACCTCGCGGCTCGAGGCCATCCGCAAAATTGCCGGCGGCGCCACCGACCGGGCACCCTCGAGATCGGAAGTCGAGCAAATGCGCGATCTCGCCGTCGAAATCAACACGATTATGTCCGCCCGCGTCAACCAAGACGGCCAGATCGTGAAAAAGGACTGAGTGCCGCCGCGACACTCTGTGGCGCGCCAACCCATGCCGGTTCTCTTCCATCCGCCGCCCCACAGCCGCGCCCGTCAACTCCATGCCGCGGCGGAAACATATTTCCGCGCTGCATGGAAGTTTGCCCCGCAGGAAGCCGCCGAACTCGGACTTGTCCAATACCGCGGGAAACTCGGTCCGAACGATCCCGGATCGTACCGCGACCGCATCCGTCTCTTCGAGCAGACCCTCCCCTTGATCGAAGACCTTCCGCCGGGCGAAGGCGACGATTGGACCGACCGCCGTGCTTTCCTCGCTTTCCTCCGTACCGGCTTGTTTTTCACACGCGACCATCCGCGCTGGCAGATCGACCCGCAGACGCACAGCAGCACCGCGGTCAATGCCGTCTTCCACTTCCTCGTGCGCCACGCGGAGGACCTGCGTGCGGTCACGCCCGACATCCTTTCGCTGGTGGCCGGCATTCCGCGTTTTCTCGACGAGGGTCGCGCCTGCCTGCGGCGTCCGGTGCCGCTCTGGACCAAGCTGGCCGTGCGCTCAAGCACGCACGCCGCCACTTTCCTCGAGCAGGCTGCCGCGCAAATCATACCGTTGGCGGAATCACCTGCGCGGGCCAAACGACTTTTTACCGCCGCGGCCAGCGCCTTCCGTGCCTATGCGCGGCATTTGCAAAAAATCCGGACCGGACCGGCCAACGGCTTTTCCGTCGGACGCGCCAACTTCGAGTTTCTCCTGCGCGAGCGCATGGGAACCGATGCCAGCGCGGCCGAGTTGCTGGCCGAAGGCCGCCGGCTGGTCGCCACGGTTTCGGACGAACTGCGTCGCGAAGCGGCCAAGTTCGGACGCCGGCCCGCCGATGAAATCCTCGGGCGCCTGCGCGACGAATGGACGCCGTCGGCCGGCGACCTGCTCGCCGAATACCGCACCGTCACCGAAGCGATCAAAAAGCATCCGGCCACCGCAGGGTTGGTCGGTTTGCCCCGCGGCGAAAAGCTGAAAGTCCTTCCCGTCCCCGATTTTCTCCGCGAGCAATTCCCCACCGCGGCTTATAGCGCCCCAGGACCGTTCGATGCCGACCAGACGGGCATTTTCTGGGTCAATGATCTTTCCAAACATGCGAAAAGCGAAACAGAACGGCGGGCCGAAATAGCACAGCATTTCGGACTCGAGTTGACCTGCGCCCACGAGGCTTATCCCGGGCACCACCTCCAATTCGTCGTGCAGAACGGTCATCCGAGCCGGCTGCGGCGCATGTTTTCGCACGCCATTTTTTACGAGGGCTGGACGCTCTGGTGCGAAAAGCTCTGCATCGACCAGAAAATCTACCGCGCCCCGCACGCCAGGCTCATCCAATTGCATGACGCCCTCTGGCGCGCCCACCGGATTATCGTCGATATCGGATTGCACACCGGCGGAATGACCCATGCCGCAGCGACCCGCCACCTGGTGACAAATGTCGGCTTCACCAAAGCGCGCGCCGCTGCCGACGTGAATTGGTATACTTCCGCCCCCACCGTTCCCATGAGTTACCTCTTGGGACGCGAGAAAGTGGCCTCACTCTTCGCCGCGCAGCACGACTCCCTGCGCAACTTCAACGACCAACTCCTTTCCCACGGCGCGGTGCCGTTCGCCTGGTTTGACCGGGAAAACCGCCCCGTCGCGAAAAGGTAGCGCCCGGAAACCGCGGCTGATCTTAGGATTTGACCCCGGGGGAAGAACCGGAAAAGCAGTTCAGATAGGTATATCCGTCAAGCGCCCTGGCATACTCGTCGAGAAGACGCATCCCCTCGTTCGGCTTGAGACGGTCTTGTTTGATGGCGGCATCCACTTGGACTTTCATCCGGCGGGCCAATTCGCTTTTTTCCCATTGGGTGAGGGCTAACACATTGCCGATCGTGTTGCCGCCGATGATTTCTTCGACGTAGTAGCCGCTCTCCTCGTCCTCGTCCAAAAAGATATGCATCTCGTTGACGCGACCGAAGAGGTTGTGCATGTCTCCCATGATGTCCTGATAGGCACCGGCGAGGAAAAACCCGATGTAGTAGGGCTTGCCCTCCTCCACGCGATGCAGCGGGAGCGTCGGCTTCACGTCCTGCAAATCGATGAAGCGCGAAACCTTGCCGTCTGAATCGCAGGTGATGTCCACCAGCGTGGCCTGGCGGTCCGGCGCCTCGTCGAGGCGGTGCAGGGGCATGACCGGAAAAAGTTGTCCCAGCGCCCAGTGGTCGAGGAGGGACTGGAAGACGGAAAAATTGCAGAGCACCTGGTCGCTGAGGGAAACCTCGAGGTCCTTCACTTCCTCCGGCACGTAACGCACATCGCGGAAAAGCTCGACCACCTTGGCCGCGATGCGCCAGTAGACAGTTTCGATCTTCGCTTTGGCCGGAAGGTCGAGCAACCCAAGAGCGAACATCGAATCGGCCTTCTCCCGGATCTCCTGCGCGTCATGCAGGCTTTCCAGCCGGTGTTTGCTGCCGAGCGAAGCGTAAATCTCCAGGATATCCTGAACGATGGAGGGATCACCCCCGGCCGATTTCACTTCCGGCCCGCGGGAAACTTTTTCGATCGTCCCGAACGCCTCGACGATGAGGACGGAATGGTGAGCGGCAATGGCGCGGCCGCTCTCGCTAACCAGGATCGGATGGGCCACTTTTTCCTCGTCGCAGACTTCCTGCACCGCACCGACCACGTCACGGGCGTACTCGTGCAAGGTGTAATTGACCGAGCTGTCGAAGGTCGTGCGCGACCCGTCGTAATCGATGCCGAGGCCCCCACCCACATCGAGGTAGCCGAGCTCGTGGCCGAGCTTGTGCAACTTGGCGTAGAAACGGGCGGCCTCGCGCACCGCGCGCTTGATCGTACCGATGTCGGTAATCTGCGATCCGACGTGAAAATGCACCAGCTTGAGGCAATGGGCCATGCCTTCGCGCCGGAGCAGTTCACTGGCCTGGACAAGTTCCGCGGTGGAAAGACCGAACTTGGCGTCCTCACCGCCGCTCGTCGCCCATTTCCCGGAGCCTTTGGTCGCGAGCCGGACGCGGACGCCGATCCATGGCTCGACCCCCATCTGTTTGGCGATGGCGAGGACCTGTGTAAGCTCCTCGATTTTTTCCACCACCATGACGAGGCGTTTGCCCAGCTTGCGCCCGAGCATGGCATTGCGGATGTAGTCCGCGTCCTTGTAACCGTTGCAAATGATGAGGCTTTCCGGGTCGGTGTGCACGGAAAGCGCGGCGAGCAACTCCGGCTTGCTGCCGGCCTCGAGGCCGAAGTGAAACGGCTCGCCCGCATCGACAATCTCTTCGACCACCTCGCGCAGCTGGTTGACTTTGATCGGAAAAACACCCCGGTAAACATTGGCGTAGCCGGAGCCCGCAATGGCTTCGGCGAAGGCTTTGTTGACCGTTTCAACGCGGTGGCGCAGCAGATCCTGGAAGCGCAGAGTCACCGGAAAAGACAGACCGCGAGAGCGCGCCTCGGCGACAAGCTCCATCATGTCCACCTCGCAGCGAGGCTCGCCGCAGGGGCGCACCGAAACGTGTCCTCGGTCATTGACCGAGAAATAAGGCGCGCCCCAGCGCTCCACATTGTAAAGCGCCAGTGCGGAGGAGATGTCCCATTCTTTCATTTGCGAGCGCGCTAATACGGCCATCTGCCCCCGCGTGCAAATGGAATTCTCAGAAATTTTGCTTTGGCGCCGGACCGGCCCCGCCGTCAGACTTTCAAAATGCCCCTTTCTAACCTTCCCCGCATCGAGCACGAGGTCACCGTAATGTTCTACGACACGGACTGCGCCGCCGTCGTGCACAACCTCGCTTACCTGCGCTTTATCGAGGAAGCGCGTACCATCATGGCTGAAAAAATGGGCATGCCCCTGCGCCAGATGGTCGAGACCGGCCTCTATCCGGTCGTCCTGCGCACCGAAATCGATTACCTCTCGCCGGGCAAACTCGGCGAACGCCTGCTTGTCCGCGGCGGGGTCTGCCAACTGGCCCGCGTCCGCTTCGACGTGCATTTCGAGGTTGTCCGGCCGGAGGACGGAACCATCCTCGCCGACTGCCGGCAGACCCTCGCCCTCATTCGCATGCCCGGAGCCAAAGCAGAACGCTTGCCGCCAGAGTGGTTTCAGTAAGGGACGTTCCGCAAAGTCTTGCCGCACCTGGTCCGGACTAGGGGCTTTTATTCCCTCGTCAATTTTCTCTCCAACTCCCGAACCTGACCGTAGCGCCGGTCAATCCCCGCCCGCAGTTTCCTGCTTGCCTCCTGCCAGGACAGAGCAATGCCGTTTTCGAAGAAGGCCAATCGTTCAAGGCGGTGCTTCTCGGGATCCGTGGCCAGCGGGGAAGAATCCGACTTGGCGCGGGTATCGTTGATCCGGCCGATGTGCCGGTTTCTTTCCTCACCGGCACGCAGCAGATCGTCACACAAGAGAGCGGCCGACTCGTAAAGGCGTTTTTGATCTTTGGCGGCACCGCGCTGCTTATCACGGAGACCTTCCCGCAAGGTGCGGATTTGCTGGTTTGGCGCAGGGAACGGGATCTGGCCCTGTGTCTCGAGAGGAAGAGGTCCGAGCAATTCGTCCATGTGCGCATCGATAAATTGCGACAACCGGGTAACCGGACTGGCTTCGGGTTCCGGCGCCAAAAAATACTCCCAACCGAAGTAGGCTCCTGCGGCAAGAAGCGCGATCAAGAGAACTTTCTTCATCGATCCGACCTTGCCAACCGCGAAGCCACGACAAAAGGCAAATTCGCCAGGACTCAAAGCCCGCTTCTAAGCCCCGGCCCGCAAAGACCGCGCCACAGCCCCGAGTGCCATGGTCAATTTTTCCCGCACCCCGGGCGCAAAGCCGCGCTTTTCGTGCAGAACGAGGAGCTGCAACGCATCGCTGCGCAACAGGCTGGCATTGCCGACCTCGAGATGCAGGGTGATTCCGCGCGGCTCACCCCAGCCGGCCCCGCCGGCATCGGCCGCCCGGTCCATCGCGCCCGAAGCGGCCTCGAGCAGCTCCGCCTGCTTGAGATCGAGTGGCATGCTCCATGCGGCAAGAACCTCGCGGCGACGCGACAACAAACAGCCCTCGATCCCCGGCAGACCGCAACACAACCGCGGCACATCGGCCGGCGTGAGCTTTTCTTCGGTGTGGAAAATTTCCTGCAAAACACTGTCGGAACGCAGCCCGATCGTGCTCCATGCGCGGTCGGAACGCTCCATGCGCGGCAAGCCGGAGAGCACCCGCTCACGGAGGCCACCGGGCAAAACGGTCTCGTCCGCCCCGCCGGGCCAAACCTCCGACTCCCACAGGATATGGAGTGGATGCCTTCCTTTCGGTTGCAGGGCCAAGGCTTTGGTCACGGCCCAAGAAGAACTGGTCCGCTTTCCCTTTGCAATCCGCCGTTGCTGGTTAAATTCAAATCATGACCCGCTTTATCCTGCCCATCCTCATCGGCGCGGCGATCGGCTCCGCGCTGGGCTATTTCGGGCAATGCACTTCCGGCACCTGCCCGCTCACCGCCACATGGTGGCGCGGAGCACTTTTCGGGGCCTTGTTCGGCGTCCTGGTGACCTGGCCCTCCCCGATACAGCGATGAAGACCGTCACCATCACCGAAGCCAAAAAACACCTCGGGGCCTACCTCAAGGAGGCTGTGGCGGGAGACAATATCGGCATCATCTGCGGCAGTTGCATCGTCGGGCTTCGGCCGGTCGCCGTGACCTCGGTCGACTTCGAGCAAGCCGGCGATCCGGAAATCGTGGCCAATCTCACCGCCGAGCAGCGCGACCACCTCTACACACAATTGAAAAAAGAGCGCAAAGAGGCCAAGCGGCGGCGGAAGCAACTGCTCTCCGGCACCACCCCGCGCCCAGCCTGACTCCCCGCGCCTCTCTGGCCTTCCCGGCGGGCCGCCGCCTTCCCCCTGCGCTTGACCCTCCTTTCGTGTCCCTATAATACTGCACAAATGTCCAGCATTCCTACCAAGCGCCAGGAGCAGATCTTGGACTACGTCCGCCGCCACCGCGCACAGCAGGGACTGCCACCCACGGTGCGCGAAATCCAGAAACATTTCGGGTTCGCCAGCCCGAACGCCGCCGCCTCGCACCTCCGCGCCCTCGAGCGCAAAAAATTGCTGTACCGCCATCCCGGGACGGCCCGCGCCTTGCGGGTGACCGGCGACGACTGCAAAGAAGTGGCCGCCATCCCGATCTACGGAGACATCCCAGCCGGTTTTGCCGACACGCGCGAGCAACAGCCCGATGGCTGCGTCTATGCCGACCTCGACTCGCTCGACATCCGCCGCACCGCCCGCACCTTTGCCGTGCGCGTACGCGGCGATTCCATGACCGGCGCCCACATCCTCGACGGCGACCTCGTCGTGCTCGAACTACGGGAACCGAACCACGGCAACATCGTCGCCGCCCTCATCGACGGCGAAACCACCCTGAAGCGCTACCTCGTCAAAAACCGCCGCCCCTTCCTCCGCGCGGAGCATCCCGGGTATCCGGACCTCATTCCCGCCCGCGAGCTTGTCATCCAAGGCGTGATGATCGCCCTCTTCCGCAAACCGAAAGACGCGGGGCGACCGATCGAGCCGTAAGGACGGGGGCGCGCGGCGCAGGCATCGCACCCTCCCCGCTTTCGGGAGACAACCCCGCCACCAAAAAAAACAACGCCGCCGGGTATCATCAACCCGGCGGCGTGCTTGTTTTGAGTTTGGCTAAACTTTCTTACTTGATGAAGAGCATCTCCTGGTAGGTCGGCAGCGGCCAAACATCGTCCGGCAAGTAGCCTTCCAACTCGTCAACCGTCGCACGGACTTTGGTCATGGCCGGCAGAACCTTGAAGGTCCAGTCGCCGACCTCGTGCGCCTTGTCGTGCACGGCGTGCAACATGGCCAGATCGCTCTCCAACTGCGAAACGAGCGCCGCCACCTTCTCCAGCGTCGCGGTGCTGGTGGTGACTCCCGCCGCCTTCATCTTGGCCACCCCCTCGGCGAGGCTTGCCGCGTAGGACGCGGCGGCCGGGAAGATTTTGGTCTGCGCGATTTCGCCAACCAGCTTGGCCTCGACGTTGACCACCTTCTCGTATTGCTCGCAAAGAATGGCATAGCGGCTGTTCAATTCGGTTTCGGAAAGAACGCCGTATTTTTCGAAGACCTCGACCACCTCCGGCGCGGTCAGCGCAGGGAGCGCATCGGCCGAAGTTTTGAGATTGGGCAACCCGCGCTCCGCGGCCTCGGCATGCCACTCTTCGGAGTAACCATTGCCGTTGAAGATAACCCGTCCGTGCTGGTCCATGACCTCTTTGAGGGCGGTCTGAATGGCTTTGTTCAGGTCGGCCGAACCTTCGAGCTTCGAGGCCATCCACTCGAGCGAGTCGGCGACGATGGTGTTCATCGCGATGAGCGGGCCGGAAATGGACATGTTCGAACCGACCGCACGGAATTCGAAGCGGTTGCCGGTGAAGGCGAACGGCGAGGTGCGGTTGCGGTCGCCGGCGTCCTTCGGCAATTCGGGAAGGACATCAACGCCGATCTGCAGCGTGCCGCGCTGCTTCGATGTCGTCGCCCCGCCGGCTTTGATCTGCTCGAACACGTCGGCAAGTTGGTCGCCGAGGTAGATCGAAATGATCGCCGGGGGCGCTTCGTTGGCGCCAAGGCGGTGGTCGTTGCCGGCCGAGGCGATGCTCGCGCGGAGGAGCGGAGCGAACTTGTCGACCGCGCGGATGACCGCACCGGCGAAAACGAGGAACTGCGCATTTTCATGCGGCGTGTCGCCCGGGTCGAGCAGGTTGCCCTGCGTGGCATTGCCCAGGGACCAGTTGACGTGCTTACCCGAGCCGTTGATTCCGGCAAAGGGCTTCTCGTGGAGCAAACAGACCAGTCCGTGCTTGTCGGCGGTCTTTTTCAGCACCGTCATGACAAGCTGCTGGTGGTCCGCGGCAAGGTTGGCCGACTCGAAGAGCGGCGCGATTTCGAACTGCCCGGGTGCGACCTCATTATGGCGTGTCTTGGCCGGGATGCCGAGTTTGAACAGTTCGCGGTCGACCTCGTACATGAAGGCCATGACGCGGTCCGGAATGAGGCCGAAGTAGTGGTCCTCAAATTCTTGACCCTTCGGCGATGGGGCGCCGAAGAGCGAACGACCGGCCGAAAGCAGGTCCGGGCGCGCGTAGTAGAACATCTTGTCGATCAGGAAATATTCCTGCTCGGGTCCCGCAGTGGCGGCGACCCGGGCGACATCTTTGTGACCGAAGAGTTTGAGGATGCGGCGGGCCTGTTTATCCAGCGCCTGCATCGACTTGAGCAGCGGTGTCTTGGTGTCGAGCGACTCGCCGGTCCACGAGACGAAAGAAGTAGGAATGCAGAGCGTCGTGCCATTGGTATTCCCCATGAGAAAGGCCGGGCTGGTCACATCCCACGCGGTGTAGCCGCGCGCCGTGTGCGTGGCGCGGATGCCGCCGGAGGGGAAGGACGATGCGTCGGGCTCACCCTGGATGAGGGTCTTGCCTTTGAACTTCGACATGTTGGTGCGGCCGTCCGTACCCGGATCGTAAAAGGAATCATGCTTCTCGGCGGAGGTGCCGGTCAGCGGATAGAAAACGTGGGCAAAGTGCGTGGCCCCACGGCTGACCGCCCAATTTTTCATGGCCTCGGCCACCTCGTCCGCCACCCCTTCGGGCAGTTTTGCCCCATTTTGCACCGTCTCAACCACCGCTTGGTAGGTGGCCGGTTTGAGGGTCTCCTTCATCACGGCGAGATTGAAGGTGTTCGCTCCGAAGACGGTCTCGGGAGATTCCTCCACGAAGTTAACCGAAGCGTCTTGCGATTTACGGGCGGCGATCGCGGCAATGGCCGCGGCACGGGCTGTCATGTTGCTCATAGTTTGATGATGGATTCTTTGGGTTGAAGGACTGAAAAGACTTTCAGCATTAGCCCCGGGGCCAAAGCAGAAAGTCGACGGTTGTTATTTGAGCACAAAACGTGCCAAAACCTCGGTCGAGCAAAAACAACCGCTGCTGATCTTGCCAACCATGCACCGCACACGGTCGCGGGGTTGGATTATGGCGATTTTTGACCAAGGAAAGCTACTGAACACTGACGGAATGGCGCCCTTGGCCCGCCCAAGCCGGTGGATAAACCGGCCGCCGCCATGCCGCGAGCAAAAACCCCGCGCCGATTAAGAGCAGAAAAATCGAGAGAAATTGACCTGTGGTCAAAAATCCAACATAGCCCGAATCCGGAAAGCGGAAACTTTCGGCCAGGCCCCGCGTCAGGGCATAACCCACGAAAAACAACCCTGTGACCACCCCGTTGGGCACCCGCACCTTGATCCGCACCATCCACAACAGGACAAAAAGCAACAACCCCTCAAGCAGTGCCTCGTAAATTTGCGACGGATGCCGCGGGGCGAGAAATTGTCCCAGCAGTACCGTGACCTCGGCCGACCCCGGCACCGCAGCCACCACCTCTTCCAACCCGACCGGTGCGGCAAACCTTTCCTGCACCGCGGCCAGCACCTCGCGCTGGGTTTCCACCGGGGCCTCGTAAAGCTCCTTGGGGAATTTCACCGCCCACGCCACCCCGGTCGGACGGCCGTAGAGCTCTCCGTTGACGAAATTGGCCAGCCGTCCGAAGAAAATTCCGAGGGCCGCGCCGACCACGAGATTATCCCCCAATCCCGGCCAATTCACTTTGTGGCGCCACGCATACCACAGGGTGTAGACCGCAACCCCGAGAATGCCCCCGTGCGCCGACATCCCGCCCTCCCACACCCGGAAAAACATCAGCGGTTCCCGCACGAACGCGCCGAAATCATAAAACAAAACATAGCCCAAGCGCCCGCCGATCAGCACCCCGAACACGGCGCACCCCGTGATGAAATCACCGACCTTGTCGGCCGGGATCACCGCAAATCCGCGCTGCGCCAGATGACGGTAGAGGAAAAATGACGCGGCAAACGCTGCCAAGTAAGCCAACCCGTACCACCTCACCCCGAATCCACCGCCGAACTGCACGGCAAACGGATCCCAATTATGCACCCAGTAGGCGATCATTGCGCGGGGCGCGGATGAGAGTTGAAAGTTGAGGGTTGAGGGAACGGAAAAACTAGCCCTGCTATCCTGCCTTTTCTCTCAACTTTCATCTCTCAACCCTCAACTAACTCTGCGGTACTTTGCGGAACTGCGCCGGGTCATAGCCCTGGGCCTCCAGCGCCTTCATCACCACCGCGTAGTCCGCCTCGCTCATCCGCTTGTCGCGTGCCATGACCCAACCGTAGTCGCGCGAGGGATGGCCGACCGCCATGAAGCGGTAGTCCGGATCGAGATAAAGCACGTAGTAAGGCAGCGCAATGGGCCAGAGGAACTGGACCCGCCATTCAGCATTGGATTTTTTGTCCACCACCCAAGCGATGCCGTTCATCACCTTTTCCGGACCGTCAAACCCGCCCTTGCGGTAGCTGAAAATGTTGTCCATTTTCCCGTCCGGCCGCAGGCGATAGGTATCCTTCGAATCATAAGTGTCGCGCTCCAACCAGTAAGGAATGTGCGCGAGAACCCACCAGTCGCCCATGAACCGCGGGAGATCGACATAATCGACCGCCTTGAGCGGCGGCTTCGCCGCACAACCGCCGAACAAAACCATTCCGCCAACCAGCAGCAGCCAAAAAGAAATTCGGTCCATACGACGAGCAAACCACCCCTTGCCACGCGAGTCAAACCCGCCACTCATCTCTCGTCGCCCGCCACACATCACTCGTCACTTCTCTTCACTTCCTCCTTTCCCCGCGCACCCGATGCCGTCATGATGGCCGTTAACCTTCACGGTACTCACCATCGACCCATGAGCGCAAACGGCAGCAACGGCACCACCATGATCAACGTCCAGATCGACGGTGCCTGGCGCCAGTTCCCCAAAGGCACCAAGCTCATCGAGGCCTGCATGCAGAGCGGCAGCTTCGTCCCGCACTACTGCTACCATCCGGCCTTGAGCACGCCCGGCAACTGCCGGATGTGCCTGCTCGAAATCGGCGGTCCGAAAATGGACGCCAACCGCCAGCCAGTCCTCGGCCCCGACGGACGGCCCGAGATCACCTGGTCGCCGAAACCGCAGATTTCCTGCGCTCTTGAAATCACCGATGGCATGGCCGCCCGCACCAACTCCCCG
>Ga0247834_1006716_pt1 | contig 12662 bp, 10 predicted proteins | sample LaCruzMarch2015__8_FD_187118 | JGI IMG/M metagenome (GOLD analysis project Ga0247834, IMG submission 187118) | Freshwater microbial communities from meromictic Lake La Cruz, Castile-La Mancha, Spain - LaCruzMarch2015_12m | ecosystem: Environmental > Aquatic > Freshwater > Lake | place: Spain... | reverse complement strand
TCTCCGGCCCGAGCATCTCCAACCGCTCTTGCCCGGCGAAACCCCCAACGCCGCCACCTTCCCCGCCCACCTCGATATCGTCGAACCCACTGGCGCCGAATCCATTTGTTACCTCCAGACCGGCGCCAACACTCTCATCTGCCGCAGTCGCCACATCATCGATACGCGCGAAGCGGGACATCGCATGCTCTTCCGTGCGGATTCAGCCAAACTTCTCCTTTTCGACCCAGCTACCGAGCAGCGGATCGACTGACATGGATTTCCTCCGCACCCGCGAAGGCGTCGAGCGCCAAGAGGAGCAATTTCTTGCCCCATTCGCGCAGAAGTCCTCCGCGACCCGCGGCCGAAGGCATGCGCAGCCCGCCCACCGCTGGCGCAGCGAATACCAGCGCGACGTCGCCCGCATCATCCATTCTGCCGCCTTCCGCCGCCTGGAATACAAAACCCAAGTCTTCCTCAATGGCACCGGTGACCACTACCGCACACGTCTCACCCATACGATGGAGGTTGCCTCGATCAGCCGCACTCTGGCTCGTGCCCTCGGACTGAACGAAGACCTGGCCGAAGCTGTCGCTCTGGCCCATGACCTCGGCCACTCACCCTTCGGGCACTCCGGCGAGGAAACCCTTGACCGCCTGCTCAAAGACCACGGTGGCTTCGACCACAACGGGCAAAGCCTTCGCGTGGTCACTTTGCTGGAAAGCCCCTACGAGGATTTCGACGGGCTCAACCTGACCTACGAAGTGCTCGAGGGCGTGCAAAAACATGCCACCGCCCGAGTCGCGCCCGGCCTCGGCGCTTACCCCTCTGCCTGCCTCGAGGGGCAAATCGCCGACCTCGCCGACGAAATCGCCTACTACACCCATGATCTGCAGGACGGTCTGGAGGCCGGACTGATCAAGGCGTCCCAACTGGCCGACGTCGCCCTTTGCACCGAAGTCTCCCACGACCACGGTCTCGACCTCGCCGAAGCCGACGCCAAGACAGCGCGCCTCAGTCTGGCCCGACTACTCTCCAATCATCTCATTCAAGATGTGCTAGAAACCAGCGCCGTCCGCATCGCGGCCGCAGGAGTGATGACGGCCGATGACACCCGTTGTCACCCGGATCTCCTCATCGCTTACAGCGAAGGCACCGCGGCCAAGACCAAAGCACTTCGCTCCTTTCTCTATGCCCACCTTTACTTTCACCCCGAAGTCAGTGACGCCAACCAGCGGGCCTGCGACCTGATGGCCGATGTCTTCGGTGCCTACCTGCAGGACCCAAGCCAGATCGGCCGTGAGGCGACCCGCCGCGTGCCGAACAGCGGACTCCACCGCGCCGCCGGCGATTACATTGCCGGCATGACAGACCGTTACCTCGTCCGGGAGCACGCCCGCCTCTTCCATGGTGGTTAAGCCGGGTAACTTCGAACCGGCTGCGGGACTCAAGCGCCTGAAGATGTGTGCTACAGGTGGAGGGCCGACAACTTCTCCACGGATTGGTCACCGATCTCGAATCCTCGGCCCTCGGCACCCGGGGTATCGAACCCGAGGAATCGTTCAGGCAGCCATCTTCCGGCGGAAAAATAGGAGCAGCCCGAGGGTTCCCAAGGCAAGGAGAGCGCAGGAAGAGGGCTCCGGCACCGTAATGGAAACGGCCGTCGTGAGGTAGGCAGTCGTCGACCCGTAGTCCGCGGGAGAGCCCCAGAGAGCAGATCCTTGATACTGATCGTACTGCAGCACCAAAGTGTTGTAGACCAGCGAAGAGTTTGTGGGATTGGGGACTTGATCTTCCCAAATGCGTCCCGTCGTAAATTTTGCCCCCCCGATCGGATCCGCGCCTCTTGTGGGGTCTAAGGGGTCCACGAATGAGAGAACGGCCGCCTCGTCATAATCAATGCGGCTATTTGCATTCAGGTCGGTCCAATCGAACCCCCCGAGGGAAACGGCATGCCCCCCTGAAAAGCTGCTGTAAGTCATGCCAAGAACGGTGCCACTATTGGAGTTGAGGGCCCCGAAAAGGTAACTCCAAGTGGGAAGGCTGTCCACGATGGTGGAAGGGCGGGGCTCCGGGGCAGGCGAGGCGGTCCACACAGAATCCGGGATCATTCCGAGGATCTGGACCCCGGTGAAACCATAATCCTGCACGACATACTCATTCAGTGCGAAATGAAGTCGGTTGAAAGCGGTTCCGGCCGTTGGTGAGGTGTTCATGTAAGCGGGCGAAATGAGCGTGGTATCCGCGCTGATCCAATCTCCATACGTGGAACCGGTAAGGCTTGTTCCGAAATAGCTCGGGGCGACGTTCTGAAGGTACGTCATGACATTGACACTGGAGGTGGGGACACAGGCTTGCGGCCCGACGTAGCTGTATGCCGCGCTGTTGAGGCTGAATTGATCAAGCCATCCAAAAGAACTCGCGTCTTGGACCGCTCGGTAAATGGACTGACCCTTTGAGGACGAGGCCAGCAGCACGAGGGCAGAAAAGCCGAGCAAGAGGAGGGTCTTTCGTTGGTTGGTTGGAAACATGCGGATCTTCTATAGTGCCTGCGCGCGAAATGTCAACGTAGCCTCCTGTCCGGGCCCGCACACCGCAGGGAAAAGTGCCTTCGTGACCTTCGGCCTGAAGCCACGCCCCTTCGCCAAAGCCTCCAAGGCAAGCCTGAGCCCTACTCTTACCGCCTCCGCTTGATCCCGAACGAATACCCGCTCCGGTGCCTTCCCCCGCCCGCCGCACGCGCTTTCACGTGGGTCGCGGCCGGATCTAGCAGCGTCGTGTATTTGTAATCGAATCCGTCGAGCTTCAGCCGGGCAATTTTCATTCCGATGAACCGCTCGATGGATTCGATCATGGCCAGATCCTCCGCCGTCACCAGCGTGAAGGCATCGCCCACGGCCTGCGCCCGGCCCGTCCTCCCGATGCGGTGCACATAGTCCTCCGGGTGGCCCGGGATGTCATAGTTGATCACGTGAGACACCCCCGCAATATCCAAACCGCGGGCCGCAATATCCGTCGCGACGAGCACCTCATAACGACCGTTCTTGAATCCCTCCAGTGCCTCCTCGCGCTCCCGCTGGGTGCGGTTGGAATGCAGGGCCACCACCGAGTGGTTCTCTTTCTTCAGCTGACGCGCAATGCGGTCGGCCCCGTCCTTCGTCCGGCAGAACACCAAGACGCAATCAAAATTCGTTTTCTCCATCAAGCCGGACAGGAGTTCGTATTTCTGATCCATGGCCACCGGATAAAATGCATGCGTGATCGTTTCGGCCGGCGACATTCGCATGCCGATCTCGATTTTTTCCGGGTCATTGACCGCGAACTTGGCCAGCGACTCGATCTCGCTGGGCATGGTCGCGGAAAAAAACAGGGTTTGGCGGTTCTTTGGCAGCTTCTGGATAACGCGCCTCACCTGCGGCAGAAATCCCATGTCGAGCATCCGGTCCACCTCATCGAGAACCAGGAACTCCAATCCCCCAAGCGGCACTTCGTTCTGTTCCATGAAATCGAGCAAGCGCCCCGGCGTGGCCACGATGATATCCGTCCCGCGCTGCAACTCCTCCCGCTGCTTCCCGTAGCCCACCCCGCCGTAAAGCAACGTCACGGTCAAATCGCTGAACCGCCCGTAATCGCGGAACGCCGTCTCAACCTGCATGGCTAATTCCCGCGTCGGCTCGAGCACCAGACACCGCGGCTTCTCCTGGTGCGAGCCCAACTTGCTCAAAATCGGCAACCCGAAAGCCGCCGTCTTCCCCGTCCCCGTCTGGGCCGAACCCATCAGGTCCTTGCCCGATAAAATCACAGGAATAGCCCTCAACTGGATCGGCGTGGGATCGACAAACCCCATCGACTGAACCCCATGCACCACCGCATCCGACAACCCCAACTCGTTAAAACCCATAAATAAAAAACCTCACGTATGAATCTTTAGTATCTCCCACCAACTGCCGCCCGCAAAGAACAAACTGCGCCGCCGGGCTACGGCTACCACCTGTTCGCATTGTCCCCCCATGCCAGATGATCGACAATAAAATCGAATCGATGACCTGGCACGCTGCAAAACTGGAGGACGTCCTGGCCGAACTCGGCGCGAAGCCCCGGGATGGGCTCACCGCGGCCCAAGCCGCCGCGCTGCTTGCCCGGCACGGACCCAACCAACTTCCCGCGCCGCCCCGTAACAGCCTGCTCAAACGTTTTCTTCTTCAATTCCACAACGTCCTGATCTACGTCCTTCTCGCCGCCGCGATTGGCACCGCGATTCTCGATGAGTGGATCGACACCGGTGTCATTCTCGGTGTCGTCGTGATCAACGCTCTCATTGGCGTGGTCCAAGAGGGCAAAGCGGAAAAGGCCCTCGACTCGATCCGCGCCATGCTTTCCCAGTTCGCCCGCCAGAATCTTCCCCGCCTCCGCCCGGTCGGCAAACACCCGCTCACTCCCGTTGCTCATGCCAAAAGTCTCCCACCCGCTGCCGTACCAAGCCACCCGCAAATCCTCTCACAGTCTGGGGTCATCGCCCCACCCCAAAGCACCGCCGTTTCCACCACCCGGGGAAATCCCCAAAACCTTTGTTCCCTTCGTTACCTTCTGTGCAAAAACTCCGGATCACCTCTTCTGCATCCAACGCCAAGTATTGTTGTCCTGAGGCACCTCGATCCATTCCCCGCTGAACGAGCGGTTGCGCCACAACTCGCCTTGCTGGGCCTGCACGTCGGCTAGCGACAGTTTCCGCTCCACCCCCAACTGCCTCATGACCACCACGCGATCCGCATTCTCCTCCGCGACGGTCTTCTCGACATAGGCCCCGTAGCTTCCCTCCGGCCGGCTCAACACGGAGAGCAGACCATCGCGCCCCTCCCCGACCAGTCGTGAATTTTTGAAGGTCTGGATGTCTCCCATCCGTGAACGGCGGCGCGCATCGGCGGCCGGCAGGTCGGCTCCAGGCGCGGGCTTTGCCGACGGGGAGCCCGATCCGCGCTCGTAAATGTCGACGCGCATGTTGACGTCGACCACGATGGGTTCGGGGGTGGCGAGTCTGACCGTCGGGCCCTGACAACCTCCGGAGAAGAGCGCGGCCGCCGCCATGAGGACGCGCGCGATCATCGCCTCCCTCCCTGCTGCCATCGCGAGGGACGCTGGGCTGCGCCTCCGTGAAAGACCAACTCGAAGTTGCGACTGCCGGCCAGACCTTTCATGCGGATGTCGATGATGCCTTGTTTTCCCACGAACCAGAATTCCGATCTCGCTTCCGTGTAATCGAAGTCCCGCAAGGTCTCAAGGCTTACCCTGCCGAGTTCGCTTTTCAGCGCCGTCCAGTCCGGGGGCAGGGACGAGAGCAAATCGTTCAATTTGTTGACCACCATGCGCCCCTTGCCCTGTCCCGAAGCTTCCCCCCGCACTCTTTCCACCACGGCCGCGCAACCATTGGCTTCGACCTTGAAATCAACCAGTCCGTCCATGACAAAATGCTGCGGAGCGCCGTCAGCGGTCAGCGGCGCGAGGTCCACGTCCTGCCCGGTGATCCAGCCGGTCCACGGCGAGTCGGGTTGGAGGAAGAAGCTGAACCCTCCGTTGACGTATCCGCGGTAGGCCCGCCCCCCGAAGTCGCCGTTGATTCCCTTGCGGTCAAACGTGACCGAAACCCACAGGTCGCTCGCCTGGAAGTTCCGCCAACGTGCCCGGCCGAACTTCACCACATTGACCAGATTGTTGCGCAAGACGTCCGGCGGATAGTTGAAGAGGAGATCCCCGCGCACTCTCCCAAGCGAAAGGTCGTAAGCCGGGAAATCATAGTCTTCCTCCGGAACCTCAAGGACGAATTCGACATTCAACCCGGCCAGCGAGGAAAGTGAAAGATTGCGCACCATGGTGTGGAACGCGAGAGGCAAGCCGACCTGCGAGCGCCCCCCCACCGCAATGACCACCCGTCCGAAATTCACACGCAAAGTATCCACGTTCCAACCCTCGCTCTCTTGGACCGCCGCCGGTTCCTTGGCGGGCTCGTCCGCAGCCTGCATGTATTCAAAGAGTGCCTCTCCAACGTAGACCGTCGGACCGATCAGCTTCACTTCCTCCAAGTCGCGCTTGGCCAGACCGGCCAGCGTGAAAATCACAAAGGCGGACCTCACCGTAACCGCGCGACGCAACGGGTCGGTCGGCGAGAGCAGTTCGATGTCACTGAACTCTACTTGGTGTCTGATCTCGCCCAGCTCGTCGGCCACCGCGCCGAAGGGGACATCCCGCAACGCCGTGTTGACCTGCAGGCTGATTGCGGGCAAACCACCCGGCAATCCATCGGGCCGCACCTGCATCTCGACCAAATCGAGCGATTCGATGACCAGGGCCCCGCCGGGCTCGCGCGCCGGCGCAAACTCACCCTCCTCCATGAGACGCTCGAACCCCTCACCGGCAATCATCCAGCCCCCATCGACCCGGACCCCCGACACCCGCCCCTGCTGCAGACCGGCCACTGTGAAATTCAGCTGAGAGAGCCCCGCACCCATGACCGGCAAGCTTCCCGCGGGATCGTGGCTGGCGAGATAGAAATTATCGACCCTTAGCTGGTGCAATTGATCGCCCTGGGCTGGACCAAACGAAGTTAGCGTCCCGTTAATCCCGGCCGAAAGATCCACCCCCGATTCCCCGAAGTTCTCCGCCCAGACATACCCGCGTTCGATGATCACCTCGTCGATTTCCCATCCTATCCCGCCTCCCCCTGAGCTGCCGCCACGGGAGAAATGGGCAACGGCATTGGGATCAAAGCGGATAAACGGCTCGACCAAACGCAGCGAACCAAACCGGCCACTCGACCACCGCGGCCCCAGCCCCAGCCGCAATTCCCCCGCCTCGAAGACCGGCTCGCGGCTGCCGCGGAGCGAAAGGACAATACCCTGCAAAACCCACTCTCCGGCGCGGTAAAAACTGCTCCCGACTTCGAGACCCAGCGCCGGATCGTAGGTCCGCACCGCCCAACGCAAGGCCGCCGATGGCCCCTTCCATGCCACCCATCCGACGGCCAAAAGAAAAAGAGCAGCGACCATGAGCACGCTCCGCCGCAGCAAACGCGATCGGCGCGGTCTCTTCTGCGGCACCTGCTCCTCCATCGCACCAAATTGCCATCCTTCGGACCAAGACGCATCCCCAAAACACCAGCCCTCACCCAGCCCGCAAACTCTTTCCTCATCTATCTCTTCCCATTGCCCTTAATCCGACCTCCCTCTATGCTCAAGCGCTCGCATGGGCTCAGATTACAAAAAGACTCTCAACCTCCCCCGCACCGATTTCCCGATGAAGGCCGGGCTTACAGCCCGCGAACCGCAGCAGCTGGCCGCGTGGGAGCAAGGCCATCTTTATGCCCGGATCCAAGAGGCGCGCAAGAACGCCCCGCCCTTCATCCTCCACGACGGACCACCTTTCGCCAACGGTGATGTCCACATGGGCACCGCCCTGAACAAGATCCTCAAGGACCTGGTGATCAAATCAAAGACCATGGCCGGCTTCCGCGCGCCTTTCATTCCAGGTTGGGACTGCCACGGGCTCCCCATCGAATTCAAAGTGGTCAAAGAAAAAGCCGGTCTCACCCCGGTGCAAATCCGCCAGCGCTCCGAGGCCTACGCTCGCAAATACATCGACCTTCAACGCGAGCAATTCCGCCGCCTCGGCGTTTTCGGCGACTGGGAGCACCCTTACCTCACCCTCGATCCATCCTACGAGGCGGACATTCTCCGCTCCTTCGCCGTCTTCATCGACAAAGACCTCGTCTACCGCAGCAAACGCCCCGTCCTTTGGTCCTACGGCGCGCAGACCGCCCTGGCCGAAGCCGAAGTGGAATACAAAGACAAAGAATCCCCCGCCATCCACGTTGCGTTCGAAGTCACCGCCAGCCCGGTTCTCCCCGCCAACGCCAGCGTGGTCATCTGGACCACCACGCCATGGACTCTTCCGGCCAACCTGGCCATCGCCGTCAGCCCGAAACATACCTACATCGCACAAACCTTCACCAAGGACGGAGAAACCCGCACTCTCGTGCTTGCTGCCGATCGCGCCGCATCTTTCAGCGCCGAAACCGGATGGCAACCGCAAGGCGAAGCGCAAACTTTTTCCGGCGCCGACCTCGAAGGCACCGTCACACGCCATCCGTTCCTCGACCGACCGGCGCCCGTCTTGACCGCCGAGTTCGTGACGATGGACACCGGCACCGGCTGCGTGCACATCGCGCCGGGCCACGGAGCCGATGACTTCCAACTGGGCAAAGCACGCGAACTCGACATCCTTTGTCCGGTCGATGATCTCGGACTCTTCACCGAGGAGTGTGGCGTCACCGCGTGGGTCGGCAAACCCGTCTTTGAGGCCAACCCGCTCGTCGTCGAGCACGTGAGATCCAAGGGCGCTCTTCTCGGTGTCACGCCCTACCAGCACTCCTACCCGCACTGCTGGCGCTCGAAGACGCCGATCATCTTCCGCGCGGTCGAACAATTCTTTATCCGCATCGACGCCCTCCGCGCCGACGCCCTCCAAGCGATCAACGCGACGAAGTGGATCCCCGACTGGGGACTCAAACGCATTACCGGCACGGTCGAGTCCCGGCCCGACTGGTGCATCAGCCGCCAACGCAGCTGGGGCGTGCCGCTGCCCGTTTTTTACACTCCGGACGGAGAGCCCATCCTTGACGGCAACCTCGTCCGCCGCGTCGCCGACCTCGTGGAAAAACGCGGCACCAATGCGTGGTTCGAAATGTCCGACGCGGAACTCGCCGCCATGTTCGGACTCCCCGCCGGCACGACCAAAGGACACGACACCCTCGACGTCTGGATCGATTCCGGGGTGAGCCACCAAGCCGTCCTCCGCCGCCGCCCCGAACTCGCCTACCCCGCCGACCTCTACCTCGAAGCGACCGACCAACATCGCGGTTGGTTCCAATCCTCGCTCATCACCGCCATCGGCATCGAAGGAACCTCGCCCTACAAGACTTGCCTCACCCACGGCTTCGTGGTCGACGTCGACACGCGCGAAAAAATCTCCAAGTCCGCGCAAGGTGGATACCAAAAGCCGACCGAAGCCATGCACTTCGTCGAAAAATCCGGCGCCGATCTCGTTCGTCTCTGGGTCAGCAGTGTCAACTTCACCGACGATGTTCCGTTCTCCGAGGAAATGTTCAACCGTCTCGGCGACGCCTACCGCCGCATCCGCAACACCCTGCGCATCCTCCTTGGCAACCTCCATGACTATGACCCGGCGGCGGCGACCGAACCCACCGCCATCGACCGCTGGATCCTCGCCCGCCTGGCCGAAGTGGAGAACACCTGCCGCGACGCCTACGAAAAATTCGAATTCCACCGCGTCTACCACGTCCTCAACCAATTCTGCGCCGTCGACCTGAGCAGCCTCTACGTCGATATCACCAAGGACCGGATGTATTGCGATGCCGCCCAAAGCGGACGCCGCCGCGCCACTCAGGCCGCCATGCACGAGATCCTCTCGTCCCTCACCCGTCTGCTCGCCCCCATCCTCGCTTTCACTGCCGAGGAAGCCTGGGGCTACTTCCGGCCCGACGAATCCGTCCACACCCAACTCTTCCCCGTCCCGCGCGCCCCCGACCCCGCCGCCCTGGCCGAAGGCGACCGCCTTCTCCAACTCCGCAGCATCGTCTCGCAAGCCTTGGAAAAAGCCCGCGCCGAAAAAGTCATCACGAACAATCTGGAAGCCGTCGTCACCCTGCAACTCGCCGACCCGGCCGAGTTGCCGCGATGGTCTTCCCGCCTCACCGAGCTGGAAGAATTCCTCATCCTCAGCGAGCTCAAGCTCCAGCCCGGCAGGGAAGTTACCGCCACCGTCACCAAAGCGACCGCCCCCAAATGCGAACGCTGCTGGCGGCACCGTGGGTCCGTCGGCCAAAACACCGCACACCCCTCCCTCTGCGACCGCTGCGCCGCAGCGGTAACCCTGTAGCGGCTACAGGGCCGCCTCCGCTCCATTCCGGCTGAACACTGCCGACTGAACACTGAAAACGTCCCCTCCCGTGAACCCTCTCCGCCTCCTATTGTTCATCACAGTCCCGCTCTTCATCCTCGATCAATTGACGAAGTGGGCCACCGTGGCCTTCATCCCCCTGCACCACGAAATCGCCATCATTCCCGGCTTCTTCAATCTGGTCCACGTCACCAATACCGGTTCCGCCTTCGGACTGATGCGTGGATGGTTCAATTTCCACGTCCTTTTCGGATTCGTCATGGCTGTTGTCATGGTTGTGCTCCTTTACCGCAAATCCACCGACCAACTCACCCGCTTGGCCAGCGCCCTCATTCTTTCGGGTATCTTCGGCAACATCACCGACCGCATTGTCCACGGCCACGTCATCGACTTCCTCGACTTCTACCTCGGCCGACACCACTGGCCCGCTTTCAACGTGGCCGACTCCGCCATCGTCATCGCCGTCGGGCTATTCCTCTGGGCCTCCTTCCGCGAAGGAAAACAAAAGACCGCCTGAGGACCGACTTGGTCGACGCGGGGCAAAGTCGCGTAATCCCTCCGGGACCGGCCGCGGCCTTGTTAGCCTGGCCCTCCGAGCGGCAACCACCACCTTCCACTATCCGGACCGAGAGACAGGCTTCTGGTGACTGAATGTCCTCGCTAGTGTCTTTCGCTATGACCGGGCCCAAAAAGAAGCACCGCGTGGTTGGTATTGATGTCGGCGGCAGCCGCAAAGGTTTTCATGCCGTGGCCCTCGAGGGAGGCGTCTTTCTGGCCCGCCGGCAGACCTGCGGAGTGGACGATTTGGCAGGTTGGTGCCGCGACGAGATCGGCGCTGCCATTGTGGCCGTCGATGCACCCTGTCGCTGGAGCACGGATGGCTGTGTTCGTCCGGCCGAGCGCGAACTCCTCGCGCACGGCATCCGTTGTTTTCTGACTCCCTCCCACCGCGTTGCCGTGCAGCACCCCAAAAATTATTACGAATGGATGCTGCGCGGAGCGGACCTCTTCCGTGCTCTCGAGAAAACACACCCGCTCTGCCGGGAGGCTCCGACTGGGGATGGAGCGTGTTGTTTCGAAACTTTTCCCCATGCCATCACGTGGCATTTGCGGGGCGGAAATGCGGCGTCCGCCAAAAAAAAGGCGCAACGCCTTGCTTTGCTCCGTCGCCACGGCGGGTACGCGGCATGCCTGGTCAACATCGATTGGATTGATGCCGCCCTCTGTGCCCTTGCCGCAACCATGGCCGCCTCCGGCCGCCCGCTCAGGCTTTATGGGGAAGAGAGCACCGGCTACATCCTCGTTCCCGCCTCGCCGGAAGAAGTCGGCTTGGCCTAAACTTTATCCCAATGATTCATGACAACATCGTCCTCGGCGCAGGAATGTCCGGGTTGTCCGCCGCCGGCACCTTGCGTCGCGGAGGTCACCAGGTTCTCGTTCTGGAAAAAAGCCGTGGTCTCGGTGGCCGCGCGGCCACCCGGCGCTGGGAGAGTCTGCCGGTCGATCATGGGGCCCAGTTTTTTACCGCAAGGTCCGACGCCTTCCGCGCTCAGGTCGCCGCATGGATAGCAGAGGGGATCTGTCACCAGTGGTGCCGCGGCCTCCACCAATACCGCGAAGAGGCTTTGTTGCCACCGGAAGCGGACCACCACCCGCGTTATGCTTGCCGGACGGGCATGTCGGCTCTGGGATCCGCGCTGGCCGAGGCGGATGGGATAACCATCGAGCGGCAAAGTAAGGTCACCAGCGTCCGCTGCCAGGGCCGCCTGTGGACTCTGACCTGCGAAGACGGCAAATCATTCCGCACCCACCGGTTGATCGTGACCTCTCCGCCTCCGCAGGGCGCGGACCTCTTGGCCGAGGCGGCGCCGGAGGCCGCGGATTTTCTGCGCGGGATCGCGATGGAGCCTTGCTTGGCCTTGGCCGCACAGTTCCCGCGCCGCAGCATCCCGTGGCACGGCATCCAGTCCCGTGACGCTACGATTTCGTGGATCGGCCATGACACCTCGAAACGGCCCGACCTGCATCACGATCGCACCATTATTATGGTGCACGCCGCCCCGACCTTCAGCCGCGCCCAATACGGGGAGTCCGAGGATGAAATCCGCGAGGCTCTATTGGCCCGCGCCTCCGAAATGAGCGGCGAGGATCTGCGGCTACCTGAATCCGTTTTTCTCCAACGCTGGCGCTACGCCATGCCCGCCCATCCGCCAGAGGGCTCGCCAGCACTTTCTTTCGATCGCCCCGCCCCCCTCATCCTCGCCGGAGAAAGTTTCGCCGGCGGAAAGATAGAGGGCGCCTGGCTCTCCGGGCGGGCGGCAGGCTCCTTGTCTTCCCCGGCCCGAATCCTCGCAGTGCGCGGTCGGTGCCAGCTTGGCAGCAGCACCTGACTAATTGACGATGAAACCTTGATCAACATAGCTTTTGTCAACATCGGGGATTTTGAGCGCAACTCACGATTACGTTTTGTGCCGTCCGACATCACTCGAGCTGCAAATAAGACAACAATCCCTGCTTGCCACCCTCGCGGCCGAAGCCGCTTTCTTTGTAGCCGCCAAACGGACTAGCGGGATCGAACTTGTTGTAAGTCTCGGCCCAGACGACGCCGGCGCGGAGTTGCGTGGCCAACTTGAAAACTTTGCTTCCTTTGTCCGTCCAGATCCCGGCACTCAACCCGTAAGGCGTGTTGTTGGCCCGCTCGAGAGCTTCTTCCG
>Ga0247834_1006712_pt1 | contig 12670 bp, 15 predicted proteins | sample LaCruzMarch2015__8_FD_187118 | JGI IMG/M metagenome (GOLD analysis project Ga0247834, IMG submission 187118) | Freshwater microbial communities from meromictic Lake La Cruz, Castile-La Mancha, Spain - LaCruzMarch2015_12m | ecosystem: Environmental > Aquatic > Freshwater > Lake | place: Spain... | reverse complement strand
GTGTTTAACACAAACTCAAACAGGTAGAAGAGATGAACTAAGAAAAATGTTTGGATTTGTTAATCCGGATGGAACAACTTCTAACCCAACACCAATAGTTAAGGGAAAGGAAAAAAACCCAAACTTAGGTAAAGGAAGTATTCAAAATGCGATTGAGAATAGTGGGGCAAGATCTTACTACTTTGATGAGTATAATGAATTAATGAAATTAGAAGGTTTAGATACTTTTCAATTAAAATTCCCAGAGAATTTCCCTGAAGAGTCATATGCTGGTAAAGTAATTGATACGGAAAACGCTTCTGGATTAATGCCATTAGAAGACCAACCATCAATTGAACAATTGACAAAAGAAACTTTTGGTAACTACTTAGGAACGGGTTCAAAATTGGAGATTGTTATTAATAAAGGTCAGTCGTCTACGGTTGAAACTTCAGAAGTTAGATGTCCTTACGACGCAAAAACCGCAAGAACTAAATTGATTCAGTATTTAACATCGGCATTAAAGGCTGATAGAAAAACAAGACCAAATATGAATCAGAAAAAAGAGTTTTGTGCTTGTTATAAGAGTGGTAAATTCTCTGATTTTGAAAAAATTAAAAGTAATGAGTTATCTGGGGTATCCGATGAATTACAACCATTAAATAAGATATTTAATAGAAAGTTGTCTTGGAGAGAAATTAAAAAATTAATGCAAGGTGAAGAGATTTCAGGTATTGAGTTATTAGCACAATTTGTTGATCGTGATTTTGGTACTGGTAACTGTTTATCAACAATGAGCGAATCATTAAGAAGTAATGTTAAAAAAACAATAACAGAAGCGATTAAAAATAAAAAGAAAAAGGTAATTAAAGAATCTATAGTGAGTAGAGTTTTAAGTGAAATTAAAAGAAAAACTTACTAAAGAAACTTACCTGGTGTAGTTACCGGGTAAGGATAAACCATCTAAAAGAAGGAGGTGTTACTTATCTAGCAAAATAGGAACTTCGGTTCCTATTTTGTTTTTATTGATAAAATTTACCCTTATTTATGTTAATCTCAACCTCACTTTTTTTTGTAAAATTCCTATCATCAATGTATGATTCCCATTTTTTTACATATTCAATAAATATTTTATCATATTTTGATGGGTATGACTTAACTATCTCTTCTAAAGCGACAATATGATAAACATGATAGTAATTTTCATTATTTATTTTTGTGAATGGTGTTGGATATCCTCTAAATAAATTTTCATTTTCTATTTTTATGACGTGTCTATTTTGACTAGGTTTAGAGTTTAATATTATTTTTTCACCATCACCATATGGTACTGTTATATTATTATGATATAATCCGACATTAAATTCTACACTAAATGGTTTTTCATTAAATATTTTAGGAGAAAATTCATAAGGAATACCAATTGTTGCATTAGAAAACTTAATTTTATTATTTGTTAATTGGCAATCATAAATAGAACTTGAATAATTTTCTTCCAACTTAAAAATGTTTTTACCGTTATAGTATATTTCTGGGTTATCTGGGTTTGTTATTTTAAGTTTATAAATTGATAAATTTGAATATTTTGAAATTTTATTATTCTCATCATCAAATTGATGTAAAGATTCTGAAAGTTTTTTTAATGTTTTTTCTAAAAGGTCATCGGTTTCATTTGTTAGTTTATAGTAATCAATTAATCTTGTAATAGCGTGCATCCACCCATTTAAAATGACTTCAGGATAATTTCTAACTAAAGGTAATTCTAAAAGATAATTTTGGTAATTTATTTCTTTAGATTTTAAACTAAGAAAAACTTTTTTTACTTCATCAATACCTATAATACCTTTAGAATATAAATTACAAAATGCGGATAAAAATTCTGCCTGACTAATACAACTAGTAACCTCTCTACCAATCATTCTGGACAACTTATATTTATCCGGATAGTACCAAGTAATCCCCCCATTTTCCGTATCCCTAGCGATTTTCATAAGATTATCGTAATTTTCTTTGGTTGGATGTTGGAATAACCATCTTCCTGCCTGCATGGGGTGAAAAAGATAGTTACCGTCCCCCTGCCAATATTTAGCATGTGGAACCCCATCAACAATTACTTTTTTGGTTGAGGAGATATCTTTAGATTCCTTATTATTTATCATATATTATTTATTGTTATATTTATAAATATGTCAAATGAGATTAATAAAATTATTTACGATTCGGGGGTTGATTCGGAATTAACAGTTGCCTTACCTGTTTATAATAGTAAAAAAATAGCCTGGATGGCAATAGAAAGCCTTTGTAATCAAATAAATGTGGACTTTAACTGGGAATTAATCGTATATGAGGAGATTCATTCTGAATCCGTATTCCCTAATTTAATATATGATTATTTAGAATTATTAAAATTAAATAAATGTAGTAAAATTGTTTTTATAACCGGAGAAGAAAAGGTATTATTAGTAGATAAATGGATTTCTATTGCAAATAACACAAGTCATACCTCCAAGGCATTTTTATTACAATCGGCAGATTGTTATTCCCCAAAAACAAGATTAAAAATTAGTTACGATAAAATTGTTAAAGAAAATTATGATTGGTATGACCAAACTAAAGGTTATTTTTATTCCTTTATAAGTGATAGGATTGTTTTATATAATTATAGAGGGTTAACTAATTTAAATATGTGTTTAAAAACAGAACATATTAAAAAATTACCAAAATCAACAATTAAAAAGGGTATTGATGGATACATTTATAATAACTGTTTAAAAATATCCAAAATAATGAGAAGGGAGTTTAAACATTATTATGATGATAATTTATATAATGATAGTATTGATACTCATGGGTTAAATAATATAAGTGTTAATAGAGAAGAATATTTTACAACAAAACCTAATATATTTAAACTAACAAATTTAAAATTATATGATTTAGGTGTTGAAGACAAAATTACCAATAATTTGTTAAATATTAACATTAATAAGGTTAATGTCATTAATAATAATAAATATGATTTATCAATAGTTATATCAACATATAAAAATTCACAATATTTAAAAGAATGTTTTAATTCAATAAAAGAATCTATAGGGGATTATAATGTGGAAGTATTAGTTGGTGTTGACTCTTGTTTAGAATCTTATGATTTTATTGTTGGGAATTCGTTCCCTCCAAATTTTAAATTTTATTTTTTTGAAAAAAATAATGGCCCTTATATTGTTTTTAATACGTTATCTAAAATATCAAGATCTGAAAATATTATGTTTTTTGGGTCTGACGACATTATGGATAAAAATATGGTCACCGATATGATTAACGGACTTTATAAGTTTGAATGTATGAAACCATCTTATGTTAATTTTAATGATGGTGATGAAATTAATTTAAAAAGTAAAAAATTTATAGGTGAGGGTGTATTTGCAATAAAAAAATCAATATTTGAATATATGAATGGGTTTGAACCTTGGATGTGTGCTGCTGACTCAGATTTTATGGGTAGAATTTATAAGAATAATTATAGAATCAAATACACAAACAATATTAATTTTTATAGAAGAATTCATCAAAACGGACTTACAAGTCGTCCTGATACCGGAATGGGGTCACCATTAAGATCTCATTATGTAAAATTAAGTAGGGAGAAAAAAGTTGCAGGACCACTGGAAATAATGGTAACAGAACCTTTTGTCATAATAAATGGTGGGTCGTACATACCACAAACAAGACCTAATGATGTTTTTAGAAAAAAAACAGAAAACCCAAATGATGTTTTTAGAAAAAAAACAGAAAACCCAATAAATAGATTATTTAGTGGTAGGGGGAATGAAAATGAGATTCAAGTAAAAGAAATAGATTATAATAAAGTTAACAGTGTAGTTGAAAAACGAGAATTAAAAAAGGTCCCAGATAATGTCAAAACAGAAAATAAAAGTTCCAATTTAAATTCAATAAAGAATCCTTTCATCATTAAAAAAATTCAAAACTCAGGAAAAAATAGACCAAATCGTGGAGATGGGTCAATTAAGATTTGATTCATATAAATCTTATTCTTAAATTTTATAAAAAAACAAAGATTATGTATGTCATCATTAAACACGTAAAGGTAAATTCAAGTATTCGTAATAATAAATTACCTGTAATTTTATTAAATAGTGATACCGAAGTTTGGGAATTTAATACCGAAGAAGAAGCCGAAAAAATGAAAGATATTTTTCAAACAAACTCAGATTCTGGTCATATATACGAGGTTAAAAAAATCTAATAATATGGTTCCGTAGCTCAGTTGGATAGAGCAATTCACTTCTAATGAATAGGTCAATGGTTCGAATCCATTCGGGATCACAAAAAAAAATTTATTTTATAGTTTATTTAAAATTTAATTGTATATTTGTATTAATTATGAAAACTATACTATTTCTTATCTTAACCTTTGTAAGTTCATTTGGGGTTTCTCAAACAAATGACGTTGTAACCTACTTCAATAAAGTTTCAGGTCAAACTGAATTTACTGGTGACTTAGATGAAGTACTAAAATGGGAAGATGATATTGTCATTTTTGTTAAAGGTGAAAAACAACCGGAATTGATTAATGAATTAAATAGAATTATTAAAGAGTTAAATGATTTAATAATACCTATAACCATTAAAGTAACTAATAACGAGTCGGAATCTAATTTTATGATTTTATTTGGTAGTCACACGGATTACCCAAAATACGAACCTATTGCCAAAAACTATGTTGAGGGTAATTATGGGTTATTTGTTACCTCTGGAGAACCTGAAATTGTAAAGGCAACAATGTATGTGGATATCTATCGGACACCAACATTAAATGGTAAAAAACATTTATTAAGAGAAGAGTTAACTCAAGCTCTTGGTTTAGTTAACGACACTTATGATTATAAAGAAAGTATTTTTTATCAGGGTTGGACTGAAACCACGGAATATGCCGATATCGATAAAGAACTAATTAAAATGTTATATAATAACTAATGGAAGATATACATCAACAAATCCACGAAGAATTCATCAATTCAGAGGATTTTATTAAATTTATTAAGGAACTTAACGAATATCCACACTATTTGTCTTAGTATGGATATTTATTAATATGAAAAGAATAGTAAGATTAACAGAATCCCAATTAATAGGGTTAATAAAGAAAATAGTTACCGAAGAGAAACACTCAGTGGAAGATTTAAAATACACTCACCCTGTAAACGGTAAAGAATGTATAATAAGAATTGCTAAATTCAAACATGCAAGAAATAAATGGAATGAATATAGTGCAGTTTTATTGTGTGATTCATTAGATAATGGAGATTTAAATGTTATTGCTCAATTACCAATAAATGGATCAACACTAGAACAAGTTCTAGAGTTTCTATGTAATAACTTAGAAAAGACATACGAAATACTTGACGATATGTTAAGTGAAGATGAAGAATTGGAATTAAATGAATCTATGGATCTTGGTAGATGGGAAGTTTCAGATAATCCTATTTATTGTGACGTATCTTACGATTCAGATATGGATAGTAATGAGTTAGATGAAGGTTGGGATGATGATATTACCAAACGTAAATTTAAAGATTATAATCCAGCTAACTTTAGAAAACTACCAAAAGATATGTTAAGACCTGGGATGAGAGATGATGAAGGAACGGTATTAATGGGACCGGAAGAAGAACCATTTGACGATTATAAAGATTTAAGTATGTATAACCCTTATTATCGTGATGAGGATGATTTTGATGACGAAGATTTTGATGAGGAAGAATTCGTTTAAAAAATAAATTAATAAAAAAACTTGTCAATTAAAAAAAAAGGCCTACATTTGTAGTGTAATTAAAACTTTTAGAAAAAACAATATATTTATAACCAAGATGAAAACAACTAATAGACATATGAACATTTGTAACCCGAGCATTCAGTGGTCGTTTAACGTGTATCGTACGCTTAAGTCGCATATTAGGGCATTTTTGTTTATGAGTTGATAAAATTAACTTAAATATATAAAAGAAATATAAGACCCTAACTCAAAACAGTTAGGGTTTTTTTATACCCAAAAATTCGGTTCCTTAGTATAGTTTGGTAATATCCCGGCTTTGTAACCCGGAGTCATCAGTTCGAACCTGATAGGAACCTCAAACAAAAAGAAAAAGTTCTTTGACATATTGGCTTCATAAGGAGAGATAATCACAACGGCTTGTGACACCGTCTTGAAAACGGTTGGTACTGAAAGGTATGGGGATCGACACCTCATCTCTCCTCTGTAAAATTTATTTTTTATTGTTTCGTTCTTTTTTCATAGTTCGAGATATTTATATAAAAAGAGACATTATGGGAAAAGTTATTAAATGGACAACAGATGAAGATGATTTTTTAAAAAATCATTATGTAAGTAAAGGATCTGTTTGGGTGGCGAACAGAATAAATCGAACACCAGGAGCAACACAAAAAAGAGCAAAAACATTAGGTTTAAATTTTTGTGGGGTAAAACTAAAATATCAAAAAGATAACCTTACGGAAATTGTTAAAAACTCAAAATCAGTTAGTGATGTGATAAATAAACTTGGGTTGAGAACTGCCGGTGGTAATTTTAAAACAATAAAAAATTACATCGAAATTTATAAAATCGATATAACTCATTTTGAAACTGATGAATTAAGAATTGTTAAGTTAAAAGAATTAAGTAAAGAAAATAAAATTGATTTGAATTTGATTTTAGTTGAAAACTCAACATATAATCGAACTTCTTTGAAGAAACGACTCATTCAAGAAAAAATATTAGAATATAAATGTGAAAAATGTTTAAATATAGGTAAATGGATTGGTGAAAATATTACATTACAATTAGATCATAAAAATGGAATATTCAATGACAATAGAATTGAGAATCTTAGGTTTTTATGTCCAAATTGTCATAGTCAAACAGATACTTTTGCGGGTAAAAAAATGAAAAAAGAAAAAAAACAAAGTAGTGATTTAAATACATACCTTAGTCGTAGAAAAGTTGAGAGACCACCATTCAACCAACTACTTAATGAAGTAACGGAAATGGGGTATTCTGGTACAGGTAGAAAATATGGTGTTAGTGATAATACCATAAGAAAATGGTTAACAAGTTTTGAAAAATATAATGCGGGGTAGACGAATTAGGCAAAGTCACCAGATTTTGACTCTGGAGGTAAATTACCATTGGAGGTTCGATCCCTCCCCCCGTAGCAAAAAAAAAATAACGGGATGTGGACTAATTGACTAAGTCGCCACTTTTGGGAAGTGGACATCATCCAGGTTTGAGTCCTGGTATCCCGACTAAATTAAATAAACAAATAAAAACAAGTGTTATGGAAAGTGACAAGTATGACAAACAGAATCCCTCGAAGCTTTAAAGTGAAGCTTTCCGCTTTTAACGGAAAGAAGTCGGAGCGTTACCGTCCGGGGGAACAAAATAGTGTTGACTTCAAGTCCCAGTAGGGAAGTACACTTATAAAAACAAAAATGGGGAAAGTGTCGACTATAGAAACGGCGAGTACCAACGAAGGGATTTTTAAAAAAAAATTCAGATTATTAACTGAATATTAAAAAAAAGTATTATCTTTGTAAAAAATAAATCATTATGGAAAGAACGTTCAGTAAAGAAGAGATTGAGAAAATGTGCACACAATCATATATGAGAGGTATGATGGTTCAACACGAAACACAAATAAAAAAACAAAAACCAAGAAAAGTTTTTGTTGAATGGGTTAAGGAGTTAATTGATACTTGTCCCATCAATAAATTTAGTAAAAAAGAACGATAGTTACCAAAAAATGGTTATCTTCGTTCCAAGAAACTAAAACACACTCTTAGCTCAGATGGTAGTAGCGGTAGTATTACAAACTACAGGTCACAGGTTCGACCCCTGTAGAGTGTACAAAAAAGGGAGTATCGGCAGGGTCCTGATCGTGTCTGTAAAACATCGTCTTGGTGGTTCGATTCCATCTGCTCCCACAACAAAATGGACTGGTAGCTCAGAGGCAGATCAAAACCCTGTTAAGGTTGAGGTCGAGATATCGTAATTCTCCCGGTCCGCAATAAGTTCACGTAGCTCAATTGGTAGAGCGCCGATCTGATACGTCGGAGGTAATGGGATCGTAACCCGTCGTGAACACAAAAAGGGGAATATCTTGTGTGGGTGCCCCAACTACTGCAGTAGTACCACACTCTATGGAAGATAACCCTTGATGGAGATAGGGTCCGCCTGCTAAGCGAGATGTACCCGTAAGGGTATTTGGTTCGATTCCAATGTCTTCCTCAACTCCCGTATGATCAGGGATCAAAGTTGGCTCATATCCGACTTGAGGTTGGTTCAAGTCCAACATACGGGACAACATGGTGTATGTAGCTCAGTTGGCAGAGTGCTTGATTGTGGTTCAAGAGGTCGCAGGATCGTAACCTGTCATACACACAAAAGAATTTACAACGGACAAGGCTTAGGCAAGTGAGTTGAGAATGAGTCGTAGGAGATATAATCGTTTGGACTACAAAAAGTTTGATACAAGAGATTGGTGGGATGCGAGTGGTTGACCAAAATTCTTTAATTACCCACATAGTTCAACTGAAGAGAACACCCGACTACGGATCGGGAGATAGGAGTTTGAATCTCTTTGAGGGTACAAAAGATGATACAAAACGTAGAATGACAGACGTGGAGAGACGTGTCGTAAGGGTACACACTAAGGATAGGTATTCAATCTTAATTGTATTGATGTAATAACCCGACTCTCTAATGGTGTGTGAAGCATCGTAGTGATACGAACCCCAGATTCCTGATAAAGTCATTTATCATCTTTTATTTGCCCCCATCGTCCAACTGAACAGGACGTTCCCCTTCTAAGGGAAAGATCGGAGTTTGAATCTCTGTGGGGGTACGGATCCGATGTCGGTCCCGAGATAGGTCGGGCAATTTACATGGTACAGACAAGGTGTCGGTCAGGTATCCAAAACCTCGACGGGTTAGTTCGATTCTAACACCATGTGCTAAAATTAAATTTTGCCAATTAAAAAAGATTTCGTATCTTTACAGTATGAAAGACGCACTACCATATTGTACTACAGGAAAAGCCATTAAAGGTTATGAAGAATCTGCAATCGCAAAAAATGAAACCAACGATTGTGTTGTAAGAGCATTTGCATCTTGTTTTGATGTATCTTACGATTACGCTCACAAATACGTTAGAGAAAATTTTTATCGTAGAGATCGTAACGGTACTTATGGTACTGTAGATAAAATGACTAAACTTGCAGAAAATAGAAGTCAAGTAAACTACAAAAAAGTTAAGTGTGTTGGTAAAGTAAATAATAACAACAGACGAACTTTGGAGTACGAGGTTAAAGTAAATGGTGAAATAGTTAAACGTAAAATGACTGTTGGTACATTTGCAAAACAAAACCCTGTTGGGACATTCTTTATGTTAGTTAGTCGTCACGCCTTCACAATCAAAGATGGTGTGGTAATCGGTAACCACGAGGACTCAACCAAGAAAAAACGTATATTACTACATGCGTTTGAAGTTAAATAAGGATAGGTAGCTCAGTTGGTAGAGCACTAGATTGAAGATCTAGGTGTCGGGGGTTCGATCCCCTCTCTGTCCACAAACAAATGGAAATAATGAATAGAGTATTTAGAACAATTAATGGTGAAGCAATACCTGATGTGGTAAAACATACCTTAGATGTTCTAAAAGAATGTCCCTGGGTTGAGGTCCATATAGGGACTGATTCTCAAAACCATAGAAGAAGTACCGTTTATGTTACGGTAATCGCTTACCGGTACGGAAATAGGGGTGTTCACTACATCCTACACAAACAAAAGGTGAAGAAGATTAGAGATAAGTGGACACGTCTCTGGAATGAAGCTGATTATTCAATTGAGGTTGCCGAATGGTTAACTCAAAAAGTAAAGGTACAGGTTGAGATTGACTTAGATTATAATAGTCAGGAAAAACATTTCAGTTCAAAACTTGTTCCTCCTGTTGTTGGGTGGGCAACATCGTTAGGTTATAAAACAAACATTAAACCTGACAACCAAATTGCAACAAAGGCGGCAGATCACCACTGCCGTTAATATATGTAAGTGTGGGTGAGTGGTTGAAACCACCGGTCTGCAAAACCGGCATACGAAAGTATCACGTCAGTTCAAATCTGACCACTTACTCAACAAAATGCCCCTATGTCGGAATTGGTATACGAGCGCGGCTTAGACCCGTGATTTTGCAGGTTCGAGTCCTGCTAGGGGTACAAAAATTATAATATGGAAGATAGATTCGTGGTGGTTAAGTCATTACACCCAATACCAAATGACTTGGATGATATGGTTAGTGAATTAAGAAAAAATGGTATTGAGTACGCTTGGCCTCTTTATATGGATTTCTTAATTGTCGGTAAATTCCGGATTTACAAAAATGATGATGAATATAAGATTCAATCTCCAGATGCAAGAACCATTGATGATCAAGTATTTTTAAGGTCTAAAGAAAAAAATATAATCATTAATTACCTTAAGAGATATTTATAGTAAAATATAAATATGAAAAAAATTATACGACTTAGTGAATCTGACTTAATAAACGTAATAAAAAGAATTGTTAAAGAAGGTAACATTGATAAATCAACCAAAGAAAGGGATCTTGATGTTAAAATGGAAAATTTAAGAGATAATCTTGAAAATTTTATTAAATCAATTGATTGTAAAGTTAAAAAAGTTGGAACCGACCTTGAGATTCACTGTAATGGAGATCATGTGGGTCAATTAATGTTTAGAAAAGAGGGAATTAAGTTGAAAAAAACCGGAGAAAAATTCAGTAAAGAATTTGATTTCAATGAAATGGGATTATTAAGAAAAGAAATAAAAAAAATTATTAATAAGTAAAACTTGATACTTTTGAAAAGTATTGTATGTTTATAACAAAACAAATAAAAACGCAAATGAAAAATTTACATATCATATTATTAGGCGGATTGGCGATAGCTGAGGATCGTTCCTATATGGAGATGGTATGATAATTTAATACATAAAAATTTTAATAACCCATCTCCAAAAGAGGTGGGTTTTTTTGTTCTTTGAAATTTTGGCAGATTAAAAATTATTTATATCTTTGTGGTATGGTAACGTTTGATGATATAGAATTTAAACCACATAGTGTTGGTGAAGGGTCACAAGGAATAATATTCTTTCCTGGTGGTTATGGACTTTCAGTTGTTAGATTTAAAGTACCAGGTTCCTCATATGGATACGGATCTTATTGTGATGATAAAACCTGGGAAGTAGCAATAATTAAAGGAACTCCGGATGATTGGGATATTTGTTATGACACAGAAATAACAAATGATGTTTTAAGTTACCAAACAGAAGAAGATATAAATAGAATTATAAAACACGTATTAAGATTACATTAAGATGAAAACAAAAGAAAAAAATATCGTACATAAGATGATTGTTGGAAGTCAAAGAAAGAACCAAATTGAACAAGGTTTTTTTGATGGTAGATTTGTTGCTCGTTGTGAAGAATCTAAAAAGAATTATTCCAGAAAAGAAAAACACAAAAAATATTTGGCAGATTAAAAAAAAGTTTGTATATTTGTAAGACAAACAACGGGGGTAGGAAGTTAGAGGTTGGTGTCCTACTCCCGTGAAGAAAGAAGAAAATAGTTGGGATAAAGATAATTGGTTGTAAGAAACGGGAAACTCGTAAAGTGCATTAACCTGTTGGCTCAAGATGGTGAAACGAGAGTGTGAGTCGACTACTAAATCATTAATCTAAAATAGTCAAATGGCGGAATTGGTAGACGCTGGGAGATAATACTCAAAACTCCTTGAGATAAGGTGAATATCACACTTATCTTGTGAAGGTTCAAATCCTTCTTTGACTACACATATCGCGGGATGTGGAAGATGGTTATCCGCTCGGTCTCATAAGCCGAGATCGCAGGTTCGAATCCTGCTCCCGCAAAACAATCGTAGTTAATCCACCTCCACGTGGTGATTGTTGGAAACAGGTAATGATGGCTGAGAGATTAACAAACGTTCATTGACAATATTGGTTATAATATCAAGGTATTTTTTTGATGTTGAGGGTTTAACGTATTTTTGTTCGGAAACATCAATAATACACAAATCTATTTTTAAATCGTGACAAAGTTTAGTTTTAGATTTATCGTTTTCTTGAATTTTATTTAACTTATCTATACCATAGATAGGTTCATAATGAAAGATACCGTTGAGTTCTACTGCAAAATTAATAGTTGGGAAAAAAATATCTAACTCAGATCCGATAGTATCTTTTTTATTGAAGTCAATTGGTAGTTCGGGGTAGATAAATGTTAGACGTTCTTCCAACCAAATTTCAAGTTTAGAACGTCTATTTCCGTGTGTTTTGTTCTTATTATTGAATGTGGTTGAACACGATTGGGAACAAAAAAAATTACCTGAATTATCCTTTTTATTTAAGGATTCCAATCTCTCAAATTCAAGGTTACAGTTTTTACATTTTAAAGTGTTTGGTAAAACTTTTTGTGAATTAAAAAAACATTCGGTTGAACAATAGATATGACGATTACGGTTATTTTTTAATTCAAAAGTTATAAGTTTTTTTTCAACCCCAAAGGATTTTTTACATAGTAAACATTCACACGGTAATTT
>Ga0247834_1006706_pt1 | contig 12674 bp, 11 predicted proteins | sample LaCruzMarch2015__8_FD_187118 | JGI IMG/M metagenome (GOLD analysis project Ga0247834, IMG submission 187118) | Freshwater microbial communities from meromictic Lake La Cruz, Castile-La Mancha, Spain - LaCruzMarch2015_12m | ecosystem: Environmental > Aquatic > Freshwater > Lake | place: Spain... | reverse complement strand
GAAGAACCTTTCAAGAAGCTTGTTCTGGAATCAGGAGGCTCAATTCAGTCTATAATGAGTGTCATAAAAAGTATGATGAATGACACTGAATTTGATGGGGACGAGATATTTTTCGTAAACTGCACTTAAAAGGTATCCTCCTCTAGAGTTGTTTTATGTATTAGTGTGAGAAACTATGACATGACATTGAATTGTTTCATGGATCTTATGCTTAGTGTCAATGCACTTTAATTGAATTGTAGTAGATTGGGTTAGATACAAGCAGATGATATACAATCACGACGACAGATAGCCACCATTGATATCAGATTGAATTAGCATCTTCATCCCATTTATCATTGTGGTCATCCAGCGCCACCCCCTTCATCCTAACAAACGACGTTGGCGCAATCACTTGCATGTCACCGATGATAACCATGGGCACATTACCCTCCTCCTCCTTCTTCTTCTTCTCCTCCTCCTCCTCGTCCACGCTCCGACTCCTTTTACCACCAGCGGACGACGACGACAATGATGATGACGACGACAGTAAACTTTCATTGTCGCAAGACAGTACGTTGTGTATGCGCAAACGCTTTGTCATTTCAGGGAAATACCTAGTCGCGATAGACATAGCGGCATCTCCCTCCACGAGCTTGCGGGGTTCAAATTTCACGTCGTCTTCGTCGTCACAGTCACCAGCGTGCAATGAGGCATTGAGAGTCATCATATTACCACCTGTCCAGACAATATCACACGCCGCCCATCGCGCAGTGGTTGTTTTGTTATTTTCACCAACCACCTCCCTCCTTGTCCGCCTCGTTTTTCGGCGAACAAAGGTTAGGTCTAACTCACGATACCCACCCTCCTCACAAGCAAGACATTCGTCAACGAGTGCATTCTGTGTTGCCAAGATTCCCCACGAATTTTCCGCCATAATCGGACGATTGATCTGTTCGGATGACAATAGCACCGATGTGGGTGAATTATAACGCCGGTTCTCATCATTGCTGTCTCCACCAATGCTTCTACCACCATTACCACTGCTCGTCGATGGAAAGAATCGACCTTGGAACCACACCGTATCACCACCTGATTCTGGCGGATTATGTATGAAGAACTTGTCGAGGAATGACGGGAGGATATTTTCCATTCGAGTACGTATTAACGAGCATTGAGAACATTGGAAATAATGGGAACGAGAGATCCACACGATTTACTCACAATGGCGCATCCCATAACCTTCATCCGACGATCACCGTCATTGCGATCTCTCATCGCCCGTCGTCGCGCTGCTAGTCGTTCGTGACGCGTATTGTTGGAGTGTGACGATAATCTTGTCCAACCGAGGTGCGGCATTAGGGATGATGGAATACCACCCTCCAATGACGACGAATCGGCAGGCTGATCTTCATCACGCCGCAAGCGCTTCGGTGGCCCTCTACGTGTTCTCAGCCATGGTTGGTCCGCCATTCTCCCACCCAGCTACAATGCGAAAATCATTTCTTTTACATACTACACTCGTATTTGTTTACCTACATCCCTTCTTCTCCGTCTCAGTGAGGTCGTTGTCTAATTCACTTTCATAATGATAGACCCCTCCGTAGCAGCGGCGTCCATCGTCGCAATCACTATCCTCGTTGTGCATTGGAACAAGCTCGCCATGATCATTAAATCCATGAATAAATCACACAGAGCGCGATGGGAGGCGCGACGAATTTCACGCTTTCGCCGCGACGAAGACGAAGATGAAGATGTGCGACCGATTGTGTCGGGTATATTCATTCATCCAGTAAAATCACTTCAACCAGTTCCCCTAGCTCAAACTCAATTTGACCAGCATGGTCTCGTCGCTGATCGTCGATTGATGATTGTCCGACCAAATCCAAAGGTTGGAGAAATATCATCTCATCGATTTTTCACGCAGCGACAGTCGCCCAGTCTCGCAACGATCGAAGCGACGGAACCTATTGTGATATCTGACGATGATGGAAAGGAGACGAAAACTCTTATCAAGCTATCGTCATCGCTTTTACCAGACTCACACGTGTACATCAATATCCATCCTTCAACATTAAACGTTATGCCAGTTCGATATATTGCTGGAATATGGAGTGACACAGTAGAGGTCATCGATGTTGGGGATGAGGTCGCAGCATTTGTGGCGAAAATTGTGTCAATCGATGATCCGAGCTTTGGAGATGTTCGAGTCGTATCGCTGTCTGAATCAAGTGTGAGAGCAGTGGATGAAAGGTACTGTCCTGATGCTGCTAGAGTGGGATTGTTTGGATGTTTACCGCAGGGAGGTTTGACGGATGGCTTTCCAATATTAATTGCTACACAAGCATCACTTGATGAACTCAATAGAAGACTGAACGATAAAGGCAAGGATCAGCTGCCAATGAGTAGATTTCGTCCGAACATTGTAATTAGCGACACATCAAAGCCATTCGACGAGGACAACTGGAAAATGATACAGATTGGCATAGGAAAGAACGCTGTGATTCTGCACATGTCGAAAGGATGCCCAAGGTGCAAACAGTCATGTACGGATCAAATTACAGGCAAAAGAGGAGATGAACCACTGGAAACTCTTTCAGACTTTCGGGTTCTTGGGACCAGTGACGTTGATGTCTTTTTTGCTCAGAATGCAGTACTGAATGGCGACAGTTACAGGAGCTCGATTAGAGTAGGAGACCCTGTTACAATTTTGACACGAGGGAATCCCTGCTGGGATTTAGAAACATCAAAAGCGGAATGAAAAGAAGAAAGTCGTCGTTATAATTGTGTCTATTGCATTAGCAAGTACATTGCGAGTTCTATCGAGATACTGAGGTTTAAGTGCTTGCTTCATCGAGTCGCATAATCATCTCCAAAGCATTATTCTTTAGCTCAAGTAAACAAGCTCGTTCCTCCAATGAAATAATCATGCCGTGCATGAACTTTTGCACCCATTCGCCTCCATGAGGAAACAATGATAATTTCGACAGTACATTGGCGTCCATTAGGCCATTCTCGCCCCAGCAAAACGAGTCACCACTTCGATATTCCGACAGGTATAGCCCTCCCACAAAATCTAAGCATCGTTTATCATGATCATGGCCTTGGCTGACCTCCGAACTAGATATGTATGACGTCAACTTATTATTCACGACGTTGATAATTGATTTTAGAACCATTTTACCGAGGAAATAATCATCTAATGCATCGGATCCAAGAATAAAGTTTTGCGTTTGACTCCTGTCGATGAGATCATCGATTACATCACGAGGCAAGAAATGCAGGCAACATATTGTGATTAATTCATCGGATACCTTTGCAGGGAATGAGACAACGTATTCATCCGGCAAGGATGTCAATAATTCACGAGATGCTTCAGGTGGAGGCATTTGCCAACATTCCCAGCCCTCTTCCAACAGACCCGATTCATCCATAAATCTACGAAGTTCATCCGGATACGAAGAGGTTAAGACTTGCTCACAGCTGTGACATATTTCCACTTTAGAGAGGACTGCCGGTGTGATGTTAGTCAGAATGGACGCGATACTTCCGTCCGTCTTTTGATAGTAGGCCAATAATTTGCGGGACGATTCGTTTACATTAACGAATCCAAAGGTTTGTAGCAATTGAGCAGAATTCAATGGGCCTGATCCTCCACTCCGATTGTGCACCGTCGATTTGCATTCGTTGTTGTCGACACCTCTGTCGGCCGCAAGTGCTCCCGAGTCGTAAGAATGGCGAATCTCTTCGCCTTCCACTATATTTCTCTCGGCCACCATAACGAACGCACCATCGGCATCCCGACATAATGTGGTAACATGCTCCGGCGATCCATTCGATGCATGGTTCAATAAATCGATGTAGGGGAGGAGATATGGTCCACTATAGGTGCCATCGCTGCGATAGTCACTAGTTCCAGCTAAAGCAGAAGAAGACTGCATATGAAATGCTCTGGTTGAGATGCACATACATCCAGCTAGAAAGAGAGGGTACAGACTACCCAGTCCATCGCTCGACGATTGCACGTCAGTGTTAGTTGCGTTCTCCTTCACTAATTGAGTCGTTGTCTTCTGACGCTTTGGATTTACTCCATCATCCTCCTCCTCATCCCGAAAATAACCATTGTCTCTGAGGAAAGAAAGGTAAGGGTCAACATTATCGCGAAACCGTTCCTGCATTATTTTTTCATTGTCACCACCCGACATCATTGCACACAACGAGGTTCCGACCAGAAATAGTCGTATCTCACCCACTGACCAGTTCAAGAGACTGTCATATTCATCGGGAAGAGACGCAAGGTAGTGATCGTATTTGTTGTTGCTGTATGCTACCTCATCGTCTCCTCCCCCTCCTTTCAAATCGATCCGATGGTGTTTACTCCTACTTTCACACCGAGCGATAACGAGTGCTGCGAGACAACGTAACCAGGGAGACGCATTTATTCTTCTCGGTGATGATAACAATGAAGACGAGACATTGAGCTCGTAGCTCAACGGTAGATCACGACCATCCAGGGCCAAATTACACTGGAGGCGTATTAACACTTCCTCCTTCGCTATCGAACCGTGCTTCGCGAAAATACCCCGTCGTCGTGCAAATCTAGAACCGGCTGTCATCGTCGTTGTCGTCTCGTTGTCATCATTGTCATCGTGCACGAGAAGAGAGAGTTTGGGATTTATGGTACCACCATTTAGTACTATCCAGTCGGATAGGTTGCGATGGATCTGATCATTATCCACCATCTCCACCTCAACACGACAACGGCGGAGCCCCTATCGGATCCAGAGACTGGGAATTTTAACAAATAACAACACATTCATTGCTAAGCTGTATCTTTGTGCATTGCGCGAGAAATGAATAATGGTATGCCTCTTCTGAAGTAGAGACAGGATTCGTTGGAGAGATAAATACATTCTGTTGTGGTGGATGTCTTCTGTTGGATATTTGAACTGAGTGTGAAAGTCAAGTAGTATTGAATAATCAATCAAGATCGCTAAGTGTAAAATGCTTCTAACAATCTCACAGCTCGTACAAAAAAGACTACCACTCTACAACATTCCATCAGCACTCTAGTTTTCTTACCCTGAAACCGTCAATCCACTGTAGATATGCCGAGGACGAATAACTAGGTAATTAATTCACAACAACCATGTGGTGAGGATGAGGGAGCACCACAAACTTGCGAACAAACTGCGAGCCTTCGTTTCAGAAAGGCACTGGGGTCCTTAAATTATATTTTCACCCAGGAAACATAGGACTCCTTGCCCCTTTTGGAGGAGGTGTATCCCCCATCACAATGTCTATTTCACCACGCCCATCCTTTGGAACAAATGCCAACGCTGCTCCGTCAATGCAGTATCTCTTACCCGTTACAATCGCAGGCGTGCCCGGAAATAGAAATCCGTCAGCAAATACGTCACCCAAATGACCACCGCAGGTCTTACATCGTACCTCGGCCCCCGCAAGTTGATACTGTATACGTGATACGTCCTCCCTCTCGACATTGTCATTGACTATATTCGCAAAACTAGGCCAGCCTGTACCCGAATGAAATTTCTGTGTTGCATCAAAGAGAGATGTACCACATCCAGCACAAGTGTATATCCCTTGTCGTTCCTCACTCTCTAATATTGATGAATAGGGTGACTCGGTCCCTCCCTGTCGCAGAATAAAGTACTGTGTGGGTGATAGGAGACTTGACCACTCTGCCTCGGTATGCTGAACCTCATATCCTACCGTGCGCGATTTGCTATTTCCACCAGCGAACGCGGGTTTGGGAGAAGACGCGACGAGTGATGATATAATAGTTGCTGCTGAAGTTGATAGGTGGAGGACGTCGCGACGAACGTTGGGTACTACTTCGTCATTTTCATTAGATTTCGTCGCCGAGGCACACGTCAATGGCAGCGGTCGTCGGACGGTAGGCGCAAAGGAGACTACTACCGGCGCGAGGAGCATAGATGTAACCACCGCCACGACTGGTTGCAAGCCAAATAACATAGTAGAAATCTTCGTACGACACGGCCTATCGTACCATTCTACACGAACCAGAGAGGAGAGAGAGCAACGAGAAAAAGCACAACACTTACCACACCCGTCAATGCGTTGGGGGTAGATCATAGTGCCGAGCCTCCGCCGCAAACCTCCCTCCTATCCGTCATTATCTAGAGAGATCATCACACGTACATTCACCGTCGTCTTGTCGTCTTGAATTTTACCAAAAGAATAAATCCAAATGGGAACGAATCCTCGTCGGCGTCGCACCGACCTCTACTCACCGGCTGCGTATGACGCACTTGACGACAGCGACAATGATTATCGACTGAGTGTGAGTCCACCGTCAACACCTCCGCTCACAGAGGTCTCCTCAGCGCATTCATCCGCACCATCCTCCCCTTTAATCGGTGGCGGCTCGCGGCGGGATCACTCCTACTATGAAAGTGCCACGACGATCCCCCCTCCACCAATTATTGATTCTGGGAGTGGTGGCGTGTTTGGGGAAGCAGCTGGGGAGTGGCATAGTCTCATCGACGATGATCCATATTCAGACGTCCGTCAACGAATGGAGAGGTTACGGCAGATGGACGGGATTAGACACGGAGCGCGACGTTTTGCCAAAGACAACAACTTTGACGCATCATCACAACCACCACCACCAATCCACCACGACATTACAATATTCGCTGCAGTGACAACCTACCTTGGGTATGTTGTCCTTATCGCTACTGGTCACGTTCGTGATCTATGCGCTAGCGTATTTCGTAAAGGTCGCTACTTTCGATCGGCTCGGCAATGTAATCCAGCAATGACGACAATGAATTCAGAGATGGGCACTCATCATAACCATCCATCGAACGATCCGGCGAGGTATGCACCGTTACTAAAATCGTGGGAGAATTTCTACACTCGACGACTCTACCATCGCATCCAAGACTGCTTCAACCGACCCATCGCATCACGACCGGGCGCGACGATTTCAGTTTTAGAACGTGTATCACATGATGGGAATAAAACTATGTCAGTATTAGGACCATTATCTAATCTCAGGACGATGGATCGTGACGGCTGTGACGGAGTAAGGGTCTCATACCGATCGGGGGAGCACTATGCCGAAACATCTGACGGTATGGTTGTTCGACGGTGTCTCAATCTTGGATCGTATAATTACCTTGGCTTTGCAGATGATTGGGATGTCACATGCCGTCAAGACGTCATTGAGAGTCTATCGTCACTCCCGTCCTCCGTCGGATCGTGTCGATTAGAGTATGGGACGACAATTTTGCATCGCGAGGTTGAGAAGATTGTGGCATCGTTCGTTGGGAAAGAGGATGCTATAGCACTCAATATGGGGTTTAATACAAATGCGACTGTCATACCTGCACTCGCATCACGGGGAGATCTTATTGTTAGTGATGAACTCAATCACACAAGCATAGTCAATGGTGCACGAGCGTCGGGTGCTGCGATACGGACCTTCCGTCACAATGATGCCACAGACCTTGATATGATATTACGGGAGGCAATTGTTTACGGACAGCCCCGGACGAGACGACCGTGGAATCGTATTCTTGTCGTCGTGGAGGGAATATACTCAATGGAGGGCGAGTACTGCAACTTCCGGGCCGTCGTTGATGCGTGTAAGAGGTATGGAGCGTACGTCTACCTTGACGAGGCACACTCCATTGGGGCGATGGGACCGACTGGGCGGGGATGCTGTGAGTACACTGGCGTCGACCCCAGTGACGTTGATGTTTTGATGGGGACATTTACCAAGAGTTTTGGGGGGATGGGGGGTTACGTCGCTGCGGACAAGAGAGTGATTGATAAATTACGACGAGAGTGTTCTGGTAGTGTGTATCACAATTCTCTCAGTCCCGTGGTCTGTCAGCAGATCATTAGCAGCTTCAATGTAAGGGTATTTCTTTTTGTTGTATGCGATATGGTACCGTTTTTGTTTTCAAACTCTTACTCAACATATTTCTCGGATGCTCTTGCGATCTAAAGGTTATAATGGGAAAAGACGGAACAAACATTGGAAAGCATAAACTCAATGCTCTGCGGGATAATTCCAACTACTTTCGTATGTGCCTAACTGACATGGGTTTGCATGTCCTTGGCAACTACGACAGTCCGATCATGCCTGTCATGCTTTACAACCCCACTAAAATCGCTGCCTTTTCGCGTGAGTGTCTGAAGCGAGGCCTTGCCGTGGTTGTTGTCGGATTTCCCGCAGTACCTATATTGATGTCACGTGCGCGATTCTGTATCTCAGCCGGTCATACTAGAGATGATTTGGATAGGGCATTAAAAGAACTCGAGGAGGTTTCAGATTTGCTCAAGTTGCGATACTCACGGTCCACGTTCGGTTAAGGTTGATCTTTAAACAGTGATGAGTTGAATACACTAATAGACGTATAAATCTGTGTTATTTTTGTGTTTTACAAGCATTAGACGGGATGCGGCACCCTGCTATGATACATTCCACTCCACGACCCCATAAGATTATGTAGACCAATGAACTTCTACACCATCTTTGTTCGTTCAAGCAACACATTCCTACAACAAATACATATTCCCCACCAAGAAAATAACAATTCCGAATATTTATTTCCAGTATCCCTGCTTGTACTGCTGGTGACGCATTCCAAAATACATCATCCCATATCCAGTGCAAAGGACCCCGATGACGGCAGGTCCAACGACCAAAGGATTAAATGGAGGCTCAAAGACCGTCTGTATTGTACCGATACAAAGTGTGTGTAACATTACAGATATTTATATGTACATGAAAAGAGGGATGAGACAAAAAAATACAAGTCTCGTTGATAATGAAACTATTGCAGCCCCCCCCCCCCCCCCCCCTCCCCCACCCATTAAGAGTTCGGACCTTTTCTATTACAACTGCGGCGAGTTGGGGACAAAATCAAAAAGATACGGAGCTGAATTTTCCTAGAAACTTACATGTTCGTGTCCAGGAGGAGGGCGAGTTTTAACAAGATCAGGTGCAGCATCCTTATATTTATGAATTTTAGGTGCCACTGTTGACATGGTCCGCCGGCTACCGACGCGTGCGGAGGGTACTGCTACGGCGGATAACATTGTTGGCGTTGGTTTAGGAGGTTTGGGTTGGAGGGGACGGGAGCCCAAATCCAAGAAAAATCCAGGCGTATTTAGAGAGAAGGATTGTACGGGGAGAACAATATGAATATGCCTGGCGAAAGTGCTGATGTGATGGAGGAGGGAGGAGGACCAGCCAACGCCGCCGCACCAAAGTCGTCACGAAAGCGTTTAGGAATGGTCAAGGCGAATACGCCAATGGAAATATTCTCTGGATTCATAGCCGTCATTTCGATTGGTACGTCCGTCCTAGCAATGGTATTGAATCCAGCAACAAAAATAGTTTATGTTGCGGGTTTAATGAGTAGTATAATTGGTCCGTATGCCTACCATCAACAGACAAAGCTTACGGATATATTAGCACTCAAGGAAACACACGAGGCAGTGAAGAAAGAGGTGGACCGACTTGGGTCTGAGAATGCAAGACTTGCAGAGACAGTGGGAGATCTGTCCAACACTGTTGATAAATTAGAGGATGTTCAGCAGGCATTAGACGTCATTACACAGACACAGGGTCAAAGTGTTGCGACCTTTGCAGATCAGGTGAAGGAGAATAGAGAAATATTGAAACAAATGAAGAAAAATCTCAGAGCAAGTGTATTACAAAATTTACTCCAAGTTGTTATTCGGAGTGATCAAGATGATAGTATGCAAATCCATCCCGATGAGGTGGGCGACCTTATTGCCAGGATTAAGGCAATTAACGGTGTAGAGGTAAATGAGGAAAAGTTCAAATCAATGGTAAAGCTGTCAGGGGGGTCACTTTCAAGTGTCATGGACATAATCAAGAACTTAATGACAGAAGATGCACCAGCGGAAGATCAAATTTTCATTGTTAAGAATAAATAAGAATTATGGGGGGAGGTGGACCAGGTTGTTTGGATCAGGCAATAGATGTACTTTATTAATGATAGAGAAGATCTCTTGAGTTAAAATTTGTAACGAATAGTTAATAATAGATCCGTGATCAGTGATCAGTTTTCGCAACCCGCCTCGGGTCGGGCCGGCGAAAACGACCCGCCTCGGGTCGTTTTCGAAAATTTGTTGAATTTGACCAAAGTAAGGGTATCGGCGGACTCGCACGGCCTAGGCGATCAAGGTTTGGGTACTGGTTTGGTCGTCTGACGACCACCGGTGGTGAAATCTCGACGAGAACGGAGATTAAATTTTGGCGGGCCCATTGTAAATTAATCGAAACACCCAAAAAAACACTGAAAACCCATTCCGGTGATGAAATCGAGCCTTTAGTGCAACTGACGGCCTACCCCCGTGTCACCGTCGCCTGACACTCTGATGTGTGTCCTTTTGACGATGTTGGTGGCTGGGAATGTCGCGCTTGGTCGTCTAAATTGCTTTTAAGACGCGTTTGGCATGCGACAATGGTAGATGATGTTGCATCAATCATAACATGCATTACCCAATCTGCTGGCTACAATGAGAGTTATGGCTATATTTGGCGGTGCATTCGATGCATATTATATAATGACGACGACGCACAGCAAGAAGTAATGGATACAGGTTGATGAGAAGAATCGTTATTCACGATACAAAATGTAGATGGATTATACAACAATCAGCCTGTTGTCATTCCCTTACTCTAGAGGAGGAGAACGCCGCGTCGACGATATCATTGGTGCAAAAAAGAAATAAATGACAAAAAATGGAATGAGAACAGAGGTCTTTTGCTGTTCAAGCCGGTGTGAGGGGGTCCATCGAGAAAGTACGTGATGTGATGAGTGATCCCCTCATTTTTATCATTAGATTGCTTTGAGGTGTGGGCCATGGAATCCTCTCGCCACCTTCTGGGGTGCGAGGCGGAGGAGGAAGTTCAACTACCATTACCCCCATTACCCCCATGACGCCCTGACAACGCCACGGACACCGCTGCAAATACTACTCGGGAGAGATCTTCGACCGTTCTGACGATCATCCCACACACGACAACATCAACTACGCAGCGCTAACGCGATGCATGATGAGGAGGAGCATCGTGAGAAGCAGCTACGGAACACAGCCGAGACGACGTTGGCTGACATTACCGAGAGGGAGAACTCTGGTCATCAGGCCTTTGACCGGAGATAGTCCGTGTCTGTAACGATCTGGCTGACGAAATTGAAGAAGTGGCAAGCGAACTGAACAAAGAGCACGCGCAATGCGGATGGAGTGTGTGGTGAGCGATCATGAACTAATATTGATCAAGGTGGGGATGTTATTGGATCAGAGCTTACCGGTAGCAATGCATCAGAGTCTACGGTAGAGGATGTGGAAACGAATGATGTACTCGAGACGCTCAAGAATAGTGATAGCGTCGTCTCCCTCCAATCGCAAGTCTCACTGCAATCACATGAAGATTTTATTAACAGTCTCTCGACGACACACACTCTTTTGTTAGACATGGCTGCAGCATTACGTGCCGTGACTCAAAAGGAAGCACAAGAGCTGGGAGAAGTTGCGATGGCAGCGCAGGCGTTAGTTATGCCGTGGGTGAACCTGTCCGAGTCCTCTGGCCACCCCTCCTACCAGCTGCAATTGAGGCTGGCAAGATCTTTGCTGATGTTATTGTTCGTCATCCATTACCCGCCATCGCCATTGGGCTAACTTGCGGTCCTGCCGCAATGATTACAACTGCGATTGCCGGTCCACCATTACTCGTGGCGGATTGGGCAGTCCAAACCTCGTATGATGCACTTTCGGAGCATACGCCTGTAATTGAACCGTTGGAGAAGGGTGCTGCGAATGCACTGCAGGTGGCACGGTTGGCAGTTTTGTGTAGTAGATTAGACGTAAAGCAGAGTTTGTCTGTGTGTGAGCGTCAGATTAAGCGGCGAGGGGGAGCGGGAAAGATATGTACTGATGTAGTAGGTGGGGCTGTGGATATGGCACTAAACTCGGTGGAAACTGCTGGTATGGCTATCGAGGGTCTATTTTGGATGGGTGGGGCTATCCGAGAGTGAACGACACGGTTCGTCAGGAACAGTTACATGAATGAGCAGTATCACATAATATAAGATAATGTATCAGTATAATAGATACATGAATGAACAAATAAACAACTGTGTTAATTGCTATCGGAAGACACTGTAAAACAATAATCCAATGAAAGCAGCAATGGCATAACCGACAAATCCAACATTAGTGCCATGCTGATTGCTCATTGCTCATCTTGTTAAATTTCATGCTTGTAGGCCAAAGCGTCTTTTTTAGGCAACTTACGTTGACACAGCGTGTCCTCCAAGCCACTGAGATTGTCGAATAGACACATCAGAAGTGCGATGAAACTGTGACAACAGGGTTAAGCCGTCGGTTGTACAAAGGCATCAATTTCATCAGAATGAGAGGTTGGATGAGTGTTTCGATTAATTTCAATGGGCCCGCCAAAATTTAATCTCTGTTTTAGTCGATTAATCCACCACGGCGCCTCAAACGACCAAACCAGCACCCAAACCTTGATCGCCTAGGCCGTGCGAGTCCACCAATACCCTTACTTTGGTCCAATTCAACAAATTTCTGAAAACGACCCGAGGCGGGTCGTTTTCGGATTTTTGTATTAAAAAAACTGACCACGGATATGTTAAAAA
>Ga0247834_1006702_pt1 | contig 12681 bp, 20 predicted proteins | sample LaCruzMarch2015__8_FD_187118 | JGI IMG/M metagenome (GOLD analysis project Ga0247834, IMG submission 187118) | Freshwater microbial communities from meromictic Lake La Cruz, Castile-La Mancha, Spain - LaCruzMarch2015_12m | ecosystem: Environmental > Aquatic > Freshwater > Lake | place: Spain... | reverse complement strand
GGCCATGAGGATACCTAGTCTTAAAGCGAGGATAATTGAATAATAATGATTAAGACGTTACCATCGCCCAACAAAGAAGAATCACAACGCCCCGTAATGTCCTTCGAGATTAACGGGGTTGTGTACTACTGCTTTTGGGAGCACTACAACGCATTAAGCGAAGCTCCATGACACTCACCGTAGACAACGAGCCTTGGGAGCTATCCTCCATGCAAGATGTGGATGGGATGCTTATGGCGCTGCTTAAAGGTGAAAGCCATACCGTAAGGATTGAGCACCCCGAGTTCGATATAACCTTTGAAGTAGTGAAAAAATGTCACAGGTTGAAATGAAAAAGTACGTCTTTCCCGAACTAGCGTGGATAGCTGACGGCGGCTTACGCACCTACCGTAACAAAGACATCTTAGCCTTCGTGGAGCGCAAGGCAAAGCACAAGTATATGGTGTCGGTGTACCAAGGCGGCAACAACATCATCCACCGCCGCGTGTCGAGCTTCTATGCAGGGCAGAAGATAGCCGAGGAGCGGGTAGCGCAACTGCAATAAAAAAGCCCCGATTAAGGGGCTTATTTATTACGCCTACATTCTTTTAGAACAGCTCGGCCTGAGCATCCATTTCAACCGCAGCGGCTATATTTTTAGCTGCCTGATTGAAATAACTCTGCTTTAACTCAATGCCGACGCCTTTACGTTTCATTTGTACTGCCTTAAACACCTCAGACCCGATTCCCATAAACGGGGTTAATACAGTATCGCCCGGATTAGTGTACAAATGAATTAACCTTTCAATGGTATCTAGCTGCAACGGGCATATATGCTTTTCATCTTGCTCGTCCCTTGCATTTCTAAACCCTTGAAGAGTGTTCCCATAATCTATATCCATCCATACCGGACTAGCATACTTCTGCCAAAGGTCAACGGGGATAGACGTATTTGTAACGGGGTCTGTTCTGTCCCCATCTTTTCTGAAAATTAACACATAGTCAGGGATGCCTACACGGCTCATAGTGCTATCTTTCTTTATCTGCTTATGCAATAAGCCAAGGGCTTTTGTTCTTTGCATTTCTACAACAGGGTCTTTCCAAATAGTCACCCTTGAATGATATACAAAGCCACAAGACTCAAATGCGGATAGAATCATCCCCGAAAAATCGCGCAAGCCAATAAAACCCTCTTTGCCTTTTTGAATTGGCAAGTCCATGCAATGAACGGCGACATTCCTGCCTTGCTTTACAACCCGATACAGTTCTTTCACCAAGAATGAGAATTGAACTAAAAACTCTTTATAGTCTTTAGAGTTACCCATGTCCTCTATGTGGTTTGAGTAAGTGTACAAATCGGCAAAGGGAGGAGAAAAAACGCTAAAGCCAATAGACTCATCTGGGACGTTTGAGATCATCTGAACGCAGTCTCCTCGCATTATGTCGTATCTATCGGTTGTTATTCTTTGTTCATCCACCTTTGGGATTTCAATAACATCTAAATCAATGTTTATCGCCTTGCTCATCTGGTCTTGCATTTCTTCAAACTGTTTTTGTTTCCTGTTTATCGACTCAACAACGTTCACCATAGTATCCGTAGTAACAAGGTAAATGTTAACGGGTCTTTTCTGGCCAAATCTGTAGCTCCTCCTTATGGATTGATAAAGCCCCTCAAATGAGAAATCGAGACTGGCAAAAATCTGATTGCGGCAGTTTTGGTAATTTAAACCAAACTGTGCAATCTTGGTTTTTGTTATAAGGACGCGAAACTCGTTTCTGGCAAACCCTAAAAGACGCGACTCTTTAGTGTCAGGCGCGTCATTACCACGAACTTCAACAGCATCAGGGATTAAAGACTTTAAGTAGTCTCCTTCTTCATTTTGCTTTATCCAAATGATGAAGTTTTCGCTAGAACTAGAAACAATCTTAACAACCTCTTCTAGCCTAGCCACCTTTGTAATCCTAAGCTCTTTATTGAAGTCGGTCGCGCTAATGGCCGTTTCATTAAAAAGCATCCCATTCTCCTTTTGTGGCGTCTCTATCCTATTCTCAAATATGCTAAGGGTCGGCAGCGAGTACCCATCCATGTTAAATCCAATATCCTGAGGCTTGTTTAGCATGATCGCCCAAGTCCCAACAAATTGATAAAAAGACTTCTTCGCGTGTCCTTTTAATCTCCATTTCGCCGTATCCCCTCCATCGTGTACAAAGTACATGGCGAGCATTTCGCTCCTGCTCATAACGTCCAAAAACTCGGAATGGTTTCCCAGCTCCATAGGATCATTTGGGCTAGGCGTGGCGGTACAAGCTAATTTATAGGGGGTGTTCTTGAATCCGTCTATGATTGCGTTTTTGGTCGCCCCCTCATAGTTCTTCAAAATACTGCTTTCATCAAGTACCACCCCAACAAACATAGATGCATCTACATTTTGCAGTTGGTCGTAGTTTGTAATCTGAATTGGTGAATCAGATCCTAATCGACCCACATCTATACCAAACCTAACCCCCTCCTCAATGGTCTGCTTAGAAACGGCTAATGGGGCTAAGATTAAAACCTTGCCACCAGTATTGTCACAAACAAGACGCGCCCACTCAATCTGCATAAACGTCTTACCAAGGCCGCAATCAGCAAATATAGCATGCTTCCCAGCCTTCAAAGCCCTCTTTACTATGAACCTTTGAAACGGAAAAAGCGACGGGTTTGTATGTTCATCAGATACATCAAATCCACTATTGACGTGAGCAACTCTTTTGCTCTCCAAAAACTCAGTGTAGTTCATTTGGTTTTATTTGTTGGCTAAAGTAGCGCACACAATATTACCCTAATATTATTTAATAAAAAAGCCCCGATTAAGGGGCTTCTTGTTTTCGTGTGGGTGTGGTTACTTAAGATAGCAGCGAGCCGTGCCCGTGCCACATGCTACCTGAGCGAAGTCCCCAAGGAGCACGTCGCCGTCGAGGATGGTGATGTTGGTGGGCGTAGCAAGCCCGAAGGTGTTACGCTCTACCACTTGCACGGTGGCGTCGCCATTGATAGGCTTGATGGCATAGGCTCCTGTCCAAGGAAGAAACTGCGCCGTGCCTCCCGCTCCTGCTTGGCTCGTAGTCCCTGCGGGGACGACAATGGTGAAGAGGTAGGAGCCTGACGTAATGGTGACGATAGGGTAGCTTCCGTCTTTGAGGTATGTAAGGCCGTTGGCAACAAAGATGTTTCCCTCTACGACCTTACTGATGTCGGGGGTTCCTGATAGCGTCACCGTCATGGTGGTTCCCGACACCGTGGCCGAGGCTACGTTGAACACAGAATCGCTGATGTCGTCGGTGTAGAAGGTGTTGGATGAGTTCACGACATATACGCCGTTGTTCCCAAGGTCGGCGAGGTGATACTGCGCCGCGTTTTGAAGATTTGCCTGTCCTCCTCCTTTAATGCTTGCCATGTTCGGGGTAGTATTTGTCCATTACCGTTGAGAGCAAAGGTAGTGATTTAGAGCTAACCCCCGCTGCTTTCAGCGTTTGGTTTATCTCAGCGCCCTTGACCCACATAGCGGAATTAAAGATATGCTGCACTACAGATAGGGATCCTTTGGGTAGGAACTTGCTAACCTTCTGCCAGCACCTGTGCATCTCTATGTACTCGTCAAACCCACTCACCCCTGAGTCTTTGATCTGCTCATACTTAGCGCAGGCTGTTTCTAGCCACACGCGCTCACGGGTGCTTACCTCAGCCATCTGCCCTATAACCTTTGCCCCATGCAGTCCTGTAGCATGGTCTTGTCCTATGTACGCCGCAGACTCCGTTCCTGATATACGCCCAAACCAATATCGGCGCATAAGGTAGTAGTACAGGTGTCTTGGCTTCACATACTCGCGCTTGCGTATCTTCTTGACTATATTCTCTGAGGGGATTACGCCGCAGTATGCCGATGCGAACTTGATGGTGTTGGCTAACACCGCTTGTTTTTCTGTCGTTGTCATCTTAGTTTGTTTTCAACAAAGTTATGTGAACAAACTAATTATACCAAACGGGGACTCTTTTTTTTCCGTCAAGCGATACATTACCCGTCCACAGCCCCATCATACGCACGTCTTTGCCCCATTTAGCCTTAGCCTTTCGGTGGGCGAAATCCTCGCATATATCGCTCACGTGCTCCACGCGACCCTTAGCTATAACGATGTAGGTTAGCATTAGTACGCCCTTCCTTCAAAGATAAACTTACCGTCCTTCACATGAATGCCCACGGGGGACGAAGTGCCATCGGTGTGGTTGTAGATGTTCGCCATACCGTTCTCCCAAGCGTCTTTGGTGCTTCTACCTACATACCCGAACGCTGGAGAGGTTCTATCAAACATACCACCTGCGTTGAGCGCTATCTTTCCCGCGAAGTTCGCGTTGGCCATGCGGTGCGTATGGAAGAATACGTGGTTCTTGGTAGGGCTCTCCTTTACGGTGTCGAGGCACGCTGACTTACTGAGCCTGTCGCCGTGGAATACACCTGTGTCGCCGACCATAACCAAGGTCTCCTTCCACTCGTTAGGGATGTTTGCTCCAAGCACGCTCCACCCTCCTGCGGTGAGTCCTAGGGCTTCATCGAGCGTCTTCATAGCGCTGCCGTACTGCTTTAGGACGAATGTGTTTCTTAACGCCCGGTCTTCGTGGTTGCCGTACATAAAATACTTCTGCGCTGACTTAGGAAGAAGGCTGTCAATCTCCTCAATGCCTTTTCTGCCGTTAGAATACTCCGAGCCTAGGTCGATGGAGAAGGTAGGGTATTTGTTGTGCTCGTTAAGGCTCGCTAGGTCGAGGTAGTCCCCTGCTATGATAAACCCACCGATGCGGCTTTTGTTGTGATGTAGTAGGTTGAGTAAAGATTCCCATAGCTGCTCTACGTGGAAGGGTCTATGTACGCAGCCAATGACAGGCCATATCTCGTCCGATACGGGCTTGCGGGGGATGAGGATGATGGGCGCTAATACAGGAATCTCTACGCTCACCTTCTTGCGCAGGTGCATCTTCACTTGGAAGTTGGTGTACTGCTTGTCGGGGCTTCCTTTCTCCCCCTTCATTGTCACCATCCAAGAGTTCCACTCCCACCTAGCTACCTCCCAAATATCGAGGTCTACGTTGCCGTGCTTGACAGCCTTCTCTAAGGTATCTATGCGGTAGCCGTCACCCTTTACAGGAATGACGTATTCAAGGTCAGCGGTGTTGGCGTCTTCGTTGCTTCTAAAAGACCGCTTGCCCTCTAGTGGCACATGGTCGTTTGCCGTAGACACATATTCTCTCACGTCCTTGGTCTTGACCTGTCTGTACATATTACGGACGCGGTTAGGGGAACTGCTTATCCCTAGGGACTCACTCAGCCCCGATAGACGGCGGCAGTAGGCTCTCTCCGTCTCTCCTACAACGCGAGGTGTGGCGTTAAACACCTCTAGGTAGTGTTCGGGTCTAGTCATGGTCTACGGGGTTGTGGTTTGATAAAACACAAAACCCCCTGTTACGGGGGTTGCGCGACGGGTCAGGGATTCCAACCCCTCCTCCTTGCGGCGTACTGCCATTATACTACTGCCGTCGATATTAGCCGTCGCCGTTTCCTTTGGATGCTTTGAAGTCATCTGTTGGCGTCGGGCTAATGCCTCAAAGGTATTGATGCCTTGGCAAATCAACCCTCTTGTTTTTGAGCCATCTTTTCCCTATCTATGATGGCTTGGTGATACCTACGGCTCGTGATGCCGCAATACGGGTCTATGAAAGAGCCGAGGTCGATGTGGGCGTCTAGGGTGTTTCTGTTTAACAACAGCGCATCAGCAATAAGCACGTTGCTTAAAAAACCTGCTGAATACAAAAACACCGTGCCTTTTCCAAAATACGGGGACATTGCATCATACACCTCATCTATCTGCTTGTGTGCCCCCGCTACCTTAACGGGGATATGATGGCTTACGTTGAATCGCTTGAGAATATTCTTTGCAAAGTCGGGGGCAATCATAACCACGTCCTTCCCTTCGTCCCTTTTTTTGGCTAAATAGGTGACGAGTTCATCGGGGCCACTGTTGATGCTCATGGTGTGAAACGTCTCGGCGTTGTAGATGTCGATTTTATTAGCGACGTAAGCCTCGTTTATCTCCTTCATCGCCGTAAGGTTGAAGTCTAAGGACATCGGCTGTACGCCAAAATATATCTTAGGCTTTTCAACCCAATGACCTACCATGCAAATCAAATGAAAAGCCCCCCACAGCGCCTCCTGCCCCCAATCAGCATAATCCCAGCTTTCGCGCTTGGTGACAATGCCGAAGTACGGCTCCTGACGGCTCATAACCCCTATCTCACCGTCACCCCAACGGGTGAAGGCAAACGGCTCGTCTTTGAGCACGTCCGAAGGAGAAAGGGTGATAAGATGTTCTCGCTTGGCGACGGGGGTTCTCATAGCTCTGACAATGACTTTATGCGTCTAGCATTTGAATATCTCTGATTGTGTGGAGCATCAAAGAGGTAGGTGAAAACACCACCTCTGTTGCACTCAAGGTAGTTTTCCCACCTGTCGTCCACAAATACCTCGGCTCCAAGGCGATTAAGAGCCTCCACCTTACTCTCGTTGTGCCCAACGGTGATTACGGGTGATAGAGGGTATCCGTTGCGACGTAGCCACTCCATCGTTATCTCCGATGGAACAACCCTCGATGTAACGTATCCAATCGGTTCAAATCGCATCATTTCAGGTAGCGACTGAGGCATGGGCTCCATCCCAAGCCAAAACTCCTCTTGATCTCTTGCAAGCGCTTGTAACCTATCGCCGATCTTAGGGTCGAAGTTCCATGAAGTAGGTGTTTCTTGAATATCGAACCATTCGCAATAGCGCTTGGAGAAATTCGCAAGCACGTTGTCAATGTCGAGCGCCACCCGTGGATGGTTTATCTCAGGTCTGATTCTGTTGTCGAGGTGTGGGTGCGTCTTGGCGTACTCAATCAAAAAGGCTAGGTCACAACCCGCGTGACCCAAGTGCCTAAGCCCACTTTCGAGGTCTAAGTCCTCGCAGTTCTCCCATGCGTGTAGATGTCGTTTTATACTTGCGAAAATCTTCATCCACGGCATCCCCTTTCTCCAGTTGTTGTCGCTGTACTTGGATGCACCGAACCCCATGACCTCTGCCACGGCTTCGTTGAGGCTTGCAGGAACTAAGTCTAAACGTAGTTTACCTTGGTCTTTGTGGTCTGCTGTCATAACCTTGGTTTTACTTTGGATGCTTTGATGTGCTTGCTTGGGATGTCTAACCTACTGCCGTCGCTAAATACAATCTCCACGCTACCGTCTTTCGCCTCGTAGTCCTGAACGTCGTCGAGTATTATTACCACCCTGCCGCCGTTCACAAACCCTTTCATACCTTCCTGAATTTAGCCTTAAATTCCGTATCGCAATATACCTTAACGCCTTGCGAAGATACGACAAGCCAATCAGTTACATTGATTTTTGTCAGAAGACCGTCTTTATCCTGCTCTCGGATGTAAACGCCGTCCCCTGCGATGTCGTAACTCTCGCCATCTGGCCCCTGCAACGCGCAAGACCTGATTAACGACCTTGACTGTTCTGCATTGGTGGCGTCCCATTGAATCGCTAATACGCGCTCAAGGACTTGTTCGTAGTATTGCATCATTCTTCGTTTCCCGTCATTACCCTCGTCCAAAGAACATCTACCTTTTGCGGCTTGTTCTTCTCGTAGAAGCTAAACGGCTGTTTGTCCAAAAGTTCTTCAAAGTAGGCTATCGCGTATGAAGCCACCGTAAACCTCTCATGGGGTAACGGGTCTTCCATCTTTATCCCTGTGACAACACCACGTTGCATCTTCTCAGCGTCCTCGTGATGCTTTCTCTCCCATCGGCTTAGTAGCACCCCCGCCCTATCTGCGGCGTCCACGGTGATGTGGGATATCTTGCCCCTGCGCCCTAACGACTCAGCCACGCAGTAAAACCCGAAGGCGGTGTACATCTGCGGAGGCAACGCTTGTTGAAACCTATGCCACTCTTCGAGGCACAAGTAACCCGCGTATTTCTCCATGTCAAGCTGCCCCTGAGTCACCTTCTAAAGCTTTAAGTTTATCGAAGTATTCGGTTACAATCAGGTACTGAGTGACGGTGATAAGCCAATCGGGGACGTGCTTTTCGATGTCTAGGTCTTTGTGGGCGGCAAGACGCTCCACCGCCTTCATGCGGATGGTCTTGTTGGTCGAGTGCTGTTGTGCCTCGTACTCGCGTCTATCCTCCTCCACGGCGCGGCGTAGGTATTTCCACTTCTCTTCGGAAGATAGCATGATTCTACCTTCCTCCACAAGCTCTTTGTACATCATCGGCGTGCCGTAGGGGTATCTACCCTCGCAGTAGTTCTTGTAGCCGTTCTTCCACAGCGGCTCGGTGTTTTCTGGTAGTCTCAATTCGGTCTTGGGCCTTAGGCGCATGAGTTCTTCCGTCACATCCCTTCTCGGCCCCTCCACCCATTCACGCAGCCACGTTGTAGCTACTTGCGAGGTGAAGTGAAAGCTCTTGGTGGGGAGGTTGTCACAAGCGCCGCCCTTCATCGCTAGGCTGATTTCCATTAGCGTCAGGAATGGATAGCGGGTTATGGCGGTGTCGATGAGGTCTTCCATGAGCACCGAAACAACTCCGTCGGAAGTGTTTTTTTGCCCTATTCGGTCAAAAGTCTGCATCACGATTACCGTGATGGCGTCGGCGACAGTCTTCGCATCTTCCTCCGTGATGCGCTTGTTTAGTCTTGCTTGAGCAGCTCCGCGTAACGCGATGCTCATGCTCGGAAGTACCTGTGGGATAATGTCGTTTGTCATGCTGTTGGGCAAATGTAACTGTTTTTTTGAAAAATCACTCCTGAATCAACCTGATCTTAGCTTGCTCTGCGTGGCGGCGTAAAACGTCCATCGTACTTTCTCCTTGCTGCTCAGGTTTCGCCTTTCGCTGTGGGTCTAGCCAATTAGCGATAAACTTCTGCTTCCAATTCAGAACGGGTTTACCTCTGCTGTCCTGCCACCCTGCCGAGTTGTAGTATTCAAACGCCTTGGTTGCGTGCGCTGCATCAAAACCCTTGGTTGCAAAGAAATCTATCACCTCCTCGATGCTGGGGGGGGTCGCCGCAACAGGGGGGGTCTTCGTATTTTTTTTTGTTTTTTGCTTGGGTTCTGATTTTTCAAGATTCCCTCCCATACCCTCCCTAAGGGTATTTGTAATATCATTACCATTAACATTTACATTATCATTATCATTTACATTAACAGTTGAATTTGTTGACACTTGATAACAAGTGCTAACACTTGTTGACACTTGTTCAATTTGTTCAACCTTTTTTTGTCGCCTTGATTCAGCGCTCCTCTTCCCCGCTAACATTCTATTTTCCACAACCTTATCGTATTTATTGTTGTCCCTGTCAAGCTGATTTTTGACTACGACAAACATAAACTTGAGGTCTTGTGGTAGGCTTATCTCCCTACCCATTTGATAGTCGAAGATAGCCTTTAGGAATACTCCCGCTTGTTCATTCGACATACTTTGCACCACCTCATCGAGGTCGTTGTACAGTAAAAAGCTGTTCTTGGCCATGTAAAAAAAGAAGCCTTAGGTTTCGGAGGTCACGGCTCCTACTCCCCAAGGCTTTTGTTCGATCAATTAAAATCACGCCTCCCGTGACGGGGCGTAAAGTCCAAAAGTACTACTTTCCCACAAAGAAACAAAAAAAAGTTTACAGCGCAATACGGTGGTTCAGCCACCCACGGATAAACCGTTCATTCTTCGGGTACTTCTCGCATAGCTCGAAATAGCGATAGCCCTGTAACACATTCAAAGCCTTGAGTACAGCACTCTCCTCCGCAGGGCCAGCGGTGAGCTCATTGATAACCTCGGCGGTCTTCTTCCCGATCTTCCCATCTACCTTTAACGGCGTTCCTATCATAAGCACGTTTCCCACCCTCTGCAAGAACTGTGCCGCCGTCACTTTTCCCATATTGACACCTGTATCAAAGACCTCGAAGCAGACCTTTGGGCTTTTAAAAAGGCTTATGTTCATTGGGGCGTAGAACTCATCCCAATAGAATTTCTTAACCAAAGGCGTTAGCTTTTCAGCGGTTTCATCGCTCCGCTTAGCTTTAACTGGAATAGCATCCAAAATAGTCCAACCGTCCCAATTTGGGAAATCTCTACGGGTAATTCCCATATAGGTTTCACCTCCGCTATCCTTGTGGTCGTTCACCCATCGGCCTTCGAGCGATAAAACACGGGTGATAATATCGTCGTAAATCTTATTCATCGTTGTCTACTTTTAGGTGTGCAGAAGCAACGGCCAACTCATACTCTGGGTAGCTACCTACAATAACCTCCTCGGGGCCGTCAAGCAGAATCCACCTTGAGCAAGGCGAAGGATGCCATACCTTAAACCGCCCCTGCGTGCCCTCTACGGGCTCCATAAAACCATTCTTTACTGACATAGCGCCTGTGTTTGTTGAATGAACGACCTTAGCTCCTTATTAGGCTTAAACCTTAGCATAAGCCTCTTAACGTGCGAATCTATGCCTGTCTGCTTAGTAAACATAGCTACCTTCGTGATCTCGCAGAAATCCATAATATCGGGCACGCTCTCCATAGCCTCCCTTAGAAAAATCGCAACGCCGTCGCGAGTAAAATCCACGCAGGGCGCGCTGTAATGAAAGTCCATGACCTCCACCGCGCACTCTCCATCTAAAAGCGGATAACCACACACCTTGCAGTAGGTGTCGCCAAACCACTCAGGGATTTCATCCTCAACGTCTTTGTGTGTTTTCACCGGTATAAAGTTAGGCGTTCATTATTACGTCTAAGTTAAACAGTAATTAGCCCTCCAAGGTACTTCCTTGCTGTCTTGGGCGACACCCCCGATAGCCTACACACGGCTTTCACCGTAACCCTCTTACCCTGCGACACTAGCCTCATAGCCGCCGCATCTACTCTATCGCTCGCCCTAGCCTTCATAATGCCCATCGCTGAATACGCTCTACGCACCCTCTGATACGACAACCCCGTTTCTTTGCATACATCAGCGATACTCACCTCCCCCATCTCCATAAGAGCCTCGGACACGATGTTCGTGGCCTTCATCTGCCTCACCTGCCCCAAGCACCGCATAGCGTAGCTCTGCCGCCTTCTCTTAGCATAAGCATTCGCAACCTCCATATAGTCTTCGGTGATAGCAGCGATAGCCGCCACCTGAGCCTTGGTAAAGCCAAAGACGTTACCGACCTTCCACTCTACATACCTTCTTGTGGCCACCGTGCCTTTGCGCCACAGCATCTCCACAAACACCATCTCCACCACGTCCTTTACCTCGTCTTCGCTTAGGCTACAAGATCCTTTCTTGAAAGCCCTCCTCCTAGCCTTTAGTAGGTGGTTAAGTACCTTCTCTAGGTTAGCGTCGGGGTTCAAAAAAAACAGCCGCCGAGCAGCGTCGAGGACATTCTGCCTCACAGCGTCAGGGCGACCGCGCATATTGATAAACCTAGCGTCTACAGCCTCATAGCCGTCAGGCCACACATACAGGTGCTCAAACTCCACCCTGCAACCTTCCGTGACCTCGGTGAGGCGTCCAAAGCCAACCACATTAGGTAAGGTCTAGTTTGATCTGCTCGCCCGGCTCGGGGATGCTCACCCCGAAGGTGTCATACGTCCACGCCTTGACCTCGTCGATGAAAACACTCACCCTTTCCCTGCTGACCTCGTTTAGGTGTAGGCTCCTCCAACCAACCTCGTTGCCGCTAGATAGCACGGGCTCGCTTAAAAACATATTCTTCAAGACCTCGTGGGTAGCCTCATTTGATAGTACCGTGCCTGTGTCGAAAAAGCACTTTTTTACAATGGGCACGCAGACGCCGAAGTAATAGCCGTACATAGGTAGGCTCGGCGCTTTCTTCTTCTGCTGCACCGTGACGGTTACATTACCCTCAAAGTGTTTGAGGATAGCAGCAATCTCGGCTCTGTTGTAGACTACAACGCCGTCTTTTACAATGATGTCTACCGAGTATTTGCCAGACAAGCCCACCTGCTATTCTTTGACGTAAAGGTAGGTAAAGTGCGCCGTAGGCTCACTTCATAATAATAAGCCGAAACTCCCGATACAGGGGAAAGTCAAACTTCACAAGGGGCTTCGGCGGGTGGATATTCGCGTCGTAGTGCAGTTGGTCGATGGCGCTATCGAGCGAATGAATCTCTGTCGCGCTGCTGTCGTAGATAGGTGTGCGCATCTCCAACTTCAAGCTAGTGTATCTATAACGCTCCATGATAACCGTCATAAGCTCGGTTAATGGCACATTAGCGTTGTGATCGCTCCAATGCGAGTAGTACGTCCTAAGCCCCATCTCCCTCAGCTTGCCGTCGCCGTCAAAGCAAGGCGTAGCCAACAGCACCCCACGGATGGCGTAGCGCATAATCTTGTCGAGTAAGATAAAGTAGTCTTCCTCGTTCTTCATGTGTTCGAGGATATGGCTCGCTGTGATGTACTCCACGCCATCGGTGAGCCCTAGTATCTCATCGAACTTCATAACGTCGCCCTGAACCACGTTATAGCCCTTCTCCCTAGCTTTGGCTACGCTTTTCTCGTTGTAGTCCATGCCAAGGCCGTCGGACTCGTTAAGCCCGAAGTAGTGGGCCGCTAGGTGGAAAGACCCACCTTCCTTGCATCCT
>Ga0247834_1006697_pt1 | contig 12691 bp, 9 predicted proteins | sample LaCruzMarch2015__8_FD_187118 | JGI IMG/M metagenome (GOLD analysis project Ga0247834, IMG submission 187118) | Freshwater microbial communities from meromictic Lake La Cruz, Castile-La Mancha, Spain - LaCruzMarch2015_12m | ecosystem: Environmental > Aquatic > Freshwater > Lake | place: Spain... | reverse complement strand
CGCCCAGCAGCGCCAGGTCGGCGTGCGGGGTGTGGTGCAAAAGCTGCCGCGTGCCGAAGCCGAGCGCTACTTCGCTGTGCGGCCCTACGGCCACCAAATCGGAGCCTGGGCGTCCAAGCAAAGCGAGGTCATTCCCGACCGCGTCTGGCTCGAAGGCCGCGCCGAGGAATTGAAAAAGCTCTTCCCCGAAGGCCAGCCCGTGCCCTGCCCCGAGTTCTGGGGCGGCTATGTCTTGGTGCCTGACGAGATCGAGTTCTGGCAAGGTCGCCCCAGCCGCCTGCATGACCGCTTGCGCTATCGCTTGATCGAAGGCGTGTGGCAGCGCGAGCGGTTGAGTCCGTGAACACCGGACAAGCCCAGGAAGGTGCGGTCGCTACTCCAGACGTGCGCCTGTCCCCAACCCCGTGCCGTGACCGCGCAAGAAATCCACGGCGCTCATGCGCTTGCGGCTTTCAGGTTGGACCTCGGTGAGTTCGAGCAATCCTTGGCCGCAGGCGACGATGAGGCCTTGCTTGGGATCGGCAGCGATGACAGTGCCTGCTGCAGGGCAGACCTCAGCATTCGGCACCACTCGCGTAGCGTGAATCTTCAGCGGCGAGCCATCGGGCAAGCGGGTGAAGGTGCCGGGCCAGGGGGTGTAGGCACGCACGGTGCGCTCGATTTGGGTAGCGCTTTGGGACCAGTCGAGGTGCCCGTGCTCGCGGGTGAGCTTGCCCACATGCGTGGCTTGAGCGTTGTCTTGCGGTGAACGAGGCGGCTGGCCAGAGGCGAGCAGGTCGAGCGCTTTTTCAAGCGCCGCAGGGGCAGCAATTGCGAGCCGGTCATGCAGCGAGCCGCCGGTTTCATCGGCCGCGATGGTCATGCGTTCGATGAGCAAGATGTCGCCAGTGTCGAGGCCTTCATCCATGAACATGATCGTGACGCCGGTCTCGGGATCGCCCTCCCGAATCGCCGCCTGAATGGGCGCTGCTCCACGATACTTCGGCAGCAGTGAGGCATGGACATTGATGCAGCCCAGTCGTGGCGTATCGAGCACGGCCTTGCTCAAGATTTGCCCATACGCAATGACCACGGCGATGTCGGCATCGAAGGCCTTCACGTCATCGACCGCACGGCGCAAGCGCTCCGGCTGAATCACCGGCACGCCTGCGGCCAGGGCGCGCACCTTCACTTCGGGGGAGGTGAGCACCAGCTTCCGGCCCACGGGCTTGTCGGGCTGGGTGATGACGCCGACGACTTGGTGCTTCGTTGTCGAAAGTAACCAGTCGAGTGCGGGTAGGCCGATGTCGCCTGTGCCGATGAAAAGAACACGCATGTCGCGCTATACCTTCTTCGCCTCAATGTCTCGCCATGCATCCAGCTTCATCACTTCGCCGAGCATGTCGTAGAGCACCTTCGCGGGGGGCTGGCTAGCGTCGATGTCCACCACGCGATCGCCCTTGTAATACTCCAGGATGGGCTTGGTTTCGTCTTCGTAAGTCTTGAAGCGCTTTTGGATCACCTCGTCGCTGGCGTCGTCGAAGCGGTTGTCTTTCAGGGCGCGCTTGCGCAGACGGCGAGCGAGTTCTTCGCGGTTGGGGCAGCTGAGGTGAAAGACTTTCAGCACTTGGATGTCCGCTTCCAGCAGGCTAGCCTGCTCGCTGTTGCGCGGGATACCGTCGAGCACGAGGAAGTCGATGTCGGGCTTGAAGTTGTAGCTCTCCACGCGGTGATGCACGTTGGCGCGCCAGAGCTGCACGGTCAGATCGTCGGGCATGAGCTGGCCCTTGCTCGCATACTTGATGAACTCCTGCCCCAGAGGCGTGCGAGTGTCGAGCGAACGAAAGACATCTCCACAAGCGAGGTGATGGAAGCGAGGGATGGAGCCCAGCACCTTGCCTTGTGTGCCCTTGCCACTGCCAGGGGCACCCATGATGAGGATGGTGCGGAAGCGTCCAAATTGTTGGGGATCAGCCATAAGACTGTTTTTCTAGCACATGACACGCCTGTCACAAACGAAAGCACGCAGGGCGCTCCAGCCTTCCTGCCAGGCCAGATGGTCGAGATTCTGAGAGGCGACGCGATGCACGACGACGTCTGCATTCGCGGGTGCCCAGGTGCCGGGATCGCTGGGGCCGAAGAACAAGTGACAAGGCACGCCGCAAGCCGCTGCCAGATGACTGATGCCACTGTCGTGCCCGAGGAATGCCGAGCAAGAGGGCAGCCGCCGCGCCAACTCCACCAGTGGCAAACCGTCCCAGTGCTCGATGTTCAAGTCCGCGCATGTCGAGCGCACTTGGTCGAGCACACCTCGTTCGCGCTCGGCCTCGCCGGTGATGACAACCAGCGGATGCTCACGCAGTTCCTGCATCACTCGGCACCAGTGATCGAGCGACCAGTTCTTTTTGATCGAGCCACTGCCGGGATGAATGGCGATGCGCGGGCTGCGGGCTTCGGCACTCGGTGCGACGATGCGCGGCGCGGGATCGTCCAGATACATGGCCAGGCTTTCCAACGGTTTGGCTAGCTGGTGCGCGGCATGGCCTTGGCCGTCGATGACGCGATGCGGCGCATCCAAGTAAGTCTTCACGCCAATGCGTTCCATGTTGGCCCGCACGATGCCGTCGGGATCGTAAAGGTAGCTGAGGATGACATTGAAGCTCTTCAGCCAGTCGCACAGTTCGTCGTCCAGCTTCGCATTCGGCACGAACAGCAGCGCCATGCTGCGGTGCTCCAAACTGCGTGTGGATTCCGCCAAGTTTGCGACCACCGCGAGATCGGCGATGCCAGGATAGCCTAGCACTTCGATGCGGCAGTCAGCGATGCTGTCGCGCAGCAGCTTGATCGCGGGCAGTGTGACAATGAAATCGCCAATGGCTCCGCCTCGAATGACGAGGGCGCTTCGTGAACTAGCCATGGAACAAGCCAGAATGTGGTTAGTGCTTGGTATTTGGTGCAAGACCTCTGAGTTCCAATCACCCAGCACTTAACACTGAGCTCTTCTGCGCTCACCACCACAGCACCGCCGCCATGAGCACTAGCGCTCCGTAGCCGATGCCACCGTAGACAGCCAGCTTCCAGCGGGCTTCCTTGGCGACGACCCAGCCGATCCAGTCACGCATCAGGTAGGGCATGCCGACAAAATACATGCCCGCAATGATCCACACATACGCGATGGCGGGTAGCAGCAGGCGGCTGGTTTGCGGTTGCAGGAAGGCGGCTTGCAGGACGATGCCGCCGACCAGCAGCAGCAGCGCACCGAGTGCCCGCACGGACAGGAATTCCTGCACATAAACGAGCACCAGCCCGAAACTGATCGGGATGAGAATGAGGAACCACTTTCGCAGATGGTAGAACTCACCCATGTCCATGTGCGCCATGCACAGCATGCCCCAGGCGAAGTCGATGCTGAGCAGGATGACACCCCATTTGTAGTCACGGGGGAAGGCTTTCAGGAAGGCCTGCACCTTCGGCGTGTGTAGCAACGCATACACGTGTGAGACCAGCAGGGCGAGGCCGACGACAATGCCGGTGCCCTGGAGAGGGATGCCACCGGTTTCATTCTGGTGGTAGAGGTAGTCGTAGAGGTCTTCGAACATGGAGAGCGGCATTAGTTCCGCAGGGACGGGGGGCCGTAAAGGCGGATTTGCGATCTCAGCGGGCGGCTGAAGTTGGCCTGGGATGGCAAAATTGGCTAAATCAAGCTGTTGTGTTCTGCGCCATTTGAGCACGATAGTCATCTGAATTTCCATAGCGCCTCCATGAAAACACATCCGTATCTCTCCCTCTTCATCATTGGGTTCTTAGGCTTGCTTGGCTTAGCCCACGTCTCAGCGGAGGTGACCTTGAGAAAGATCACCGTTGCTCGGCCTTCGGGAGAACAGAGCTTGGGCTACCCATGGTCGCTGGCCAGCAATGGCAGTTACTTGGTAGCGGGCATGTCGCTTGATGACACACGGGCTTCCCAAGCCGGAGCGGTGGTGGTGTTCGATTTGCGCACCCTGCGCCAGCTTCGGTTGATTACGGCTGCGGATGGCGAGGCTGAGGACTTGTTTGGCTACTCCGTGGCCTTGAGTGGCAACTTGCTTTTCGTCGGTGCTCCTCAGCATCAGGAAAGCGCGAATGACAGTGGAGTGGTCTATGTCTTTGACGTGCGCACCGGCAGGCACTTGCGAAAGATTGTTCCTGCAGATCCGGCTGCTGGGGACCAGTTTGGTTATGCGCTGGCGGCTGATGGCAAGCACTTGGCGGTGGGTGCGGCCCAAAAAAACATGGGAACGGGTGCGGCCTATGTTTTCCCAGTCAGCTCGGGTGTGCAGCGTTTCAAGCTGACGTTAGACATCCCGAAACAAGGGGATTTGTTTGGCTACGGATTTGCTATTTATGGCAATCATCTGCTAGTGGGTGCTCCCGGGGCCGATTTGCCAGGGAAATCGAATGCGGGCTCGGTATCGCATTTTTCTCTCATCGACGGCACACTGCTCCATACCATTAACGGCTTGGCGACCGCCGCTGACAACCAGGCGGGCGTCGCCGTGGCCCTGGACGCGCGCCGCATTTATGTCGGCTTGCCTGGTGTAGACACCGGGGTAAGCAATGTAGGAGCCATCGACACTTTTAGCCTTTTGACGGGCAATCCCATTTCGCGTCTTGTTGGAGATCAAGTGGAAGGTGGGCTGGGGAGCAGTCTGGCAGTGCGGGACCACTTGCTTATTGCTGGCGAGCCGGGGCGCGCGGTTTTGGGGCAAGCGGCAGCGGGTGCCTTCCGTGTCTATGACGCTGCGACGGGAAATCAAACCGCGACTTGCCTGAATCCTCTACCAGTAGCGCAAAATCTATTCGGCTCCGGGCTGCTACTGGACTCGGGCATGGTCTATGCCACTTGCCCGTTTGATGATGAGGCTGCTTCCAACGCCGGGGCCATCTACCGCTGCGGTCCCTACCGGACAACGCTTACTGCCAGTGAGGTGATGACCAAACTTAGCGCTGCCCCTGGGGCTGGTAGCAGCATTTTCGCCGCCATGCCCACTTACTGTATCGGCACGCAGAGTGACGTGCTCAGCATTGCGACACTCAGTGGTGCGGCGGTGGGCACCACGAAGAGTCTGTGGACGGATGAGCCTGGACTGCTCAGTCTCGTGGGGAGAACGGGCTTTGCGGTTAATGGCCTGAACCCGGGCGAGGTGTTGTCGGATATCGCCAACATCTCACTGAACCACAACGACAGGGCCTGGTTCCTGACGACCGTGCGCGGCAGGGGCGTCACGGCGAATACGGACAAGGTGTTGTGCAATTGGAGCCAAGCCAACGGAGCGAGCTATTTCTTGCGCGAGGGCGATTCGCTGAACGCGAACGTGGTCAAAACCCTGCATACGCCAAGGCAGGCCCGGCAGTCGGACATCACCTGTCCGGTCGTGTTTGTAAGCGGCCCAAATGGAGTTGTTGCAGCGAATGACACGGCCATTTATCAGGTAGGCGCAGGCCTGTTGAAACAAGAAGGAGAAGACATCGCTGCCCTGGGAGTGAGTTTGGGCGAGATTCAACCCCGGGTGGCGTGTGGATTCAATTCGGCGCTGCGCAGCTACGCCTCAATGCTGCAATCCTCGCCGCAGACGAACATGGCGGTGTTTGAGAATGACACCGCCCTGGCGCGGCGAGGAGACGCTTCTGGTGCAGGGGCGGCCACTTTTGGCACCTTCCTTGGCGAGACCAATGCAAACTCGTTCACAGTGTTCCGCGCGACTCTCAATCCTGCTGTCGGTGTGAATGCCTACAACAATGAAGGCATCTGGGGCGATACACGCGGTGCGACCGAATTGATTGTGCGCAAGGGCGAGGAACTGCCTTCACTGGGGGCAGGTATCGTCATCACACGGTTCCTGCGGTATCAGATTCTGAGCTTTGGCGATCTCGTGGCGCTGGTGCAGTTGGGTGGCCCTGGTGTGACGGCTGCGAATGACGTGTGCTTAGTGCATTACTACTATGACCAGATTTACTTCCCTGGCGTGCCTCTGCTGCGAGAGGGCGATCCAGCCCCTGGCTGTGGTGCGGCCAGGATCGCGACCCTCAGCCAAGTCGCCAGCAATGCGGTGAATGGTGATTATGCAGTTTTGGCTAGCTTGGTGGTCGAGGCTGGCGGTGCTTCGGCGGCCAATAACCTGGCGCTGTTCCGTGGCGACCTCAGTGCGGTGGGTGCGGCAGGCCGCATCTATCGGCAGCCAGTGCTGTCCCTGCGCAAGGGCGCGCGCTATGAGCGGGCTGGGAATGAGGTCATCACCACTCTTAGCGCTTCGGACATCAATTTGGAGGCTACGGGAGCCCTATCCACCGGGCTCGGCGAAGCCATTAACACAGGCGGCCAAATCGTCTTCAGCCTTGGCTTTGCCGACGGCAGCCTTGGCCTGTTTTCGGGTGCTCCCTGACAGGGCGAAGGCGGAAGTTCCATCCTGCGCTTGTCAGGTCCGCGTGCCTCGGACATGTTGCATATTCTTTGTTTCATGTCCGAGCCAAGTCTTTTTAGGCACTATCTCATCAACCAGGACGCCGAGGGCAGCAATGTAGAGCTGGTCCGGTCGGCCGATCAGGTGGCTGTGCTCGCGTTCGACAATGAGCGTCTGGAGTTCGTGCACTGCCATGTGCTGCTGGAGCCGCCGGCGAATCGGTTGGCCTTTGAGAATGCGTGCAGCACGCTTCGGCAGCACGGGCACCCTTTGCTCGCCCCGCTGATCGACTTTGGTGAGGACGACGGGAATCCCTTTTACATCACGGGCAATGTCGATGGCGAGACGCTCCGTGGCTACCTCCAGCGGCAGAAGGAGCTGCCGCTCTGGCTGGCGGCGATGATCGCGACGCGGGCGCTGGATGCGGCGATCGCGCTCAGCGAACGCGGTGACTTCTTGAATGAGCAGCCGCTGGACAGCTTCCGGCTGGTGCAGGTCAGCACGAATGCGCTGCAAGTGCAGGTGGCCGACTACCGCGTGCTGGAGAACCCGGCGCGCAGCAAGACCAAGACGCTGAAGGCGAATTTCGACCGGCAGGCGAAGTTCCTGCGCGCCTTCCTGCATGAGCAAGGCGGTGCTGGCGGCCCGACTTTGCCGGACGCACCGCTCGCTGTGGTTGATTTCACCGAACTGCTGGGCAGCACGCTGTCCACGGGTGGGCCAGGTTTGACCACGCCGATGAAGGATCTGCGCAATGCCTTGCAGAAGATGGTGCCCGATCATCTGGCCGGAGAGATCCCTACCGCGCAGAAGCCGCGTGCGCTGGTCGCGCCCTTGCTGGCCAGCTATCAAGAGGTGGCGCGTGGCGTGGTGAATCTAGTGCGCATTCAGAGCCAGCGCCTGGACATGGCCAATCCCTACGCGATGCGTGGCACGATGACCCGCACGGGCCGTTCCGTGTCGGTGGAGCAGGTGCCGCCGACCCGTCTGTGCGGCAAGCGTGTGGCTGAGATCCATAAGCAGGTGCAGAAGCTGGCAAAGAAGCGCGACTACAACGCGCTGGTGCCTGTGCCGCTGCTGCACGACTCTGGCAGCCTGACCTGCATGGCCGAGGAGATCGTGGAGGGCATTCCGCTGTCTGATATCTTACGGGAACGCGGTGCGCTGGACATTGCTGAGAGCTACCTGGTGCTCGCAGGCATGGATGCGGCCTTGGCTCAGCTTGATCGCACGGGTTTGGCGACGGGGAAGCTGCGGCTGGAAGATATTTTCTTGCTCACGGGTTTTGGTCGCGATGATCCGCGCTCGAATCGTCTGTTGGGCACCAAGCTCAATGAGTGGCCGTCGTTCACGGTCATGCTGCGTGCGCATCCGACCCTGGCATCAATGTCGGGTCGCGGCACGAATCCGGCTGCCATGCTGCCTTTGATCAAGAGTGATGGCGGCACGCCCTGGCATGGCGGCTGGCTGGCGGCGGTGGGGCGCTTCCTCAGTGGTCTTGACAGCGGACCTGGCGAAGCCTCCCGGGATCGCGAAAGTGTTATAGGCTTGTTCGATGACGAGATGGCCAAGGCCCGTGATGGCGCTCCGGCCCGCCGCAGCGATCTGCTCGGTCGTTTTGCGCGGGTGATTCAGCACTACGACCTTGTCGCGCCTGCGCCGATCAGCACCACGCCAGCGGAGCCCAGGATCAAGTCATCCAAGATCATCAAGAAGGACAAGGAGCCTGCTGCGGCCCCCAAAATGGCGGCTCCTGTGCTACCGATCCAAGATTTCCCCATCGGCGCGGGCAGCTTGATTCCCGCGGTATCCGAGGAGGAAAATGTGGAAAGCATTGGCTTTGCGGAGCTGCTGTTCCAATCACCGTCGGAGGCGGCGATTGCTAAGCGCGGCGGCCATTGGGGCCAAGGTGCGAGCGAGAATTTTGCTTCTGGCGAGGTAGGCAACTGGGGGCTGGAACAGACAGACACCAGTCCTTGGTGGCTGAAGGCGGCCGTCTTCATCGGTGGTTCGATGGTGATTGGGGCCATTCTCGCGCATCAGAGCGGTCACGCCTTGTGGCAGAAGTCGCCTGCACCGCTCTTCCCTGCCGCGGCGACGGCTCGCCCATGAATTTTTTTCGGGCAGCTTTGTGGCGGGCTAGAGTGCATGGTTGACCGAAACCACGGTCCGTTTCAGGACGTTCAAACAAAAAGTTCACAACAAGTCGTGTCAATCATCGTCTGAGAACAACGCCGTTGGCGTCACCCAGCTAATACGCGGCGTTCTATACTAGATGCATACACCATCATCCCACATGAAAACCCACACCCTGCTACCCGTTGCAGCCCTCGCTCTGGCATTGACCGGCGGCGGTCTGCAAACCCTGTCCGCTCAGTCCACTATGGTCGCCAAGGCCACGCCCAAGATCAGCGTGGATGATTTCCGCACCCGTTTGAAAAAAGACGGTGCACCACTGCCTAATGCTGGCCAAGTGCTCATGAGCTATGCCACCGTGGCCGAAAAGATCATGCCCAGCGTTGTGCGTGTGACCTCATCCATGCCGGTGGAGAATACCCAGCGCATGGGCGGCCCCAGTCGGGATCAGATGCGCGAATTCTTCCGTCGCTTCGGCATTCCAGAGGACAGCATTCCCTTTGACGGTGGTGGCGATGAGGGTCAGCCCCGTGGCCGGCAAGATGCGCCCAAGGGAACAGGCTCGGGCGTGATCATTTCCCCAGATGGTTACATCCTCACTAACAACCACGTCGTTGAAGACGCGGAGAAGATCGAAGTCACGGTCGGCAACGAATCGGGGAGCTACAAAGCCAAAGTCATCGGGGCTGACCCGCTGACCGACGTGGCGGTGATCAAGATCGAAGGCACCAACCTGCCTGCCGCTGTCATCGGCGATAGCTCGAAGCTGCGCGTGGGCGACGTCGTCCTGGCTGCGGGAAATCCGATGGAGCTGTCGCAAACACTCACACAGGGCATCGTCAGCGCCATCGGCCGCACCGGCATGGGCATCGTTCATCAAGGGCGGAACCTGGGTTTTGAGAACTTTATCCAGACCGATGCGTCGATCAATCCTGGGAACTCTGGTGGTCCGTTGGTCGATGCCTTGGGCCGCGTGGTCGGCATCAACACCGCTATCATGACGCGCACCGGCATGAATGCCGGCATTGGCTTCTCGATCCCGATCAACATGGCCCTGCGTGTGGGTGAGGACTTGCTGGATGACGGCAAGGTCTCGCGTGGCTTCCTGGGCGTGACCATGAAGGACGTCGATCCTGAAGATGCTAGGGCCATGGGTCTCGGTGATCGTGGCGGCGTGCTGATCAACAGCGTGGTGGAGGATTCCCCCGCGAACAAGGCAGGCATCACTGAAGGCGACCTCGTCGTCGGCGTCGCAGGCCAGAAGGTCGACAACAGCCTCGCGCTGCGCAGCCTCGTCGGTAGTGCTTTGCCAGGAGTGCCCGTGGACATCGAACTGCTGCGTGACGGTAAGTCGCTCAAGCTGCAGGCCACCCTCGGTGGCGTGTCGGATGAAGAACTGGCCAAGCGCGCCAGCGAGCGCGGCAGCTCGCCGTTTGAAGGCAAGACCAAGGCCGCTCCTGCGAAGTTCATCACCGGTGCCACCGCGCAGGAGATCACCCTTGGGCTGCGCCAGCGCTACGAAATCCCCGAAACCGTCAAGGGCGTGGTTATCGTGGCGGTCGAGCCCAACACGCCGGCGGCTGGTGCGGGCCTTGAAGAGGGCGACGTGGTCATTTCGATCAACAACAAGCCCATTGAGAATCTCGCCCAGGCCAAGACGCTTGCCAAGGGTGGCAATGACCCGCTGGGTCTGCGCATCGTGCGCAAAGGTCAAAAGCAGTTCATTGTGGTGAACGAAGACGCGAAGAGCGAGTAACGCCGCTGGCAAGTCTGCAACGGCACCGAGGCCCTGGCTTCGGTGCCGTTTTCGTCCCTACCCACCGAACTTCGACCGCCACGCTTGGTGCTCAGCCAGCACTTGGGCGCGGCGTTGGCTGGGGCTCAGCTCCCACACCAGTGGCAGGCCTTTCGGCACCCAGGGCAGCAGCTTCTCGAAATCCACACCGCCCGTGCTCAGGGGCACACGGTGGTCCTTAGCAGGCCAATCAACATCGTGCACATGGCAGCCGAGCAGCTTGGGGGCGAGCGCTTGCAGCAGCTGGGCATGATCGAGCAGGCCCAGGTTGGCCTTGCGCTGCACGTGACCGAAGTCATGCCACGCGCCGAGCCAAGGATTGCCTTGGAATTCGGTCATCAGCGCGAGCAGCTCACGCTCGTTCGGCACCTGTTCGAAGTGGCTGCGCGTCTCCACCGCAAGGCAGACACGGGCCTGCTCTGCCACTGGCAGCAGCACCTTCAATGCGGTGCGGGCGCGCTCGAGGTAAAAGGCGGACAGCTTCTCGCGCTCCTGCACGAACTGGAGCTTGAGGTCGATGTAGGCGCGCGAGTAAATCTCACCCTTGTGCGCCATCGCCTCTAGCCGGTCGGTGTGGCTTTTCATCGGCACGCTGCCGAGATGCAAAACCACGCGACTGGCCCCGAAGCGGGTCGCCATTTGGATCGTTTGCTTCGTCAGCGACAGCGCTCGGTCGCGTTCTTGCTGACGGTGGGAGGTGAACTCGAATGCATCTGGCGAATCCAGCAACACCTCCACGGGCGACGGGCAAAAGTTGTGCAAGCTACTCACCCGGATGATCCCCGCGTCGAAGGCCTGCATCAACCCTGGGAGCAGCGACACCTTCGTGCCGTGGCTGATCTCGATCCATTCAAACCCCAGCGCCCGCGCCTCTTGCGCGACTTCCATGCCGTCTTGGTAACGGTGGCTGTGCCAGCAGGTGGAGAGGGAGAGCATGGGGAATGACGAATGACAGAAAGACCAATGACGAAAAACGATCGTGGGGCCAGCACGAAGTATCTCTCGTCATTCCGTTATGGGTCCTTTTATATCCCTTTCTGTGTCAGGTTATTGATCGTGATGGTCAGATTCACCACCGGTGGCACAGGCTGCTCTTTGGGCGTCCACTCGAAGACACGGATCGTCGGCTTGGCCTCGTCATTGTTCATCAGCACGGCCTCCACTTGCAGGAAGCGCTCGTCGTCCTTCTCAATGGGCAGTTCCTTCACCTGCAGCTTGAGCGCATTCTCGCCACGCAGCAGGCCGCCGATGATGAGCTGCTGCTCAGCACTGTCGAAGACGGGCGTGTTGTCGTAGCCATTGACGTTCGCCAGCACTTCATAGCCGTATGCCTGAATGCGCAACGCGCTGACCTTTTCCGGCTCCTTGCACAGCTTTGGCACGGCGGGTAGCGTACCCGGTGGGTTGAAGGGCGAGTGCTTTGCCCATTCCGTGCTGCCACGGCGGCAGGCGTCGCGCAGTTCGACATTGTCTGCGAGGTTCAAAAACCTGCTGGAATCGAACTTCCACAGCCCTTGTTCGCGGAAGAATTTCAGCACAATCAGGTTATCAGGGACGTCAGCGGCCTCTTCCGAGATGCCCAAATCGATCTTACCGAAAAAAATCAGGTGCCCAGTGTCGCCCACCGCCTCGGTTTCCATCAGGGCCAGCTTACGCACGTCGGGCGGGGTCACAGGCAGGGCAAAAACCGCGTCTGGGTAGCGCTGTTTTTGACTGACGATCAGGTTGCGCGTCAGCACCTGCCGGTAGGTGGTCGTGCAGGTGCGCCATGCCGTCAGGTTCCGCGCCAGTAGGGCGCTTCGCCATTCTTGATACACACGTTCCAGGCTCAGGCGCAGGTCCGTTTCCTCGGCGGAAAGGCGGTTAGTCAGCAGCGTCAGGCAAGCAACGCCGCAGAGGAGAAAAGAGAGGTGGTTATGGAGGGCCATCAGACATGAAACATGACCAAGGCTCGCAGGCTGTGCATCTCAAACCTTTCCAGAGTTTGGAAAAGTATTTGCCGCATTTTCGTTTCTGCGGAACTTGTAGACCGCTCCCAGCCCCCCACCCTCATGCAGTTTCCGGAGGAAAGTTTTCCCAAATCAATGCCCATCGACCGGAATCGGGAGCTGTTAAGAACGGCTCGCGAGGAAATCTACAAGTCCGTGAACGGTGTCGACCTGCCCGTTTACATCTGGGGTCCTGATCCCGCGAAAGCCCCTGCCTACCCTAAATCGGTCGCGGCCTTCTTCTTCAGCAGCGGCTGGGACAACGGGCAAATCAGCCAGTTTGCCCCGCACTGCGTCTACTTCGCCTCGCGCGGCATGACCACGTTGGCCTTCGACTACCGCGTGGCCGCGCG
>Ga0247834_1006694_pt1 | contig 12693 bp, 21 predicted proteins | sample LaCruzMarch2015__8_FD_187118 | JGI IMG/M metagenome (GOLD analysis project Ga0247834, IMG submission 187118) | Freshwater microbial communities from meromictic Lake La Cruz, Castile-La Mancha, Spain - LaCruzMarch2015_12m | ecosystem: Environmental > Aquatic > Freshwater > Lake | place: Spain... | reverse complement strand
TGGATTTGCAGTGGCTCCACAATCAGGTGAAACATATAGGGTAGTAGTTAAAGCCTAACAAATGAGCAAAAGAGCCCTCGTACCTATTAACGTACTTGCCGTAGGCACAGCGCCTACTGGCAGGTACGCTGGTGATATCTACTACAACACAGATGCAAAGAATCTGTTTGTATTTGATGGTGCACAGTGGTTTGAGATTGTTACTAACGCAGAGGCAGATATACTTGAAGGCGGAAATGAGGCTGGAGGAAGTGATTCTTATTCAGCAACAATTGATGGTGGAAATGAAGCAGGTGGGTCAGATGTTTATGCCCTTTCTTATGATGGTGGAGGAGTAATTTAATGGCATCAGTACGCATTCAAGTACGACGAGGAACCACTGGTCAATGGACTGCAAATAACCCAACACCATATGCTGGTGAAGTTTGCTACGACAGTACAAGTAATAAATTTAAAATTGGTGATGGCACTACTGCTTATGCTACTTTGCCATACTTTATTGATGCGGATGATATTGCCACACTTATCTCAGGTGCAGCATTAAGCACTACAGATGATCTTTCTGAAGGTACTACAAATAAATATGCTACAAATGCACGTATTGCAAATGCTTTAAATAGCGGCAGTAAAACAGGTATTACCTTTACTCACGATGCTGAAACAAATGTAATTAATACAACTGTAACTCAAGTTCAAGGAACTACTGGTGCTCAAGGAACCACTGGCGCTCAGGGCATTCAAGGTACACAAGGATTACAAGGACCAACAGGAACACAGGGCACTCAAGGAACTCAAGGAACTCAAGGAGTCCAGGGCACTCAGGGTGTTCAAGGAATTCTTGGAGAGACAGGCGCTCAAGGAACACAGGGAACTCAAGGAACTCAAGGAACTCAAGGAACTCAAGGAACTCAAGGAACTCAAGGATTAGATGGTGCTCAAGGAACTGTTGGCGCTCAAGGTACGCAAGGCGTTCAAGGAACTACAGGAACTCAAGGAACTCTTGGTACCCAAGGTACTGTTGGTAGTTTTGGTGGAGCCACTTTTGATTACACCTTCTTAACAAGTACTACTAATGCTGATCCAGGAACTGGAAACTTAAGATTTAACGCATCTCCTACAACAGCAACTGCTATGTACATTGATGCAAGTAATGATGCTTCTACAGACATCTCTTCCTTCTTACAAACAATTGATGATTCAACTTCAACAATTAAAGGACACTTACGTGTATCACAGAAATTAGATACCAGTGTATTTAAACTTTATACAATTTCTTCTCTTACAGATAACACAGGTTGGTTTACTGTTGACGTTGCTTATGTTTCTGGAAATGGAACTTTTTCAAATTCAGATGACGTATTAATTACCTTTGCTCGTACAGGTGATGTCGGTGCTCAAGGAACTCAAGGTACCGTTGGAGCGCAAGGCGTACAAGGAACTCAAGGCGTACAGGGCGTACAAGGTCTTGAAGGATTTGTTGGTTCAAACGGTGCTCAAGGAACTCAGGGTTCTGTAGGTACACAAGGTATTGGTGGAACTAACGGCACTCAAGGTACTCAGGGAACTCAGGGACAAGTTGCTGCAGATCCAACAACCACAGTGTTGTTATACGGCGGTATGTAGTTAAAGAAGTTCTGTACTACCGTTGTGAATCTGACTGTGTTGAGCCGCTTCTGATAAAAACTTTATAGGTTTATATACTTGTGGTTTTATTGTAAAAGTATTAAACCGCATCTGGTTTTCTTCTTGTTTCATTCTAAAATTAAAGATGTACCAATCTATAGGGCAATTAATTCCTCTTGATTCAATATCAGCAATTGTTTTTTCTGCTCCTCGCCTACTGACAGCATACCCAGCACAGGACCATTGCTGATAAGACTTGCAAACATACTCTTCACCAATATCGTGGTCATTTTGATTGTACGCAAATAAAGAATCATCAGGAACAAAGAATGAAAAGAAATCCCATATAGGCATAAGTTCTCCCATATATAAAGTTGCAACATTTTTAAAGTTTGAACTTAATGTAATATCATCTTCAAAAAGTAAAAGCACATTTTTATCAGATTCTAAAAACTTCTTATAAGCCAAGTAAGTACTTGCCCAAACTCCTATAACTCCAGAGGATGGTGGGAAGGTCTCTCCTGGCTTACAGAAGTCGGTGACGGTGTTTATTTTAAACTCTGGTGTTTGATTAATAAACTCCTCAGCCTTATTAGCGGTATTTAAATACATAGTAGGAGAGCCAAGGCGTGGCAAGAAGGACACAGAATTTAAAATGCCCTCGTAAGATTTGTTTCTTAATTTATTTCCAGTATCAGTATGGAAGACCTCAAAGCAGGCGTTATCTAACACTTCTCAATCCACACCTGATAGCCAGACTCAATCATTGTGTACTCGCCTTTACAGAGATTAAGAACGCAATCCACGCCCCTCTTAGGCTCTCTGTACTCTCCTCCGCCATAATTCCAGAGGTAGTCATCAAATGCCATCACCCCACCTGATTCCAGGTGCCTAAAGCCATTCAAGCCATCCATAGCGGTCTGTAGGGCGGTGTGATCACCATCTATGTATATGAAGTTATATGAACTAGCGTTACGAATAAAGAAGTCATCACTACTCATCTTATGCTTTATGATTCTTCCATCCTTTGGGAATCTTGAATCGTAGTAAGCCTCTACTGAAGAAAAATCCAGAGATTCATGGGCAACTTCTTCACTGCCCTCCCAGGTATCAACATCATCTAGATATTCAATGGTGCGATTCTTTAATAGCCACTCAGTGGCGTCTCCTGTGTAGGTACCGATCTGCAGTGCACGAAGTGGAACACTTGGCACATGTCTAAAGTACTTCTCTACATCTTTAAACCAATTAGGAAACATCAGATAAACAATTTCATATTATTAAGACATCCATTCACATACTCCTCAGCCATCTTGTGATCATCTAGTAGGTGCTGGAATAGAGTTTTGCTTTCATCTTTGCGCCCAATCCACCATCCAGCAACAGCCTTCTCAAATAATAGGCAGTAGGTTCCGTTGTACTCAACGTACCCTGGAAGAGGTTGATTAAAGGCATTTGTTGCAAACAGTAGCCCTAACTCTGCGTAGGTATAGCACTCTTGATATTCCTTGTTTCGTTCTTTAATTCTAGAGAGTAAAAAATACGCCTCTGGTCTATTTGGTAAGTATGCAATGGCCTGCATAATATTGTTATAGACAGTTCGGTTCCTATCTCCTTGAGCGTTCCAACACAGGGCCATCTTTAATAACGATGTGTAAGTTATTAATGGATGTGTCTGATAACCGTGTTCAGCGGCTCGTAAGTAGAATCCTGCAGCAGAGGCATACTGTAAGCCCTCTTCATATGCAGATGCTAGATCAAAATTAATCTGAGGATCATTAGGATTTTCAGCCAGTTTTAAAGCGAACTCTTTAACGCTCATAAGACATGGCCTCCGTAATCATCTTATTAACAACCTTCTTAGGAACCTCAAGAACAAAGGCACAGTTATCTTGAACGCCAAAGGTTAATACTAAATTCTTCTTTATAATGGCAGCACCTACACAGAACTCAATAGGAGTATCTAAGAATGCGAACGGGTTTGTAACGCCAACAAAGTTAAACTCTTTATCCCAGACAATCATTCGATGTCGGTATACAGAGTCCTTCTGATTTAAATAATTCTTCCACAATCTAACTTCATGAGTAAACGCAATGTAGTAATCGCCCCAAGCAACGATGTTAGTACCACCACGTTGATCAGGAGAAATCGGCGGAGTTTCTTTTGTCAGTACCTGCTTAGACTGCGACTTATCAGGATCAGCCCAAACGACTTCGGTAGGCATAGCCCACTTAACAAAATGATACGGCATATCAAGGATAGGCATCCAATTCTTTTCACAGTAAGAATTAAAATCAACAGGAGGTGGAATACGAACTCGCTGCACCTCTGTGGCTGTCCAATTGGTTTTATCTAATTCGATCTTAGAGTACTCCATGCGACCTTGCCCATTGGGCGTGGTATCACGCCGTACCCCGATCAGGTAGTAGTTGCCATCCCATTGAGTGATGCGGACATCCTCTTCACCAACAAACTCCCAGATAGGTGGAACATCAAATCGAGAGTAATCGACCTTAGTAAAATTAATTAAATTGTAATCCTTATCAAGACGTCCTAAATAGTTGGTAGTAACTAGTCGCTGATCTTTTTCAGGATGTAGGTAGGAGAGTGGTCCCCAAGGACTAAAGAAGCGCTGGTCTTTTTCTGAATGATAGAGTGTGTAATTTACGTGTCGAATATTTACTAAAATATCGCCATCATCATCAACAAAGATTGATGGATTCATTAAACCCATACCATAGGTAATGGAGTGCGGTAGAATTAAGGGCGCTAATTTGCCCCCTTGAGAAACCGATTTTTGCACCAAATTCATAGGGACACTTTAGCCCACATATTCTTCCTGTACCAATTAACCTATGCTTATCCCCTTCGAAGGAGTCTCATGGCAACAGCGTATAAAATTCTAGGCCAAGTAGCGACCGCTACTCTTGGCGCAACAACAGAAGGAACTCTATATACCTCAACATCAGTTGAGTCTGTAGTTTCTTCACTCGTTATCTGTAACCAAGCAGCAAGTTCTGCTACCTACCGCATTGCAGTTCAACCATCTGCTGATGCTGGATCATCTGCTACTGCAAAGCACTTCATTGTTTATGGAGCAACTGTTGCAGCATCAGATACCACAGTACTAACTGTTGGATTAACTCTGGCTGCTGGTGACCGTATTCGTGTCTTTGGCTCTTCTGCAACACTGTCCTTCTCTGCATACGGAAGCCAAATTTCTTAAAAATTAGTTAGGATAATTAAGTGACTATCACTAACAGAGTCTCGCTAAAGAGTGTCATGGCGGGTAATACGCCTATTGCTGACGTTCCTGATGCGCCGACTATTGGTACTCCTACCGTAACTAGCGCCACTGTTGTTTCAGTTCCATTTACTGCAGCGGCTACTGGCGGTGCACCTACCTCTTACTCTATTGTTTCAAATCCATCTATTGCTATAACTACACAGGCTGGCACATCTTCTCCATTAACTGCTACTGGTACTTTTGTAACTAATACTGCTTATACATTTACAATTGCTGGTGTTAACTCAACCGCTACTGGAGCGCAATCTTCTGCATCTAACCCAGTTACTCCATTAGCAACAATTAGTCTTGATGTAGTTGTAGTTGCTGGTGGTGCTGGTGGTGGTGAAAACTGGGGTGGTGGTGGTGGAGCAGGCGGTCTTTGCGAACAAATATCAAGAACTATATATCCATCTACTAATTATTCAGTTTCTATAGGTGGTGGAGGTGGTGCTGCTAATACTTCCTCAGGAGATGGAGATGCTGGCGGTAATGGCGGAAATTCAAGTTTTGATACGATAACAGCAGTTGGCGGTGGCGGTGGCGGTGGCGCTGCTGGTGGACAAAATGGAAAAAATGGTGGTTCAGGTGGTGGCGCTAGAACTGTCACTGGCACTGCAGGTTCTGCAACACAGGGTAACTCAGGCGGAGCAACTGGTTATGGAAACAATGGTGGTGGGTGGGTTGGTAATGGTAGCAACGCTGCTGGTGGCGGTGGAGGTGGCGCTGGTGGCGCTGGTGGTAATGGTAATACTACTAATGGAACTCCTGGTGCTAGAGGTTCAGGTTATACAACATCTGTAAATAATAATACTTACGCAACAGGAGGTAGAGGAGGAGGTGGCGGTGCAATAGGTGCAACTAATACGGGTGATGGAGGTGGCGGTGCTATTTATCGCTATAATTTTGCTTATAATGGTGGTTCTGGAATTGTTGTTTTTAAATATCCAGATACAAAAACAATTACAATTGGTGCAGGTTTAACTGGTACAGAGAGTTCTCCAAGTGGCGGTTACAAGCGAGCCACAATTACTGCAGGCACAGGAAATGTGAGTTGGACATAATGGCACACTACGCATTCTTAGATAAAGATAATACTGTTGTAGATGTTATTACTGGTATTGATGAGACTGAGTTAATTGAAGGCTTAAGTCCAGAGATTTGGTATGGTAATTTCCGTGGGCAAATGTGCAAGCGCACCAGTTATAATTCTAAAATCCGTGGCACATATGCAAGTATTGGATTTTCTTACAATGCCGAAGAAGATATATTTGTAAAACCTAAGCCATATCCGTCATGGATTAGATCAGGTTCCTTCTGGAATGCACCTATCCCTATGCCAGAAGATGATAAAGTTTACACTTGGAATGAATCAGAATTAAAGTGGGAAGAAATAAATGGCTAATATTAAAAGAGCAAATACATCAGGCATCACCAAGACAGGTACTGCTATCTCTGACGTTCCTGATGCGCCGACTATTGGTACTCCTACCGTAACTAGCGCCACTGTTGTTTCAGTTCCATTTACTGCAGCGGCTACTGGCGGTGCCCCTACCTCTTACTCTATTGTTTCAAATCCATCTATTGCTATAACTACACAGGCTGGCACAACATCTCCACTAACTGCTACTGGTACTTATGTAAATGGCACTGCTTATACATTTACAATTGCAGGCGTTAACTCAACTGCAACTGGTCCTGCCTCTTCTTCTAGTACTCCTGTAACTCCTTTTTCAACAGTTTCTATTAGTTACACCATTGTTGCTGGTGGTGGTGGCGGTGGTGGCAATAGGGGTGGTAGTGAACAGGCTGGTGCTGGCGGCGGTGGTGGTGGAATGAGAACCTTTACAGATCAAACAGTAAGTGGTGGAACAAATTTAGCAGTTGTTGTAGGTGCTGGCGGTGGCGGTGGTCGATATACGTTTGGCCAAGAGCAAGGAACTAATGGTAGTGACTCAAGTTTTAATTCCCACACTTCTAGTGGCGGTGGAGGCGGTGGCGGTGCTGTTGGCGGTGGCGGCAATAGCGGTGGTGCTGGTGGTGGTAGAGCACAACATTACGGTGCTGGTAGTTCTGGTGGCGCAGGTAACACTCCTTCAACTTCTCCAAAGCAAGGAAGTAACGGCACTAGTAGCGCACAAGGACAAGCAGCAGGCGGTGGTGGTGGTGGTGGCCCTGATTCAACCAACCTCACTTCTCATAATAGCCAAACATCTGGAGGCCCTGGAGCAGCAGGTTCTACTTCCCCTTTAAATAGCGTTCAATATAGCGGCGGTGGCGGTGGCGGTGGCTTCCAAAGTTATGGTGGTGGTTCTGGCGGTGCTGGTGGGGGTGCTAGCGGCGCACAATCAGGTAACTCTGCTAATGCCAACACAGGAGGCGGCGGTGGCGGTAGCAACGGTGGTGGTAATGGTGGTTCTGGTCGATATGCTGGAAGTGGTGGAAGTGGAATAGTTATTATTAAATATCCAGATACAAAGACAATTACAATTGGTGCAGGTTTAACTGGAACAGAGGGTGCACCAAGTGGTGGATTTAAAATAGCAACAATTACTGCTGGCAGCGGAAATGTGAGTTTTTCATAATGGCACACTATGCATTCTTAGATGAAACCAACATTGTTACTGAAGTAATTACTGGGGTTGATGAAAATATAACTCAAACAGATCTTGATGGCACTCAAGTTGGCGGAAGTTCAGAGGCTTGGGAAACTTTTTATGGTAATCAAAGAAATCAAGTTTGTAAAAGAACATCTTACAATAGAAATTATCGTAAAAATTATGCTGCTAAAGGTATGACTTTTAATTATGCATTAGATGCTTTTATACCGCCTAAACCCTTTGCCTCTTGGATATTAAATGAGGAAACCTGTTTCTGGAATGCACCTACCCCTATGCCAGAAGATGATAAAGTTTACACTTGGAATGAATCAGAATTAAAGTGGGAAGAGAGAACAGCATGAGTATTCGTAGAGCGCAAGATGAACGAATTGAAGGAACTCCTGATGGCTTAAATGCCGTTACTGAGATAAGTGATGTTCCTGATGCGCCGACTATTGGTACTGCAACTGCAGGAGTTCAATCAGCAACTGTAACTTACACTGCTGCTACTACTGGTGGTGCTGTTACAACTTTTACTGCTACATCTACTCCTGGATCTGTTACTGGCACAGGTTCATCACCTATAACAGTTTCTGGTTTAACTGGTGGAACCGCTTACACATTTACCGTAAGTGGAAGCAACTCCACAGGAACAAGTCCAGCAAGTGCTGCAACTTCTCCTATTACTCCAATTGCACCTCTTACAATTGATTATCTAGTTGTTGCTGGTGGTTCTGGCGGTGGCTCATACCAAGGTGGTGGTGGTGGTGCTGGAGGATTTCGTTCGACAGTAACTGCAAGTGGCGGTACACCAGGCACTGTTGAGTCATCGGTAACTTTAACTCCTTCTACTAATTACAGTGTAACAGTTGGCGCTGGTGGTGGAATTGTGTGGGGATCTCCAGGTGGTAATGGCACCTCTTCAACTTTTAATACAATTACCTCTTCTGGTGGTGGCGGTGGTGGCTGCGGCCAAAGCGGGTTTGGTCAAGACCGTCCTACGGGTGCTTCTGGAGGCTCAGGTGGTGGAGGCACTAACTCAAACTCTGCCGCTGGTGGAAGTGGAACAAGTGGGCAAGGACACAATGGTGCTGCAGGACTTAACGGTTCTCGCAGTGGCGGCGGTGGTGGAGCGGCTAATGCAGCAAGTGGTATATCTGGCGGAAGTGCAAGATCAACAAACATTAGAGGTTCTGCCGAAAGTTGGGCTGCTGGCGGTAATGGAATGTCATTCCCTCAACCAGGAGACGGCGCTAGTGCTGGTGCTAATACTGGCAGCGGTGGTAGTGGTGGTCAAGGAAATAATGGAGGCGTTGGAGGTTCTGGAATAGTTATTTTAAGATATGCTGATAATTGGACAATTACAATTGGTGCAGGTTTAACAGGTTCAGAGAGTGCAGCAAGTGGCGGTTACAAGAGAGCCACTATTACTGCTGGCAGCGGGAATGTGAGTTGGGCATGATGGCACACTATGCTTTTTTAAATGAAAACAATGTTGTTACTGAAGTAATTACTGGGGTTGATGAAAATATAACTCAAGTTGACACAGATGGAACAGAGGTAGGTGGTTCTACTGAGGCTTGGGAAACTTTTTATGGCAATATTAAAACCCAAGTATGTAAGAGAACCTCTATTAATAATAGTTTTCGTAAAAGGTATGCGTGCATAGGCGACACCTATGATGCTGAAAGAGATGCTTTTATATCACCTAAACCCTTTGCCTCTTGGATATTAAATGAGGAAACCTGTGTTTGGGATGCTCCTGTTGCTAAACCTACAGGTAATCCTGACAGTGACTACCTCTGGAATGAAGACACACTATCTTGGGATGTAATTTAAAACACATACATTTTTCCTATTTCCATTTGAGTTCTATATATGGTTAAATTAAGTAATGAACAATACATTGGAAAATAAAACCTTCTATTTTATGGGAGGGTTACCTCGCTCAGGAAGTACTCTTTTAACAGCAATTCTTAATCAACATCCAAAAGTTTACGCTAGCCCATCTAGTAATTTGTTAGATATGTATTTTGCTTTACACCACGGAATATATGATTCTGAACCATACAAGATGGGCTTAAGACAAAAAGAGTGTGATAACACATTACAATCTTTAGGAAATTTGTTTTATTCAAATATAAAAAAACCTGTGATAATTGACAAAAACCGACATTGGGGAACTCCAGGCAATATTCCAGCACAACAGATGTTTAATAAAAATCCAAAAACTATTTTTATTTTAAGACCTATTCTTGAAGTATTAAGTTCTTTTGTAAAGTTAGCAGAAAAAAATCCAAATAATTATATTGACCACGCTATTGCAAATGAAGATTTTTTTGTTAAGTATTACAGGGAGGTTAATGATGTTAGATGTGAGTGGTTAATGAAACCAGAAAACAGCATTGGTCGTTCATTATTGGCTATTGGTTCTTCTTTAAAGAATCCAAAAAATAATCTTTTTATTTGGTACGCAGATTTAATAACAAACCCTCAAATAGTTTTAAATAAAATTCATCAATTTATAGGTGTAAATAGTTTTGAGTACAATTTTGAAAACATAAAACAATTAGATAAACATATTGATTATGAAGGAATAAAAGATTTACATACTATACAAAGTAAAATTCATTCAAATAAAACTCAACCTAAACTTATTTTATCAGATTATATAATAAACAAGTATGGCAATGCTTTAGACTTTGTTTTCACAGAAGGAGTGTAAGGAGAAAAAATGATTATTCAAATTATTGGATTACCAGGAACAGGCAAGACCGCACTAGCCAAGGCGCTAATGGAGCACACAGATGCTATACATCTAAACGCTGATGAGGTCCGTGCTGATTTAAACAAAGACTTGGGGTTTACTTCAGAAGATCGAATTGAACAATCTCGTCGTATGGGAGCCCTTGCACGATTACTACACTCACAGGGACGCACAGTACTTGTTGATTTTGTTTGCCCAACGTATGAGACTCGTAAAGCATTTGGTAAGCCCGATTATTTAGTGTGGGTGGACCGCATTGATGAGAGTCGCTTTGCTGATACAAATAAGATGTGGGAAGACCCAACAGATTACAGCGCAAGAATTGGTAATGACTGTACCGTTGAAGAAGAGGTGCAGATTGTTCTTGCTACTACAGGATTACATGACTGGAAGAAACCAACTACCTTGATGCTTGGTCGTTACCAACCATGGCATGAAGGACATCACGCCCTCTACAATGAGGCTGGTAAACGCACAGCCCAAGTTGTTCTTGGAGTTCGGAACACTCATGGAACCAGTGAAAAAGACCCACTCTCCTTTGATCAAGTTAAGTTTTACATTGATAAAGACTCAGCAATGAAGGATGCCATGGTTGTAAGATTTCCAAATATCACCAACATCGTATATGGTAGAGATGTTGGGTACAAGATAGAACAGGTGGAATTAGATGCTGCGACGCAGGCTATCAGCGCTACGCAAAAACGTAAAGAAATGAGAATATGAAACACCTTAAGTTAGTTCACGAAAACTATTTTAAGCATATGGTTGAAGCGTGGCTTATTGTTGTGACTCTTTTGTTTTCAGCGGTTGTTTGTTTCATTCACTCTATAATCCCCTTTGCTTTTCAATTAACAGCCTCGAACCGTTTGCGATGGATTCTTAACCGCACAAATCAAAGGCAGGGTAATAATGATTGAGAAGTTTAAGAAATGGTTCTTTAAACCAAATCAACATTTTCAAATTCGCTATAACACCAAGGTAGGCGATGGAGACTTAGTTTGGCGAATAATTACTAAAGAAGGTGAAACACTGGCAAGCCACCTTGAAATTAATGGTTATGTCTACGGAGAGTCCAGTTTTGTTGACGGTGAAAAAAAGATGAACATAGCATGCGATGGCAAGATTTATTGGAACGGCACAGCAGCAGAAATTATTGCTGGCAAGCGACCTGATTTATTGCTATGAAAGTTGCTAAATCTAGGTCTTTAGTTAAAGCCCTTACTTGGAGAGTAGTAGCCGTTTTTGTTACTTTTGCTTGTATTTATGCTTTGACTGGCGAGGCTAAATTGGCAGGCGTAGGAACAGTATTGACTAACGGTATTAACTTTGTCTTATATTATTTTCACGAAAGAGCGTGGAACAAGATAAGTTGGGGCAGATTACAAAAATAATTTAGGGGATAATCCACAGTATGCGTGGCTCTAAAGTCCAAGGACGATTTAAGATAGGGTTTGAAACCCTCTCTATGGATGAGGGCATGGTTGACGAACTTCGTGATCCTGTTGGAACAACTGTTAATTGGTGGACTTGGGATGATGCAGCCCTTGCAGCAGATTATGGAAATTATGTAGATCCAATCTACGATGTATCAAATCAAGATCCTGCTAAGGGTCGTAGATGGAATGAGCCTTTTGATCTGCCCGTAATTTTGGCGCAATTAATGCGTGGTACAAACATAATGAATGAACGAGGATTCTACGTAGTAGATACCTTGCGCCTTGTTGTATCTGTGGCGGATATAAATAGATTACTCCCTGCAATGATCACAGATCCAAACCAGCACATCAAGGACCGTGTCGTATTCCAGGACGAAGTATTTATTCCTACCAGAGTCTTACCTCGTGGAAGATATGCCGAACGTTACTCAGTAGTAACTATTGACTGTAACCTAGTAAGCCAGGAGGAGTTAGTCAACGATCCTCAGTTCCAAACCTACGCAAATTAGTCGTGGGAAATTTTGAGGAGTTATTAGACCCATCCCTCTTTGAATTTGATAGAGTAGAATTAGATGACCAAGTAGAAGAGGAAGATGATGGCAACTAAAAAGGCTAAGGGTAAAGTTGAAAAGGTTATGAAGGAATACAAAGAAGGCAAACTTCATAGCGGTAAGAAGGGTCCTGGTAAAGGCCCAGTTGTTAAATCAAAGAAGCAAACAGTTGCGATTGCAATGAGCGAAGCGGGAATGTCTAAAAAGAAAAAGAGTAAGTAATGCCAAGACGGCGCAGGAACATCGGAGCACGGGCTGGTAAGCAGCCTCAAAAGAATATTCAAACAAATGTCACTGAGAGTAAGTACGAATCTGGTGGCGCTGGATTAAAGCGAAAGAAGGGTGGCATAGTGAGAAAACCTAAAGCCCCAATCCGATACAAGCATAAGAAGTCGGTGGCATGATGGCAGATAAGAAGAAGCCAGAGAA
>Ga0247834_1006693_pt1 | contig 12698 bp, 11 predicted proteins | sample LaCruzMarch2015__8_FD_187118 | JGI IMG/M metagenome (GOLD analysis project Ga0247834, IMG submission 187118) | Freshwater microbial communities from meromictic Lake La Cruz, Castile-La Mancha, Spain - LaCruzMarch2015_12m | ecosystem: Environmental > Aquatic > Freshwater > Lake | place: Spain... | reverse complement strand
GCAACAAAAGACTAAGAAAAAAAAAGCAAAAAGATCATTATTAGGTCTTGTTGGTAGGTTTTGCCTATTAGCAAGCATTTGGGGGTCAATTCTACTAGGATTAATCCTTTTATGGTTTGTGCAAGACCTACCTGATTTAAATCACTTGCAAACAAATGTACGCACCCCAAGCATCACCATTCAAACTATTGATGGCACGGTGATAAATACCTATGGCGATGTGTTCGATGAAATGGTTCGCGTACAAGATTTGCCAAAACATGTTCCACAAGCACTTATGGCTGTGGAAGATCGACGCTTCTACTATCACTTTGGTGTTGATATTATAGGCCTTGCACGAGCAGCTTACGAAAACTATCGTGCGAACCGTGTGGTTCAAGGTGGATCTACTGTAACTCAACAGCTGGCAAAAAATTTATTATTTACAGAAGGCTCTTTTACTGTAAGTGACCGTTCTTTTAAACGGAAGATTCTTGAAGTTTTCCTAGCAGTTTGGCTTGAATGGAAATTTTCAAAAGACGATATTTTGACAATGTATCTAAACCGTGTTTACCTCGGTGCTGGAACTTTTGGCATTGAAGCAGCAGCGCAGCGTTACTTTAATAAATCAGCACGCGACCTTACTGTGTTTGAAGCAGCGGTGATTGCCGGGTTGCTCAAAGCCCCTTCGCGCTTTTCTCCTTCATCTAACCCTGAAAAAGCTAAGGAACGTGCCAAAACAGTTTTACAGCTTATGCAAGAAGCAGGGTTTATTAAAAATGCACAAACATACTTTAATGAAGGTATCCACGTGCTTGAAAATAACAAGCAGGAAAGTAGCTTCAAATATTTTTGCGATTGGGTCATAGAACTTATTCCTAATTTTGTTAACGGGATGGACCGTGATTTAATTGTGGTAACCACATTAGATCCTGCGATGCAACGCCATGCTGACCATGTTTGTGTTGATCATATAAATGAGATGGGTGCTAAGCTTAAGACATCTCAACTTGCTTTGCTTGCCATGAACCCTGATGGGGCAGTACGTGCAATGATTGGCGGTGTCGATTACAAAAAAAGCCAATTCAATCGTGTCCAAGCATCTCGCCAACCAGGATCCGCTTTCAAAATGTTTATTTTCTTAGCGGCAATGGAAGATGGCATGAGCCCTGAGGACAAAATTGATGATAGCCCTTATGTCAACGGCACATGGCGCCCTAGCAATTTCACTTGGAAGACTCGCGGAGAAGTGAGCATTGTTGAAGCATTCTCTCGTTCTGTTAACAGTGTACCAATTCGGCTAATGGAAAAAGTTACGCCTCGAAAAGTTATTGAAGCAGCGCATCGTTTAGGTATTACTAGCCCTATGGAGGAGCATCTTTCCTTATCATTAGGAGCAATTGAAGCTACCTTACTTGATTTGACTTCGGCATTTGCAACGTATGCAAATCAGGGACGTGCAGTTTGGCCTTATGGAATTCTAGAAATTCGTGATAAAGAAGGTAACATTCTTTACAGGCGAGAAGAACAGCAAACTCAAATAATTATAAAGCCAGAACCGCTTGCTAAAATGCGTACTTTGCTAAGAGCTGTGGTTGACGGACGTAGTGGCTATAGAGCCAACGTTTCGCCAACTGTAATGGGTAAAACTGGCACTAATGGCGACAAAAGTGGAAACATTGACGCTTGGTTTTTTAGTTTGCGTGAGCCTTTGGAAAATGATATTGGATTTCAGAATTTAGTAGTTGGAGTTTGGACAGGAAATGACAAGAATAAACGTATGGCAAACGAATCTTCTGGTTCAAATTTACCTGCACTAGTAACCGCAGCTTTTTATCGTGGTCCTGAAGTTTATAATGGTCCCAATCAACCACCTAAGAAGACAGTTCAACCTAAAATCTCAGTAAAAACACCAACTAAAGATGAGAAACAACCTCAGAAAAAAGATGCTGTCGAGGAATTGCTAGCAGATTTTGGATAAAAACCAAGTGTTTTTTTACAACATGACCCTACATATTATTTAGCAATAGAAAAAATAATAGGAAAATTTTAGAAAAAATTGTTAGTATAGGCAAACATTTGAACTTGGAGTCAGCCCATTATGAAAATAAAACTTTTGTTAATAAGCTTAACCTTATCTGTTGCAGCACTGAGCGCAGCACATACTGCTAGCGATCAAAAAACAGCGTCACCATCTTTAGCAGTAAATGCTACACAAGCAAGTGATATAAATAAAATTGTCGATGGCCTAGTAAGTGCTAAAGTAAGTGGACCTGAAGAACTATTTAAAATAATAAGTGGAGAAACACAAACAACAGACCGAGAATTGCCTTTGCAAGCCACTGTTAGGGAAGCTGCAACGCAGAAAATGCGCATTATGTGTTACGAAGAAGGATCAGACACTGTTGTTGCTTCAACAGACCCTACTTCACTAGGTAAACCAGTGTCAGATTTCAGAACAAACACAGATGAAATTGTTCGAGACAAAGCTATTTCAGAAATTAAAAAGAACGGTAAAGAAAGAGCTACTTTCACTTATACAGACAAACCAAAAGCTGATGGTCCTATTGTTGATGGAAAAGGCGTTTCAGAAGGCAGAATTGTAGAAGCAGCAGGAAGAAATGCATTTACTAACTTTCATTCAGAAAAGAAATTTCTATGTACAGTTGGTGCAAAGATCACTGTCGCTGGATAATCACTTTTTAATTGCTTGAATTGCACCATACAAGGTGCGAATCTCTTGCTCTGTGGGCTGCATTCTTAAAAATGCAGCCCTAATATTTTGCCACATCTTTTCTTTTTTATGAGGAACTCTCCAGAAATTCACCAAATCCAGTTCTGTTTCTAAAGACTGAAAAAAATGATGAAGCTCTTTTTGATTAACTGGTTTTGTATTACCCATGTGCAGCCATGATTCTTGCGCTGTGTGAGACTGGTACCATTCATATAAAATAACCACTACAGCCTGTGCAATGTTTAATGATGAAAAATCAGGATCAACAGGAATCGTAATAATGTGCGTTGCTACAGACAAATCTTCATTACTAAGACCTGTGCGTTCAGGCCCAAATAGTAACCCAACCTTTTTTCCATTCATTAATGGCACTGCCGTTTTTGGAGTATGATATTCTTTAATTAACTCACGCTCCGCGGCTGTGGTTGCAAAAACTATCTCTAAGTCCCCAACGGCATGTTCTAAGCTTTGGTAAATACTTGCTTCTTCTAACACACGTTCATTACCAACTGCCATAGCAATTGCTTTACTATCATCTGGGTCACACTTAGGCTGAATCAATCGAAGTTGTGTTATGCCAAAGTTTCCCATAGCACGTGCAACTGCACCCAAATTTTCAGCTAGCTGAACCTGGTGCAAAAGAATAATGGGCTTAATCATTAAGCTCGACGCCAGATGGTTCCATTAGGGCCGTCTTCAAGGGTAATGCCTTGATTAATGAGCAACGCACGAATTCTGTCTGCTTCTGCAAAGTTCTTTGCCTGCTTAGCTTCATGGCGTGTAGTCACCAATTGATCTATGTCTTGATTGTCAGATTGTCCTTGAAACCAAATTTGAGAATCTTGAGCAAGTAATCCTAAAAATTGCCCACTGGCTTTTAGTGTATTCGCAGCCGCAATTTGTTCGTCGCCAGTTGATTTAAACACTGCATTTGCAAGTTCGTGCAAATAACTTATCGCAAGCGGTGTGTTTAGGTCATCTTCCAGTGCCGCAATAACATCTGAAGAAATTTCTCCTTCACTCTTTGCGTATTCAATAGCTTTATAAAACCTATCGAGGGTTGCTTTTGCGTTCTTTGGGCTTTCGTCAGTCCAATCTAGTGGTTGTCTGTAATGCGTACTTAAAAAAGCAAAGCGAATAACTTCGCCTGGATAATTTTTCAAAACATCACGTACGGTGAAAAAATTCCCAAGAGACTTCGACATTTTCTCGCCATTAACAAGCAAATGCCCGTTATGCATCCACACCATTGCCATGCGATCGGTACCATGGGCGCAACAGCTTTGAGCAATTTCATTTTCATGATGAGGAAATACAAGGTCAATACCACCACCGTGGATATCAAATGTATTACCAAGAAAAGCTTTACTCATTGCAGAGCATTCGATGTGCCAACCTGGCCTTCCACGACTCCATGGGCTTTCCCAACCGGGCAATTCTGGCGTTGATGGCTTCCACAGCACGAAATCACCCGCATTCTCTTTATACGGAGCAATTTCAACCCGTGCACCTGCTAGTAACTCATCTTGATTACGCCTTGAAAGGTGCCCGTAATCTTTATATTTTTGCACACGAAATAGCACATGCCCTTCATTAGCATAAGCATATCCACCACTTATTAATGATTCGATGATTGAAATCATGTCAGTAATATGGTCAGTAGCCCTAGGTTCATGAGTTGGAGGCAGTGTATTCAACGCGCTCATGTCTTCATGATATGCTTTTGCCGTACGCGTTGTTAATTCACGGATATCTTCGCCATTAGCATGTGCTGCCGCATTTATTTTATCGTCAACATCCGTAATGTTTCGTACATACGTCACCTTAGCATATTGCTTTTGCAACACTCTGAGCAGCATGTCAAACACAACAACCGGCCTTGCATTACCTAAATGAGCCAAGTCATAGACAGTAGGTCCACATACATACATGCCAACATTGCCGACATCAAGCGGTTTAAAAACTTCTTTTTGTTTGCTTAGAGTGTTAAACAGTTGCAACATTAGGCAGCTTCTGCTGTTTCTGCTTCAACTTGCATACCTAAAGCATGAGTGTACACGTCAAGAAGCTCTTGTTGTTCAATCAGCTCTTCCTTTTTCATTTTGCGCATGCGAATAACCTGACGCATAATCTTTGTATCAAAGCCTTGAGCTTTAGCTTCTGATAGCACATCTTTAATGTGATTTTGAATTTCTGCTTTGTCTTCATCTAAACGCTCAACTTTTTCAATAAATTGGCGTAATTCTGCAGCACTGACAGAGGAATTAATAGACATATTTATGTATCCTTATTAAATTTCTAATGTTAAGTATTGAAACAATTGTGTTTTCAAAATATCTTGAATACTTACAAACTGCAATCATCAATTGGAGAATCGCATGCAAATTTGGCAAGTTAATGCTTTTACTAATGAGCCTTTTAAAGGAAATCCTGCAGGTGTAAGCATTGTCTCAGAATTTCCAAGTGATATTTTAGCTCAAAAAATTGCTGCTGAATTAAATTATTCAGAAACAACTTTTTTAAAAAAGCTTGCAGATAATCATTACCATATTCGCTGGTTTTCTCCAAAGGATGAATGTGGTCTATGTGGACACGCCACCCTTGCAGCAGCGCATTTACTATGGGAACAGGGTGTTGTTAAAAGTGATATGATCACTTTTGATTCAATGGGCGGCCCCTTAACAGCACAGCGTAACGGTAGCTGGATTACCCTTAACTTCCCAAGTTTTATAATTGAACCTGCGCCAATGCCAGAATTATTAAATAAAGCATTAGGTTTCATGCCTGTAACTTCTGTTTACAAAGATGACATTATGTATGTGGTCGTTTTGCCTTCTGTACAAGCTGTACGCGAATTAAAACCTAATTTTGCAAAAATTGCTCAATTACCGTGCCGTTCCGTAACTATTACTGCATTCAATGAAGGCGAGATCGATTCTAATATTGATTTTGTTTCTAGGTATTTCGCTCCTAAAGTTGGCATTCCTGAGGACCCTGTTTGCGGTTCTGCCCATTGCCGCCTAACACCTTTGTGGGCAGAGAAGCTAGGAAAATCATCAATGAACGCTATGCAAATTTCAGAACGCACTGGATTCATAAAGGTAGCGCTAGAAAACAATAGGGTTACCCTTACAGCGCAAGCCATTACAGTCATGGAAGGTAAATTGCTAGCGGCAGCTTAAAAGTTTTTACGCATTTTGCTTGCAAAACTCAGCTCGAATGGTTAGATATAGTCATGGTCCCCATCGTCTAGAGGCCTAGGACATCGCCCTCTCAAGGCGGCAACACGGGTTCGAATCCCGTTGGGGACGCCAATTTAGATTTTCTATACATACTCCAATGCATATCATTAGGAAAAAGTTGTTGCTTTTTGCTTAAAAATTGTGCATTATGAAAGCTATGATTATGATGCACCAACATATTGCTCGATGGCGACACGGATAATCCCTAGATTATTCCGCACAGTTTTTTATTAGCCATTCAATGTTGGAGCTCTTATGTACACTAAAATCGCCCTATTCATCACAACTGTTTTAGCAATTGGTTTTTTTACTAATTTTTCTGAATCAAAAATTACTGACAAAGTTGTTGCAATCACTCAAATTGCCCCTCACCCATCTTTAGATCGAATTCGAAGTGGTATTGAAGACGAAATTACCGCAGCTTTTGGTAAAAAAGTAAAAATTGAATTTCAGTCAGCCCAAGGAAATCCTGCTTTAGCTACGCAAATAGCTCAAAATTTTATAGGAAAAAAAGTTGATGTGCTTGTGGCCATTACAACCCCATCAGCCCAAGCAATGTTTTCTGCAAATACTCAAAAAATTCCTATGGTATTTGCCGGCGTCACCGATCCAGTTGCTGCAAAGTTAATAGGTGAGAATGGTAAAAACAAAGAAAATATAACAGGGATTTCAGATTCCCCAGACATTAAAAAACAGGTGGAACTTATTCAAGAGTTTCTTCCAAAAGAATCCATAATAGGAATTATTTACAATCCTGGTGAAACCAATTCACATGTACATGCAGAACGCCTAGAAGATGCCCTTCAAACCGCAGGATATCGCGTAATAAAAACCCCTGCTTATTCAACAGGTGATGTACTGCAGGCAGCTCAGGGCACAGTGCCCAATGTTGATGCACTAATGCTAACAAACGATAATACAGTTATTTCTGCTTTAGATGCAGTGTTACAAACAGCAAAACAAAAGGGCATTCCTGTATTTTGCTCTGACCCTGAATCTGTTAAACGTGGTTGCAAGGGCGCAATCGCTCCTGACCAATACGAAATGGGTCGCCGTGCTGGTGAACAGGTTGTTCGAATTCTTAAAGGTGAAAAAGGTCATCATATTTCGGTGCTTAACGCACCCTCAAACCGTTTTCTCTCTAATTCATAAACCTTTTTAATTTTAGGATACGTATCATGAACAAAAATATATTCATACTTGCTACAGCACTCACAGTAGCTGGACTTTGGTGGAAAAATTCATCTAATAAACCAGTATTACCAATTGTTGGAGTTATTCAAGTAGTTGAACACCCAGCACTAGACCAGACTCGCAAAGGAATTCTGGATGAACTTCAATCGCAGGGCTTTAAGGACGAAGAAAAAATTGATTGGCGTTATGAATCGGCCCAGGGGAACCCCTCCATTGCTACACAAATTGCTCAAAAATTTATTGGGGAAAATGCAGCTGTCATTGTGACAATTCCCACAACCGTTTCTCAATCTGCATTGCAGGCAATTCAACAATCTGACAGCAATATCCCCTTAGTGTTTGCTTCTGTAACTAACCCTGTTACTGCAAAGCTTGTGAAATCAGATAAGCAGGCTGAAAAGCTTGTAACCGGCGTTTCAAATTATGTATCTGTTCAAAAGCAGTTTGATTATTTTAAAAAAATTCTACCTAACATGAAACGTATAGGCGTTGTCTATAATCCTGGCGAAGTGAATTCAATCACTCTTAATGAAGAAATGACAAAAACTGGCAAAGCCATGGGATTAGAAATTGTTTTTGCAGCAGCTAGCAGGACAGTTGATGTAGGCGCGGCAACACAGTCATTGCTTGATAAGGTTGATGCCATCTTTATTAATAATGACAACACAGCACTAGCTAGCTTTGATAGCATTATTGCAGTGGCAAAATTACAAAATATTCCGGTGTTTGTAAGTGACTTAGATTGCTTACCAAAAGGAGCATTGGCGGCGTTGGGCGCTGATCAATACGCATTGGGTCGTCAAGTTGGTAAAATGGTTGCTAATATTTTAAGAAATCCTGAAGTTGCATCATCAACAGTTATGGAATATCCAGATGTTGTACGCGGTGAAGGCAATGAAAAAGTTGCAGCAGAACTTAAAATTGTTTTACCAAGTAATGTATAAAAATCTTGCTTGTTAGAATATTTAACGGCATTGTACCAATAAATTGATTGCTAATTAAGCATTGTGATTAAAAATACATACATCGTTTTAGGCTATGGACGCAGCGGGAGAGAAAGTGAAAAACACCTTCTCTCTCTCGGTTATAAAGTCATTGTGCATGATGATGGTCAAAACATAATTCCTGAAATTAATTGGTCAGAAATTGTAGGCGTAGTTCAAAGCCCTGGCATTCCAATGTCACACGCTGTTAGTGAAGCAGCGAGAGCAGCTAGAATTTCTATCTGCACAGATATTGATCTGTTACAAAAACGTAACCCCAAAGCAAAATATATTGGCATTACCGGCACAAATGGTAAATCAACAACAACTGCTCTTATTGGCCACATTTTAAAGCAAGCTGGGTTAAATGTTGAAGTTGGTGGAAATATAGGCATCCCTGCTCTTTCGCTTAAAAATTTAAATGAGACCGGTTGGTATGCGCTAGAACTTTCATCGTATCAATTAGAACTATCAAATGATTTACATTTAGACATAGCAGTGTGGCTAAATATTTCCCCAGACCATCTTGATAGGCATGGCTCTATAGAAAATTACGTAAATGCAAAAAGACGTATATTCAGTCATGCAAAATCAGCGTGTATTGCTATCGATGATGATTATTCAAAACAAACGTGCAATCAACTTTGTATTCCCCACACGACCATTGCAAGTGAATTTAAAAATTGCCCAGCAGATATTTGGATTGATGCCAGCGGTATGTTGCACTGTAATGGAGCACTATTTGACTGCAACGAATTGGAAACTTTAAAGGGCACACACAACTGGCAAAATGTTGCTTTATCATTTGCTGTGGCACTTCAAATATTAAATACCCCTCAGAAAATATGGGAATATATTCAAACATTTCCGGGTCTTGCTCACCGTCAGCAATTGGCAGCAAAAATTGGACAGGTTGAATTCATTAACGATAGCAAGGCCACAAATGCAGATGCTTGCGAAAAAGCTTTAAAAACTTATATGGGACAAAGTATTTTTTGGATTCTTGGTGGCGTTGCAAAAACAGACGGCATTGAATTACTTAAGCCCTATTTTCCATATATTAAAAAAGCGTATTTAATTGGTGAATCTCAAAATGATTTTGCCAAAACATTAAATGGTTCAGTTCTTTTTGAAAAATGCTCGTCTCTTGAATCTGCAGTTTTTAAAGCAAGTGAAGAAGCAAAGTTTGAAAATAATGCAGTTGTGCTATTATCACCTGCATGCGCTAGTTTTGATCAATTTCGTGATTACGAACACCGCGGCGAAGAATTTATTAGAATTGTTAAGAAAGTAAATGCATGACACCAACCACATTTTCGCGACGAGACAACAGCGTTTTAGGTCGCTGGTGGTGGACAGTTGATCGTTTAGCACTTTCGTTACTATTAATCTTGATTGCTATGGGCGTATTTTTAAGTTTTGCTGCCAGTCCTTCTGTGGCGGAACGTTTAAATTTAGGTACCTTTTATTTTGTAAAACGCCACATGATTATGCTTATTCCAGCTTTAGCAACAATGATTGGCGTGTCTTTACTCTCGCCTGTAGGCGTTAGAAGACTAAGCTTAATTATTTACTTATTAGGTATCATCCTGCTTATCTTAACCTTCTTCTCAGGACTTGAAATTAAGGGCGCGCGTCGCTGGATTTTAATTTTAGGAAATTCAATACAAGCTTCAGAGTTTGTAAAACCCGCACTTACCGTCATAACTGCATGGCTCATTGCTGAAAAAATGCATGATGAAAAGTTTCCTGGCATTACACTTTCTATGGTTGCAGTTGGCATTATTGTTGGGTTGCTTTTACTTCAACCAGACCTTGGCATGACTGTTGTGATTATTGCAACGTGGGTAGGACAATTGTTCATTGCTGGCATGCCTATTATTTGGATGACTGGTATTGCAGGAATTGGTGTGGCAGGACTCGTAGGCGCATATTTCTTTTTACCGCATGTCACAAAACGTATTGATCAATTTTTAGACCCATCAGCTGGAAACCCCGTACATGATCTTTATCAAATCACAAAATCATTAGCTGCTTTTGCTAATGGTGGATTTTTTGGAAAAGGTCCAGGCGAAGGCGTTGTCAAAAAACATGTGCCAGATGCCCACGCAGATTTCGTGTTTGCAGTTGCCGGGGAAGAATTTGGTTTGTGGATGTGCATTTTGATTGTTGGAATTTTCATGGCAATTGTTATTCGCTTCATGATGCGAGCAGCACAAGGTTCTAGTTTATTTATATTACTTGGAGCAACTGGCCTTGCTGTACAGTTTGGCTTGCAGGCCTTTATTAATATGGCATCTGCGCTACACCTAATTCCAACAAAAGGAATGACAATGCCGTTTATTAGTTATGGCGGTTCATCAATGGTAGCGTTAGCTATTTGTGCAGGAATGTTATTAGCATTTACACGTAAACGACATGGTTTTCATGATTGGGGAGAATAAAAATGGATAAATCAAAATTAAAGATTGCTGTTGTAGGCGCTACAGGCAATGTAGGCAGAATGATGCTTAACATTTTAGCAGAACGTGGATTCAGCGCCTCACAAGTTAAAGCTATTGCTTCTTCAAGTTCTCTTGGGAAAAAAATATCATTTGGAGAAGATGATGTTTTAACAGTTGATTCACTCAGTAATTTTGATTTTTCAACCGTTGATGTTGCGTTATTTTCACCAGGCGGGAAAGTTTCTGCAGAATACGCACCAAAAGCTGCTGCCCAAGGATGCGTAGTCATCGATAACACATCTTATTTTAGAGATGATCCAAAGATTCCACTAATTATTCCAGAAGTAAACCCGGAAGATATTCGCGACTACAAAAACAAAAATATTATAGCAAATCCTAACTGTGCGATAGCGCCAATAGCCTTGGCTTTGAAACCACTCCATGATGAAATTGCTATAAAAAGAGTTGTTGTATCAACGTATCAATCTGTATCGGGTGCAGGCAAAGCTGCCATGAAAGAACTTGATCAACAAACAAGGTCATTATTCACAGGCACTCCAGCCCCTGCTGAAAATCTACCCAAACCAATTGCGTATAACCTCATACCGCACATAGGTATCTTCTTGGAGTCTGGATATACCGACGAAGAATCAAAAATGCGCGCTGAACTTAAAAAAATCTTAGACTCTACTATTGAGCTTTCGGCAACTTGCGTACGCGTCCCTGTGTTTGTTGGGCATTGTTCTTCTGTTCATGTTGAATTTGAAGAGCCTTTTTTTGTTAGTGAAGCGTTGAAAATTTTAAAAAAAGCTCCAGGAATTCAAGTTATGGATGCTGATGACCCTATGGATTACGCAACCCCGTTAGATGCAGCAGGCCAAGATGATGTTTTTGTAAGCCGTTTACGTCAAGATACCTCACACCCAAATGGATTGGTGTTCTGGACAGCATCTGATAATTTGCGCAAAGGTGCAGCTTTAAATGCAGTGCAAATTTTAGAATTGTTAATTGAATACCAAAACAAGCAAAAAGCTGCTTAATTTTGTTGCTTAATTATATTTTTTAATGTATTTATAGCACAATATTATTAATTTATATTTTTATGCGCTTTCTATTACTTTTTTATTATTGCGTAGCTTTCTTCTTAACAGCAAGCTTATCTTCAAGTTCATCTGCGGAAACATCAGTTGATGCACAAAACCTATCGACAAGAATTTTTTCCGTTAAAGGGCGTAATGGTAATGGTTTAGAAGTAAACGGCATTATTTTCTATACAAACCACTCACAAAAAGCTAAAGAGGTTCTTCCTGAAACAACGAGAGCATATATTCAGGACAAAGAACTTCATTTGATATCAGAATACGATATTTTTAGCGAATCAGTGCTTGATACACCATACCATTTACCAGCTGACTTTGTACGTGAGGGATATATTGACCCAGAGTTTTGCTTTCCCTCTGGATTTAATAGTTATGAGGAAATATTTGAATCTCATATTCCTGGATCACATGAAGGAAAACCATTATGGTCAATGCTACATCCGGGAAGATTAGTATCACAATATTATGAAGCCTTTCAATACGGATTTTATAATGCTCAATATGAAAGCATTGAAGATGCTGGAATTGATACGTGGCTTATTAGTAATTGGGAGCATCGGAAAACTTATTTACATGTTTTAGAAGATGCATTGGACAGAGACATGGCGTACAGGCTTGATCCAAAAGAAAATTTTTTAGGCTGGAGAAACACTTCTATAAGAGACGCAGATATGCGATTGTGGCCAAGAATATTGGAACTTATTATAAACGAATCAGAGACAAGTAATTATCAACAATATAAAGAAGAAATCTTTAAAAGCATGGAATCTTTATCGAGCAATAAGCCAGAAAAAATCACTTTGCTTCAGCCTTCTTTAACCAAAGATACTCATGAAATTTCTTACGTGGAACAAACCATGGAATTACAAACGGTTTTCCCAACAGGTTACTGTAAGGATCTACCGTCTTAGCAGTCAAGAATAAAAAGAAGAAGGCTCACTACAGCGCTATATAAGGGCGCGCTCGCCTTCCTGATTTTTCCATAAAGCTTTTGCTTTGATCATTGCATTTAAGGTTATCAA
>Ga0247834_1006690_pt1 | contig 12704 bp, 6 predicted proteins | sample LaCruzMarch2015__8_FD_187118 | JGI IMG/M metagenome (GOLD analysis project Ga0247834, IMG submission 187118) | Freshwater microbial communities from meromictic Lake La Cruz, Castile-La Mancha, Spain - LaCruzMarch2015_12m | ecosystem: Environmental > Aquatic > Freshwater > Lake | place: Spain... | reverse complement strand
CAACCCCTGTTAGAAATATATGAATATAAATTCAATTAAGCTTCTTATGATTGATTATATCTTTATTTGAATATTTGTTTGGGAAAAACCTTTGATAAATCGAAGAAATTGAAAATGACAAATAATTATGATCTTTCTCATCTAATAAAATGATTTAACAAATATATTATAGTTTAATTATTCTATTGCTTTGAGCTTTATTCAACTCTATGTGAGGCTTTTTTATGTTTTTTTAAAGACTATGGATGGATTCTATATCTTTACCCAAAACATATAAGAGCTTCGAGACATCTAAATGCAATCTAATGAGTTTTAATTGTTTTAATTCTATAAGGATTGTCTGTTTTATCAAAAGAACGAAAGAAACACAAAAGTTGGATGGAAAAATATTGAGGTTGAAACAAGTATGAGCAACCTTAAAGGCCATATATTATGATTAAAATCGATATAGCTTGCTAGAAAAACGGATTAAAGCTTGATGAGAGTTACAAGTATTAGATTAGTCAAGACTGTTGACTTAAGTAGAATATAAATAAAAGTCTTTTGAGAAAAAATCCAAAAAATACTCATAACTTACTATATGATAATTTAGCCGTTAATATTGACGAGAATTTCTCTTTTAGATATTTAGTAAGATCAGTAATCATCATGATAGACTTTATTTCCAAAGAAAATTCTAAAATTACTTCTTCATATTTCTTGATGATTCATAACTTAAGAAAAGCTGAAGATTAAATGAAAATAATATCATTTTTTATTAATTCTTCGATATGGGTGTTTAAACTCCTTCTTTAAATTATATTGGAATTAGATTTAATCAATAATCCTACTTCGTGATAAATGTAGACAGGGAGTTAGATTTCATTCATAATAGAAAGATGAACGGAAAGCAACTAGCTGTCCTCCTCGCTGTGATTGGCGCTGCCGCCGTCATCCTCAACGTCAACAACGCCTCCACTGCCTCAGAGTTCGAGTCATGGAAAGGCAAGCACGGAATCAAATTCGCCTCCGAATTTGAGAATGCCTACAGAGAAAGAATTTTCCTCGAGAACCTCGCCAAGGTTAACTCACACAACTCCAACCCCTACAAGACCTACGAGCAAGGACTTAACCAGTTCTCCGCCCTTACCACTGAAGAATTCGCCCAACAATACCTCGGAACCATCGTTGCCGAATCATCAAACAACATTGAGAGCACTGATGACCTTAAGGTCGGTGATGTTGACTGGACCACTCAAGGTGTAGTTACCCCCGTTAAGAACCAAGGACAATGCGGATCATGCTGGGCATTCTCTGCTACAGGAGGTCTTGAAGGTCTTAGCAAAATTGCCTTCGGAGAACTCAAAAGCTTCTCAGAACAACAACTTGTTGACTGCTCTGGATCTTACGGAAATCAAGCCTGCAATGGAGGTCTTATGGACAACGCCTTCAAATTCGTCAAGGATAAAGGAATTGTCCTTGAAAGTGAATACCCATACAAAGCTGTTAAACAAACATGCAGCCAAACTACTGGACCTTTCAAGATCAGCGGATTCACTGATATCAAGAATTGCAATGACCTCGCCACTGCTCTTGCCGGAAGACCCATCTCAATTGCCGTTGATGCCACCAACTGGTCACCATACAAGAGTGGAGTTTTTAGCAACTGCAAGACCTCCCTTAACCACGGAGTCCTACTTGTCGGCCTTACTGATCAATATTGGCTTGTCAAGAACTCCTGGGGAACTAGTTGGGGAGAGAGTGGGTTCGTCAGACTCGCTAGAGGAAATACCTGCGGTCTGTGCAACGTTGCCTCATATCCCAACAAATGATTTCGATCATATCTCATAACTCCATTTCTGCTAATTATTTACTTAGAAAGACATTAAGCTAAATTAATCATCTATAAATTGAGTAATGCAAGTATTTGCCTTAAGGGAAATCTACTGTTGTTGAAAAGACATGATTAAGCTATTAGTGACGCCTCCATCATCACATAGAATGCTATATGGCTGACTTGAATATTAATAAATTGCCTTTTAGATTTCATTCACTGATTATTTAGAACATGTACAAGTCTGTGAAATTTCATATCTTTTTATTATATTCTTTAGCTGTATTTTAAATGCTTAAGTTATTCCTACACCTTTTTGGTCTTTTTTGATCAAATTATAATCCTCAATTCTATTGTAACCTAAATTTTTAGCAAAAAAATAAGACCAATTCGGTTGAATTTTATTGATCCCTTGGAGACCAGCATAATCTCCTGAATTATCAACCCATATTAGATGATTGTTAGCTCTTTCTTCTGTTTGTAGAAATACATAAAAATTCAAATGCTAGCTTCCATAAGCTTTGTCCATCCTATATTTTAAGAATTTCATCATTGTTTAAATATCGTCTCCATAGATCAAGCTAGCATAATTTGCGATTTATTTAAAGAAGGAAATCTGTTATGTGGTGACTCCTTTACCTGTTATATTAGAAAATGTTAGATCATGTTTTACTAAATGTTGCTCACGAATTTAAGAATTGCCGATTAATTCTAATTATTATGATTGACTGCTTCTGTTCTCTCGCTTAGAAGCTTTGATAATACAGAGTATTATAATAAAAGTTAATATTCTCTTCATCTTCATTTATGATATGAAAATTCTAATATTGTACAAAAAATACATTCGACAATCTAAGAGCTGAAATATGATCAAATAGAGCTATTTCTTGCTGCTTTAAATCTTCCAGAACGATGAAGTTTCACAGCATTCATTAGCTAATTTTGAAGATTTTTTAAGTTGGCAAAATCACTATTGACGAAGTTATTTTTTATTTGTTTTCCTTAGTCCACTCGAAAATTTAGGAGAACATTAGGTTGAAAGTCATTCTTATAAGTCTTCGAGGCTACTTCAATTTAAAATCTCCATTGAAGACCTTTTAATTGAGTGATATTATGGAGTCGATCTGAAAAAATCGCCTTCCTTAGTTCTTCCAAATTATCAGAAATTTTCTAATTAACTCATTTGGTACTTCTTGAAGGAAATCTCTTCTTTATTTGTCGATGGGAAGAAGTTTAATATTGTTCGCGAGGTCATTGATATTGGTTCTATATTGAGCAAGAGCTTTGATTGTGAGAAGAACGAGTCCGGTTATTCTATCTCCCTCTTCCTATTCGATTTCGATGAATTCTAAGTTGGGGTAATTGATACCATTAATCTTCATCTGATTTTCTTGGTTGATGATTAGATTTATGGCATAGTTGATGACCTTTGTGAAGGCTAGCTCACTAAGCGATTACTCTCTGTTTATAAGCGGCCCAGGAATTAAAGCTATCCCACTAGTTGCTCTGTTAGCATTATTACTCTTGAACTATGATTAATATAATGACTCATAGAAATGTTAAGATATCAAAGCAAAAGGATTAAATCGAAAAAATATGCTGAAAATTATGTAATTATGGGAATTTACTCATGTAAGGGTTCAATAAATAAACAAGATATACAACGGAAATAGAGAAAGTAAAAATAAATGAAGTTTCTTTCTCACTCCAAAATGTTGAAATTTTTAGAATACTTTTCCCGTTCTTTTGATTAAGTTTACCTGGTTTAAGATATAGTCATCTTATATCTCAGATCTTTTGAATTTTTTGAATATATTTTATTGATTTTTTATTCAAATCTACAACATGACCTCAGTTCCACAAGTTAGATACACCACAAACTAGAATGCCTACATTTCTGAGTACATATCCATTAAAGTAGACAAAGCTACAATACTCCTAACCCAATTATTACCACTGGAGCCCAAGGCTATGGTGAAACTCAATACACCACCTCTTATATGCCTACAACCTACACTGGAGCTACCAAAGAATTGGTATACACCTATGCCAATGCCCCAGGCGCTGCTTCAACTGAAGTTAGAAACACCACTTATAACTATGGAGTTGCTGGAGCCGGAACCACCGCCAGTAACGTCAGAGGAACAGTTGTTAACGAAGTTTACGCTCCCCCTCCAAAAATCACCTTCGGACATCCCTCAGGAGGCTATGCACAAACCAGCACCAGGTATATCTTTTGCTATTTAGCTACTATCAACCTAGCGCAGTCAACACAGTTAACACAACTACTGTTGTTACTAATCCCCAACCTCAAGTTCAAACCTACACATCAACTGTTGTCCAAGAGCCTAAAACTAACGTTACTAGTCAAGTCGTTAAAGCTAATCCCTCAACTACCGCATCAACTACTTATGCTGCAAAGAATGATGACTTCCTTTGCAACAAATGGTGCTGGATTCTTACTGCTATCCTTGGAGCCTTGCTTCTTACTCTCGCACTTCTTTATGGACTCGGAGTGATTGGAGGAGGTGTCAGTGCTGCTGATAACAGTAAAGTTGCCATCAACGGACCCAGTGGAAATCTTAATGGATCTAATGTTAATGTCAATGGCCCCAATCTATCCGGAACAGTTCCTAATGTTAATGTTAACGGACCCAAAGTCAATGGACAACTTCCCTCAGTCAACACTAACTTCCCCTCAGTCAACACCAACCTCCCCTCAGTTAATGCAAATCTCCCCTCAGTCAACACTAACTTCCCTTCAGTCAACACTAACCTCCCCTCAGTAAATGCTAACCTTCCCTCAGTTAACAATAACTGGTCATCTGGCTATGTTGCCCCTTCGGTTTCCGGAACTACATCTGTATCATCTCTACCTTCAGGAGGAGTTGCCCCAGTTGTTCTTCAGCCTACTGCTTATACCCCTACCATTCAAACTAGACCAAGTACTGTAACTGTTACCCCCGCATCAGTAGCACCCGCTTCAGTAGCCCCAGTTCCAGTTGAATCAACTTCTTTCACCGGATATAATACCTACACAGCCCAGCCAGCTCAACCCGCTTCCACCACTTATACTGGATATAATGCCTACACAGCTCAGCCAGCTCAACCCGTTGCCACTTCATTCAAGCCAACTGTTGTCCAACCAACCAGTGTTCAACCAACCTATGCTTATACTCAACCTAGCTATACCTATACTCAGCCCTCACTTACAACTCAACCAGCTACTTACAACTATGGCAGCTTTGTTCCCGCTGTACCAGTAGAGTGATGGTTTTTAAGGTGATTATATCATCATAATTTTATTACTCCTATTGAGGCTTGTTTTAGTTTGAATTTTCTATTTCTTAAGTCTTGTTCTAGAGGAGATAGATAGATTGCATGGCTAAAATAAATAATAGGCTTATTACTTATAGAATAATGCTAAAGAAGAATCATTACTAGAGAAGGTTTAATACAGCTGCTGCAAGGATAATGATATCGAGCAAGCTGCCTCATGATTTCTTTCTTCCTAGCAGATAAAAAGACGGTAGAGAGAGCTCCCTATGCTCGCATAGACACGAAGATGTATAAAAGTATTCACCAGTCGCAATGAATCTTGAAAAAGATCCACTTCTATTTACTTTTCGAAGATCAACTAGTGAGGAAAAGGTAAGATTGAGAGATGGATTGTTTCATCATGATCGTTCTCTTCCGAAGAATAAGAGCAATAAAATCTTTCAAACAAAGCTTCCTCCAGTTAGTGTAGCAATTCCAAAATAAAATGCTGGACCTATTTGGATGGGGTAGATTAGTGGTCCTAAATAAAAACTTAAAAAACTAGGAAGAATAAACAACCGAATTCTTCACGAAAGTAATCTCATGCGGAAGGAGATATGTGAAGTTATAAGGTGATTTCACTTATTCACCTCGGGTTTAATGATAGTCATAATTTTATATCTGAAAGAAACCTTTTAGGAAGAACTTGAATAAATTAAAATTAGACATATATTAAATGATGATTATTAAATCATTGTTCAAAAGATATTCCTTTTAGGGAACTCACTGATTTATATGCTCAAGTCTTTGAATTTAGATACAAGAAGATGATAATCTACCTTCTATCCTGTCATGCTGAATGCTATTAGATTTCTAATCATTTCTGCATCAACTTTTAGACCGTGTTTTTTGCAGAAAGCTGTAAGGATACCTTATACAGTTAAGAAAGAAATGAAGGCTAATTTTTATTAGTTACTTTTTTCTATTTCTTCTTGGATATATTTTCTATTTCTTCCAATTAAATGGATGAATTTCTCATATTCAGGTGAATGTCTGAATTTGGGAATGGATCTTTCTCTTATTGGTACAGAGGCATTAGATCCTTGACCGGATCGACTAACGGTAAGAGCATTTGAGGGTGCGGGAGTTGTTCCCATTAAGAAATTGGGAGGATTGCAGTTTCTAAAGACTTGAGTAAATTATTGGAAATCAAGATGGCCATCCTTTCTAATATCAATAAATTCGAAAATATCTTGAAGAACTTGAAATTCAGGTAGACTTTCGCTTGCATTTGAGTATAGTTCTTTTAACATCTTATGGAATTCCTCAAAATTCAGGTAACCAGAGCGAGGGTTATTCCATTTTCTGAAAGCATCTTTGGGAGATATCATATAATAATGCAAAAGATCGCTTAGATGCTGAAGCTTAGGTTGTAATCTTACTCTAATTCTTTGTTTATCTTCCTCTAGATCAAGCATTTTGATAAATCTACGCCAATCTATTAATGTTTGAGGCTTGAATTAGCAATAGTTAATAAGTAAATCTATTTATTTTGAAGTTAGTGCTATATTTAAGTTTCTGAATGCTTTTTTAAACATAAGATTTGTAATTTTTCCGCTTTTTTATTTATCAACCTCAGAAAAAGCCTGTTCGAGAGTCTTAGGACTTGATGCTATAATTTACTTTAAGTTATTGATCTATATAATATAAATAATACGAAAGTTATGCATTGTTATTCCATTTTGTCTCTTTCTTGATATTCATGTTCATTACTTCTGATTGTGGTTCCCTTAATAATTGAGAAATCTTGATATCTCCAGCTATCTTTAGGGAATTACGAATTTATATCACTTTCTTAGGCACTCCAATGATTTCCATGTAATTTTTTAAATTAGGCTAGCTCTAACTTGCCTTTGCCTCCTGAAATATTCGACCAGATTTTTTCTACATCACTAGAATGGAATCTGTTCCCGAAAAGCTCATGAATGACTTCTTTGAATCTAGTAAAATCTAAAGATTTGCTCGAGAATCCTGATAAAAATCTAAAAGCTTCTTCAGAAGATTTAAATTTGAGTGAAATATAATCAGTAAACTCCTTCAAATGCTCTGATTTCCAATCATACCCTCCAAACAATCCAATAAAATCATTCTAAAGTAAATATCCCTTTTTATGTTGGTCTAAGCTAGCAAATATAGTCTTTAGCATATCTTCATTTATCATAAATCCTGATAGAACATGATTTGATCTTACCCATCTCTCAAAAGAAGCAAAAACAAGGCGTTTATCTCCTTGTGTTATAGTGGTAAAAGCTTCAGAGAGTGAAGGATATAATTTAGATAAAACTATTCCAATCTGTTTCTTAGCTTATTTATGCCAATCTTTGTTCTAATTGATAAATTTAAACCAATCTAAGAAAGTGACTCTTCCATGTTTATAATAGTCCATAATTTTGATGAATTTCTGTGTTCTTACCATAGATAACTCTCTTTATTGATATTTCAGTTTTTCTATGAAAAAATCATGAAGATCTTTTTCACTAACATATGTATCACCATCTTTATCAATGACCTTAAAAGCATCTTATATAGTTAAATGAGATGATCTAAACCATTATTTTAATTTCTATATTGCATCGGATACCCAGTTGAAATTTTCAGATTGAGCAATATTAGTATGACCATTCATAATGGCTAAGAATGTTTTATAGTCAATCATTTTACTATTTGTTTTATCCATATAGTTGAACAGATTTTACTTCTCATCTTTTGAAAAAGATATGATTTCATCGATGTTTTTGAGCCATGATTATCTTGATATGAATCCACTTCCAACTTTGTCAATTTTTCTAAAGAGATCATAGAAGCTTATTTTCTTTTTAATACTTTTTTCACGTAATCGTATCAATAGCTATTCAATTTGGATTGAATTAAGTTATTTATAAGTTTTACCTTTGATTAATTATCTGTATCCTTTTAAGTCATCATCGTTAATGTTTTAATCTTCATTTAAATCGATTTTTCTCACGAATTAAAGAACTTATTTATCAGATACTTTTTTGAAAAATTTAGCCTGTAGTATAGAAGTTAACTTTATGACTGTAATTGGCAAGCCATAAGGGAATTTTTCGAGATAATTTTCTCTAAACACTTTTTTAAATTCCTATTCAGTTAATTATTCTTTAACCTAGTCTTATGAGGTAATTCTATCGATAACGTACTGATATTTCATTTTATTACCACTTAAAGGTACAAACTTAACTAACTTGATTAATTAGTTGAGACTGATGCTTACACCTAGTTCACCTAGGATGGTCTTGAAGTCAGTCTGGTCAATATATCCTGAGTCGCTTTGATCATATAGTCTAAATCTATTGGCTAGCTCTTCTTATGAAAGGCCTGATTAGTGTACTTTTCTTTTTAGTCTTCCGAAAAAGCGGCTTTACCACTCCTCATCAACATCAGGCCCATTTCCTTCATCTTTAATATTAAGTGCATCAATAATTTGTTAAATTTACACTTCATCTTTTCCTCGAGAAATATATTTAGCCAACAATAAAGAGTTATCATCTGATAAACTAGGCCATAACTTCAGTAATCCGGCTTTCAAAGTATAAATACTAACCTTTCTTACTCCTTCAAGTCCCAAAATTGATAATATTTTACTGAGATTATACTTTTTCTGCTTAAGATATTGCAAGAATTATCTATATTTAGGATTATTTTGATTGAACTGGATACTTGACCTCCAATCATCAATAGTTATCAGGCCGTCTTTATTATGATCGAGAATTCTAAAAAGTTATTGAGCTTGCTGCTATGTTATATCAACTGATATTTGCTTAGTCGCATTCCATAATTAGTTCTCATTAAGTACTTGTGATTTTTTACCAATGAGATTACACAAGGCTTCGAAAGCTTATTCAGAATTGTAGTCATTTTCTTTTACCCATTCCCTAACAAGCTTCAATGCCATATTGAACTCTTTCGATGAACTATTATAGCGATTACCAAAGAATCCTGATTGCGAAAGTCGATAACTATGGCTTTATTTTAAGGATTGATTAGTTTTATTAAAAGCCTTTGAAGCTATTGTTCGATCAAAATTTGTAACTGATCTTTTAAGATTACTATCATCGATATGTAAATCGAAGTTTTTCTACAAATAATTTCTTGTATGATCGTCTATTTCGAAAAAATCTTGAGTTTTTCCTGCCAGTTTATGTGACATCTAAGAAATGTTAGAAAGGCGCTTAAGGTTATCTGATGTGAGACTCATATTTCCTTTTAGTTTTCTTTAGTCTACACTCTTTGCAAGGATATTTCTGGTATCGCGTTGAATATATTCATTAAATTTCACAGCAACTAAATGATTTCGACAGATGAAGGCTCCTAGATTTGGGATTTAAAGGTTAATATTTCCACCCTAAATAATATAGAAACTACAGCTAGCAATTTTTAGGCGATGTACTTGAAAATACGATGAAGACCTAGCTCTGTAGCATCTTTGGACATGTTTGCATATGAGGATACTTCGATTAGGTTGAGTTTAGCGATCGGAACTTCTCCTGTCGTACCCAATCCACTATAAGGGCGAAGACCAGCTCCGAATTCCTGGTGGTAGAAAATAGCTGTTCTCAAGTTTAGTCCCTTAACGAAGTCTTTCTGGATGAGAAAAACAGGTGTTCTTGGTTGTTGGTCACGTTCCTCCTCATTTGTTACTCCCTTAATGTCGATCAAAATACCTTCAAACGAACTTAAGGAGGAGTGAAAGTGAATATTCCGAGTCTCGGTACGTTAACACCGCGACCCATTCTTAGATTTCGGCTGATATAGAGGCCAAGTGCATTCCATATCACTCGCATTTCTTCGTCACTGAAGCTTCCTTCAACACGATGAATCCTATATTGTACTTTTAATACTTCGTTTGAGATCTATTTGCGATCTCCTCAAGCATTTTCGAACTTGCATTTGATCCCTTAGAGATAACACTTTTGCTCATTCTTCAATAAAAATTAAGATATTCGATAATTTTATTCAACTGAAAATGAATTCTCTTCAAGATATTTCAATCTCTTATATCTCTTCATTAAATTTTAAAGATATTTTAGTTTTTTTTTGTAGAGTCAAAAAAAATCGATTGAAATAAGATAAAAAAATGAAAGATAGGTGCGATAGCTGTAGTAAATAGTTAGATAATGTATTTAGCACTCAAGAAAAATGACTATATTATTTTAATAGATTGTTAATAGACTATAATTTTGATTTATATAAAACTAGGTGGATGATACTAATATATAAAGATATCTAGGCTAAATGAGATTCTCATCTGTGAATAATTAGATGGAAATAGGTTCATGGAAATAATGATCGATATATAGTGATGCTATAATTTGTTACTGAGAAAATATTTTTTCTCGAGAGTTTTCTAGAACATTTAATATTCTCTTAAATTCAACAAAGGATTGCTAGTGTCAAATATAAAAAAATCGAATGACTGAAAAGAAAGTTCAAGGCCGAGCTATCGGTATTGATCTCGGAACTACCTACTCTTGTGTTGGTATCTGGCAAAACGAGAGAGTTGAGATCATTGCTAACGATCAAGGAAACAGAACCACTCCATCATATGTCGGATTCACTGAAACCGAACGTCTTATCGGAGATGCTGCTAAGAATCAAACTGCTAAAAACCCCATCAACACTGTCTTTGATGCTAAGAGACTTATCGGAAGAAAATTCTCTGATCCCATCGTCCAAAAAGACATGAAACTTTGGCCATTCAAGGTTGAATCTGGACCTGATGAGAAGCCTCTCATTGTTGTTAAATACAAAAATGAGGTCAAGAAATTCCACCCCGAAGAAATCTCCTCAATGGTCCTCATCAAGATGAGAGAAACCGCTGAAGCCTTCGTCGGAGAGAGCATCAAAAATGCAGTTATTACTGTTCCCGCTTATTTCAGTGATAACCAAAGACAAGCCACCAAGGATGCTGGAAGCATTGCTGGTCTTAATGTCTTGAGAATCATTAACGAGCCCACTGCTGCTGCTATTGCTTATGGTCTTGATAAGAAAGGTGTCGGAGAAAAGCACGTTCTTATCTTCGATTTGGGAGGAGGAACATTCGACGTTTCTCTTTTGACCATTGATGATGGTGTCTTCGAAGTCAAGGCTACTGCAGGAGATACCCATTTGGGAGGTGAAGATTTCGATAACAAGCTTGTCGAATTCTGCGCTGCTGACTTCCTCAAGAAAAAGTCCATTGATGTTAGAGGAAACCCAAGAGCCATGAGAAGATTAAGAACTCAATGCGAAAAGGCAAAGAGAATTCTATCTTCATCTGCTCAAACTACCATTGAAGTCGATTCCCTCGCTGAATCCGAAGATTTCTCACTCACCATCACTAGAGCTAAATTCGAGGAGCTCTGCATGAGTCAATTCAAGGAGACCATTCCCCCTGTAGAAAAAGTTCTTAAGGATTCAGGCATGTCCAAGAATCAAATCCACGAGGTCGTTCTCGTCGGAGGATCTACCAGAATTCCCAAAGTCATTGACTTACTCAAGGAGTTCTTCAATGGAAAAGAGCCCAACAGATCAATCAACCCTGATGAGGCTGTTGCTTATGGTGCTGCCGTTCAAGCTGCTATCTTATCCGGAACTGGATCAGAGCAAACTGACAGTCTTCTTTTGATTGACGTCACCCCTCTTTCCCTCGGTATTGAAACTGCTGGAGGAGTTATGACTGTCCTTATCCCAAGAAACACTACTATTCCCACCAAGAAATCTCAAACTTTCACTACCTATGCTGATAACCAACCCGGAGTCCTCATTCAAGTTTTCGAAGGAGAACGTCAAATGACCAAGGATAACAACTTGTTGGGTAAATTCAACTTGGACGGTATCCCACCTGCTCCAAGAGGAGTTCCCCAAATTGAGGTCTCATTCGAGATCGATGAGAACGGTATTATGAATGTTACTGCTACTGATAAAGGAACATCAAAGAATGCTAAGATCACAATTACCAACAACAAGGGTCGTCTTTCAAAGGATGACATTGAAAAGCTCATCAAAGAAGCTGAGAAATACAAAGATGCTGACGAGAAGATCAGAAAAAGAGTAGAGTCCAAGAATGCTCTTGAGAGCTATTGCGTCTCAGTCAAGCACACCCTTGATGATGAAAAGCTCAAGGATAAGTTTGATGCTTCTGAAAAGACTTCAATTCTCGAGAAAGTTAGAGAAACTGAGAGCTGGCTCTCATCTAACCCCGAAGCTGACACCGCTGAATATGAGGGAAAACTTAAGGCTCTTGAAAGTGCTTTCAATCCTCTTATGCAAAAAGTTTACGGAGCTGCTGGAGCACCTGGAGGACCTGGAGGTGCTGGTTTCCCTGGAGGAGCTGGTGGCTTCCCCGGAGGATTCCCAGGAGGTGCTGGTTTCCCTGGAGGACCACAAGGAGGTGCATCTGGAACCTCAGGACCAAGTGTTGACTAGGTCGATTGATCAATGTTTGTTTATTATCGCCTCAATTTCATTAATAGTTATTCAAACTTACCTTTATTGGACGGAAAAATATTCAATAAATGTATTTTTCTCATATATTCTTGATTGAATATAATTTCAATTTTGTTCTAAAAACAAG
>Ga0247834_1006689_pt1 | contig 12712 bp, 9 predicted proteins | sample LaCruzMarch2015__8_FD_187118 | JGI IMG/M metagenome (GOLD analysis project Ga0247834, IMG submission 187118) | Freshwater microbial communities from meromictic Lake La Cruz, Castile-La Mancha, Spain - LaCruzMarch2015_12m | ecosystem: Environmental > Aquatic > Freshwater > Lake | place: Spain... | reverse complement strand
TCTGGGCTTGGGGCTGCGAGAAGGGCCATAACTTCGGGGCTAGCCCCATGCCGCCAATTGTCGAAATTCAAGTTTTCGCTTACAGTCCCTAAATGAAGAGACTACCTGTAGCCACCCGAGCCGCCTTTGTCGCCGTGCTGGCCTTTGCCCTAACCGCCTGTGGATCAACTGGCCAGGAATCAGCCGAGGTGGTGGCGCCAACCGAGCAGTCGGTACTCGCCGACAGCAAAGAAGAAAGTGCTGACGGATCTTCCGATGGCTACGGCCTTCCTGACTGCACGGGCCAAAGCTCCGGATCCTGCAGTTACGCCGGCTTCAACCCTGCGGTTGATGGCTTCAGCTTCGAGAACTGGGGAGGGGCCGGCAACCTCAGTGCAATCGACTTGATCGCGCTGTTTGGCCGCAAAAAGGTCTGCGCAAGCGGTTCCGGCGACAAATGCGTGCTCTATCCGGCAGCCCAGCAGTGGGTAGATCAGATCAATGAGGCCATGTCCGGGGGGCACTGTGAGGGCATGGCCGTCACGTCCGAGTTAATCCATGGTGGCTACCTCGCCCCTTCGGACTTCGACCCCGATGCGGAAACCACTTTCGAGTTAGAACTCGAGAACCCCGCCGTTTCCAGCATCATCGAATACTGGTTTGCGACGCAGTACCTCGAACCAGTTCAACGGGCGTACCAGGCGTTCCATGAACAGGAGCCGACACAAATTGCCGCCGAGCTCGCCCTCGGACTCCAAAACGGCGCCGGCTACACGATGGGCATCTATTCCCCTGATGGCGGGCACTCGATAACCCCAATTGCGGTCACAAATGAAGGTGACTTGATCGCGATCCATGTCTACGACAACAACTACCCGGGCACCGTGCAGCGCATCATGATCGATCCCCAGTCAGAGCAGTGGTCCTACGGCGCGGGCTCGACCAATCCGCAGGCGCCGACCAACGGCTGGGAGGGTGGTATCGGCACGATCGAATTAACACCCATGGAAAGCCGCCTGCAGACCCCTTTTCCTGCTCCCTTCACTGACAAGAATGGTGGCGGAAAGACTTCGCAACTGCTGCTCACGTCACCTGATCCTGATGCACGCTTGGGGGTTCTCCTCACCATCGACGGCAAGGTCTACGACACTCGAGATGCCAGGGTGGTTCTGCCGGCCGGCGTCAACGTCCGATCAACCGTTGGCTCCTCACCTGTGCTGCGGGGCAACTGGATGTCAATGACTATCGACCGAGACCAGGTGGGACCTTTTGCGGCGGAGATTGCACGGCAGGACGACGAAACGTCGCCGATTCCGGTGACAATGTCCATCGATGACCCAACCAGTCCGCGGGTCACCGTCCGTGCCATTGATGATGACAAGGGCGCCATTGTTTTTGACGTGGCCCGCGATGGCGCTCTCGACCTGAAAGTGGCGGATGCCACCAGCGCCGAGGTGAATGTGGCCAACGGACTCAATAGCGCCAGTTTCCCCTTACCCGATGGTGTCAACATGCGCGTGCTGCCCTTTGACAATGGGGTTGCAGAAATCGGCTTCTTCGACGCGGACGATCGGCTCATCGGAGAGTTCCCGCTCCCCGATGAATCCGAGAGCGGCGCCGTAACCGAGATCCAGGCCGACTTCCAACCAGGTGAAGATGGCGAACTGGGTTATTTCGAGGTGACCGAGGAGGAGGTAGCGCCCGAGGAAGTCGATGAAGCGGAACTTTCATGGTTAAAGGAATTAAACGAGGCGGGCCCAGCTGACGATGGCGACGACACTGGCAACGACACTGGCAACGACACTGGCAACGACACTGGCAACGACACTGGCAACGACACTGGCAACGACACTGGCAACGACAACGGCGGTGGCGAAGACACTGGCGACGACACTGGCAACGACACTGGCAACGACAACGGCGGCGGCGACGACACTGGCGACGACACTGGCAACGACACTGGCAACGACAACGGCGGCGGCGACGACACTGGCGACGACACTGGAAACGGCGACGAAGCCGCAGAAGAAGAGGAGTAGCGCGCGCCGGGGACAACCGGCGGTAGGCAGACATGGCCACGTCAGCCGGCTCGCACCTGCTGTCTAGGCTTGGCTATATGACTCAGGCAGCAGTTCCCACCGCACCAACAGGTGCGCCTAGTACGCCGGCTACCCGAATTGCCTATCAAGGAGAGCCCGGGTCTAACTCCGACGCTGCCTGCCGGGTTGTCTATTCCGAACTCGAGGCGGTGCCCTGCGCGACCTTTGAGGACGTCTTTGCGGTGATGGCCGAGGGCGGGGCTGACCTTGCCATGATCCCCGTCGAAAACTCCATCGCTGGCCGGGTCGCCGACATCCATCACCTCCTGCCCGAATCAGACCTGCACATCATCGGCGAGTACTTCATGCCGATTCACTTCCAACTCATGACCGTGCCCGGTGCCAGCTTGGCGGACATCAGCATTGTCCGCAGTCATGCCCATGCGCTCGGTCAATGTCGCCGACTTATTCGCGAGCATGGCTGGCGCGCCATCGTTGCCGATGACACAGCCGGCGCCGCACGCGAGGTGGCCGAGGCCGGTGACCCGAAGGTCGCTGCGCTTGCACCGCGACTGGCCGCTGACCTCTACGGGTTGAGCATCTTGGCAACCGACGTCGAAGATGAGCACAACAACACCACCCGGTTTCTCACACTCGCGCGCCAGAAAACCGTTCCTGCCCCAGGAGCTGGTCCAGTCATCACGAGTTTCGTCTTCCGGGTGCGCAACGTGCCAGCCGCTCTCTACAAAGCAATGGGCGGATTTGCCACCAACGGCGTCAACATGACCAAGCTGGAAAGTTATCAACTCGGTGGGAGTTTCTCCGCGACGCAGTTCTATGCCGATGTCGAAGGCCATCCCGGTGATCGACCACTTCGATTGGCCTTGGAGGAGCTTGCGTTCTACACCGACTGGGTGCGCATCCTCGGGACTTACCCGGCTAGCTCATTTCGCGCGCAGATCTCCGCCGACTAGCCCGAGCACTAACTCGCGCTGCCCTCAGCAGATGTCGGTTCCGTCCTGCGGAGCAATGTTAGGCAAGGCTTCAATCTGGGCACCCGTCGATCCCATCAAACGCGGCCAGCAGATCGCGAAGTCTGCCAACTCGGCGCCACTCCCATGCTCCGCGAGCCACCCGGCGCTGTGCAAAGACTGCTGCTTGCTCCGCAGGTCGTAAACCCCGAAGTCGAACTGGCGCGGTGACGGCTGTTCAGGGACACTTACTGCGGTCGCAAGCACCTGACCCTTAGAAATCTTCACGGGCTTTACGTTGATGGTTCTTGAGTCCTCGCCCACCGGAATGCTGCGATCGAAGATCCGTTGGAGTGCTGGGCTGAGGGTTCGCAGATGGTCATAGCGCACCAAGAACCCGCAGGGGTGCTGAATGTCGACTAGGTACTGAACGGTCGACCCCGGCCCGTTCATTTGCCCATCACGGTTCTCCCGGTATGCAGCCCCACGAACGAAGTAGCCATCTACGGCGGCACTGACTGTGCCATTCGCACTCGGGTCAGTAAACCGCAGCGCGCCATGCGCTTTGTAGTACTTGGCCGTCTCATTGAGCCGCCCTGGTGGTAACCAGCCATCTAGGGCAGCGACCTGAGCGGGAGCCTGCAGGCGAAAATTCCGGCAGCTCGGAGCCTTCCCGCTAGGTAGCCAGGCATCTTTACCGTTCCAAGACCATGTCACCGGCGCTTTCGCCTTAGGGTCGCCCGCGGCCGCCGGTGCCAATGCCAGCACACTCATTGCCACAAGAAGCAACGTGCAGGGGTAGGTGAACAGGCGCACTAGGCCAGACCAGATCGACCCGTTGTCCAAAGCTCCGTTTCGCCACACCACTTCAGACTAGTCGTCGACATAACCCCTGTAAATAGAAGGCCCACCGACACACGGGATCCGTCGTCTATCACGTGGCTGAAGGCTTCGGGCACTCAATCATCGATGGCAGACGCTACGACTGGAAGGAGCACGACATCTTCGTCGTTCCGTCATGGTCGTGGCACGAGCATGTTAATGACGACCCAGCTAACCCAGCTTTTTTGTTCTCCTTCAATGATTTCCCGATGATCAACTCGCTGTCACTCTTCAAGGAAATTGAATATGACTCCAATGGTGGTCACCAAGAACTCCTCTGATCAAGTTCTTGAGCGCGGCAACGCCACGTGCCACATTAGTCACGGGACGCTGCAGCCAACCACGTTGAAAAGTTGACACATGTCTCCATTTACCGTCCACTATGGTGCTATGAATCAAGCACCTCCACGTGAAGCCCTGCCCGACCGCCTTCGAGGCATTGCCCTGCTGGGCATCGTGGTCGTCAACGCCGCCTACCTCGGGATTAGCCTTGAAGGGCTCACCCAGGCATCGGTCGAGGGCACCGCGAATCTGATTACCGCCCTGCTCGTGGTCACTTTCGCCCAGGGCAAGTTCTACCTGCTCTTCTCCTTCTTATTCGGCTACAGCGCATCGTTCATTTTGCGCGACAACTCCGCACCGAACCGTCGCCGCTATCTTCGACGCCTAATTGCGCTGTTCCTCTTCGGGCTCGCGCACGCCGTGTTCTTCTTCGTCGGTGACATCCTCATCACCTACTCGATCCTGGGATTGCTCCTGTTCTTCGTCTCCCGAACCTCCGACAAGGTGCTACGCCGGTGGACGATCGCCGCGATCGCGGTCGCCGTCTTCCTTATCCTTTCGATCACCGCGCTTACAGCGGCGTTCCCGGCGGAAGGTTCCAGTTTCGGTGGCCTTGAGAAAGTGATGGCAACCGGCACCTTCACGCAGGTGGCTCTCGCGCGCCTCGAGGCGCTGCCCGTGATTGTGCCCGCCGTGTTTCTTCTGCAGGGTCCGATGGCCTTCGCGGCCTTTACTCTCGGGCTTCGAGCATCACGTCACCACCTGCTGGCCGACCCGGCAGCAAACATCGAGTTTTGGCGTCGCATGGCTAGGTGGGGTTGGGGCATCGGGCTGCCGTTGCAAGTGATCGCTGCGGGATTGCAGGTGAGCGAAATTGCTAGCAGTGACCTGCTTCCACTTGCTGGCGCGGCAGGCTTAGCTCTCGGGTTCATCACCGCACCGCTTTTAACCGCTGGCTACATCGGCAGCATCGCGTTGATCATCGCGCGAAGACCGAATTTCCTTTCGGTCATGGCACCTGCCGGGCGCATGTCACTGACGGTCTACATCGGTGAATCCGCACTGCTGTCCCTAGTCTTCGCCGGCTACGGCCTCGGCTTCTTCGGCCAGTGGGGTGCGCTGCCCGTCGTCCTCACCAGCATCGCGTCGTGGGCCGCCCTATCGATCTTCGCGTGGCTTTGGATGAAGAAATTCACCCAAGGGCCGCTGGAGTTCGTTCTAGCGTTGCTAACCGGAAAACCCCACGGCACAAATTCATCCTCAGGCGCTGGGTGCGCGGCGAAGCAGACCAACTAGTGCCCTCGTCCCGGGCTTCGCGGATCCGGCGCAAACCGGGAGACAATTTCAGGCTACTAATCAACATCTTCTAATCAATAACGGTGCGACGTGGGCCGATTCCCCAGACCACGTAGTTCCACATCCAGTCAGCAACCACACTTACGCGGTTACGTCCGCCGGCAAGGTAGACAACATGCAGGCCCAACCAAGTGAGCCAAGCAGGTGTGCCATGAAGGCGCATGCCACCTGGCATTTCGACAACCGCCCGACGGCGCCCAATGGTTGCCATTTGTCCTTTGTCCTTATAGACGAAGTCCGTTAGTGGCTGCCCCACAAGGCGGGCGCTGATCTGCTTGGCCACGTGGCGTCCCATTTGCAATGCGACCGGGGCGACCATTGGCAGCGGGCGGCCATCGACGCCATCAAGGCTCGCGGTGTCACCAATCACCCATAGCCCTTCGGACAATTCCAGGGTTGGTTGCACGCGCAACCGGTTAGCGCGATCGGCAACACCAAGTGATGTCCAAGTATCAGGGGCCGCGACCCCGGCCGCCCAGATCATGGTGCCGGCCGGCAAGACCTCACCTGATTTCAAGTGGACATCGGACTCATACATCCGGTCCACCGCCGCATCGACAAGCACCACGGCCCCTAGTTCTTCCAATTCTGATTTGGCATGGGCACTTGATTTTTCGGTGAATGACGGCAGCAATCTTGATCCGGCCTCAACGAGGGTAACGTGGCCAAACTCCGCAACGCGGGGGAACTCGTGCTTCATGCTGCGCTGCAACTCGGCGACCGCGCCGGTGACCTCAACCCCGGTGGGCCCACCGCCAACCACGACTACCCGCAGCGCTTCCTTTGGTTTTTGGCCGATGTCAACTTCTTCGTAGGTCAAGAGCAGCCGGCGCCGGATATCCCGGGCCTCTTGGATTGTCTTCATCTGCAAGGCATTTTCGGCGACACCCGCAACACCAAACGTGGCTCCGGTGCTACCTGTTGCCAAGACCAGCTCATCCCACTGGATAACCGTGGCATCGGCGAGCCGGAGGTTCTTCGCGAGTGGGTCAATCCGCACAACTTCACCGCGATGAAAGTCAACCCCGGGGATAGCCGCCCGCACCGGGTAGGCGATGTCGTCCTCGGGCAAGCCACCGGTTGCCACCTGATAAAGCAATGGCGAAAAGGTCTGATACGGATTTCGGTCAATTACCGTGACGTGCACGCCCGGGTTCTTTGCCAGTTCTCGCGCGCAGGTCAGCCCGGCGAACCCTGCGCCGACTACTACAACTTGGTGTGAGCTTGGCATGGGCTAAATCTATTGGCTCGCGGCAAATCTCACCTGTTGGCGGTGAGCTCGAGCCAGCGGTTCTCCAACTCGACCCTGGCCGATTGCAGTTCGAGGAGTTCGAGGTTCAGTTGTGCCACCAGTTCGAAGTTGGTGGCCTGCTCGACCAACTGACCATGAATCTCATGCTCACGCTTATCCAACTTCTCGATCTGGCGCTCAGTTCGGGTGATCGCCTTAGCCGTAACTCGGTCATCAGCGGCTGACGAGCCCGGCTTGGCCGCGGCCGATTTAGGCATCGCCCCGCGCGCACGACGCTGCTCTAGATACTCATCAATGCCTCCCGTTAAGGACGAAAGACTGCTATCGCCATAAAGGGCGACGAAGTCGTCACATACCCGTTCGAGGAAGTATCGATCATGTGAAATCACCAATAGGGTGCCGGCAAAGCCATCTAGCAAGTCCTCCAATGCCGTCAAAGTTTCAACATCGAAATCATTGGTTGGTTCATCAAGGATCAGGACGTTCGGCCCGTTCATCAACAGCCGCGTCAATTGCAGGCGGCGGCGCTCACCACCTGATAGATCACCGACTTGGGTCCACTGGGCATCGGAGTTAAAGCCGAGGCTCTCACAAAGTTGCGATGCGGATAACTCCCGGCCCTTACCGAGATCAACCCGGGAGGCGATGTGCTCGACGGCTTCGAGAACTCGCCATTTGGGGTTCAACTCTTCGAGGTGCTGCGATAGGTAGGCCACCTTGACCGTGACCCCGGTCTTCAGTGAACCCTCAGACGGGGTCACCTCACCTATTAACATGCGAATCAATGACGTCTTGCCGGCACCATTGGACCCGATGATGCCGATGCGATCCCCCGGGCCGATATTCCAGGTGCAGTGAACAAGTAGCTCAATGGGACCATCAGCATTGCCCTGCCCAACTGTGAGCGAGGCGTCGTTGAGCTCGTAAACCGTTTTGCCGAGCCTCGATCCGGCAAAGGACAAGAGTTCAACGCTGTCGCGCGGGGGCGGCTCATTGCTGATGAGTTCATTTGCGGCTTCGATGCGAAACTTCGGCTTAGTGGTTCGTGCCGGCGCCCCGCGACGCAGCCAAGCAAGTTCTTTGCGCATGAGATTCTGCCGCCGCGCCTCACTGGCAGATGCTTGCCGGAAGCGTTCAGCCTTGGCGAGCACGAATGCCGAGTAGCCACCTTCATACTCCTCTACCGCGCCCCCAACCACCTCCCAGGTGCGATCACATAGCGCATCGAGGAACCAGCGATCATGGGTGACGATCACCACTGCGAGCTTCGTCTGACCTTTTAGATACTCAGCAAGCCATGCGACTACTTCAACGTCGAGGTGGTTGGTCGGCTCATCAAGTAGCAACACATCAAGATCGGCGATCAAGGCCCGCGCCAATTGCACCCGTCGGCGCTCACCACCAGATAGCCGCGCGAAGGTGCGCAGCAGGAGCGACTCATCGAACCCGCCGAGCAGTCCGGTGAGAACTTCGCGGATTCGGGCGCTCGTTGCCCACTCGTGCACGTCCTGGCCGGGCACGATGTAGTGGCCCACGGTTTGGTCCGGATCGACTACCTCGGCTTGGGAGACCAACCCGAGGGCAACATCCGAGCCGATCGTGACCCGGCCGGAGTTCAACGGCTCCAGCCCGGCGAGGGCATGAAGGAGGGTGGTCTTGCCGGCGCCATTGCGGCCTACGACCGCGATCCGCTCGCCGGCGCCAACCCCTAGAGATACCCCGTCCAGGAGGGGCCGCTCACCATATGACTTCGTCGCATTCTCGACACTGATGAGATTTCGGATAGCCATATGGGGCAAGTGTACGGTTTTGCCCATGCGCAGGCCGTGGGCCAAGGCGTCGGCACCCGATCAGGTCGCCACCGCTGCCCCAGAGATGTCGGTACCCGTGATGTACGGCAATGGGCTGCACCTGCCGGTCTACCCGGCCCAAGTGCCGGAGATTCTCGAGACGCTGCGCGCACCTGTACTGCCAGGTAATGCCGGTCTTCCCGACAACGAGGGTGTCTTTTGCGTTGACTGGGCCGGGATCCGCACCCGCATCGCCATGTTGCCGTGGGCGCCCATTCGTTTCGCCGGCACTACGCGGGCCCGCATCCCGGTACCCAGTGATGGTTATCGGTCCGAAGCCGAGGAGTACGTCGGCTTGGCGCTTTCGCTTTTCAATGACAAGGAGACCTACCGGGTTGTTGAGGTTGGTGCCGGTTGGGCACCTTGGGCTGTCATGGGAATCGTGGTGGCGCGAAGGCAAGGCAAGAGAGCATCGGGGATCGCTGTCGAAGCCGACCCGCTGCGCGCCACCTGGTGCATGCAACACGCTGCCGATAACAATGTGGATGCTGAGCTAATTAGCGGAACCCCGACCCAGATAGCCGCAGCACTAGCGGCAAGCACCGCCGAACTGCGGGTAGTGCAGGCCGCCGGCTGGACATCACTTACCACCTTGCGCTTCCCGGTACTTGATGACGGTGACATGGGTGGCGCTGTCAATGAAGCAGTGACACCGGAGATGGACTACCGCGGCGCCCATCTTGAGCACTTTGACGTCCCCACTGTGACCCTGGAGGCGCTCCTACTTGGTGAAGAGTCAACCGATCTCCTCCATGTTGACCTGCAGGGCATGGAGTTGGAAGTGATCGTGCCCGGCACCGATTTGATTGAGTCCAAGGTGCGCTTCATGGCGGTTGGCACTCATAACCGCTATGTCGAAGGTCAATTGCAGGAGCACTTCCTCAAGCGCGAGTGGGCCCTGCTCATGGAGTCGCCATCCACATCATTATTTGATGGGGTGCGCCCGACGCTCACCGGGTTCACCACCCAAGACGGCAACCAGTTGTGGGCCAACTCAAGATTTCGTGATACGCCCCCGGTCATCTATCGCAATCGGCCCTAGCTCAGTACGCGGTCAACTCAACGAAGCGCCCGCGCAACCTCGCGGCAGGCGCGGTACGAATCCAAGTGCATGTCTTCGTCATCTGGCATCGGCCAGGATGACTGCTTCGCCACAACTACCCCGCGCGGCCGATCAACATAAAGAAATTGACCATGTATCCCAATGCCCATGATCACATCTGGGTCTTCACCTGGTTTGTAGCAAAATGATCGGTAGACGCCTTTGGGGAAGAAGTCTTTGAAGTCACCCGCTGCCCACTGCGCCATGTTGCCGTTGTCGTAGGCATCCGCTAGGAACGCCGGGTCGATAACACCCATCCCACCATCACGCATCATCATGCCGAAGCGCGCCATATCGCGCGGGATTACCGATAGCCCTCCCGCAGCGCGCGGTGATCCTTGGCGATCAACTGTGATGTGCGCGGGGGCTTCGGTGCCGATTTCGGACCAGATGTACTTCGACAGGGCCGTCGCAAACGGCATACCGCTAGCCGCCTCGATTACCCAGCCAACAAGATCCGTGGTCGGCGACAGATAGCGAAATGCCTGGCCATGTTCGCCATCCTTCTTGCGGGATGCGATGAAGTCGTGTAGATCCGGAGCCCCGAGGGGCGCCGGATACCAGCCAACCGAGTTGCGGTAGGCAACGATGTCTGGTCCGGGTGAGTAGTCCTCCTCGAATTGGTAGCTCACCGCCATATCGAGCAAATTACGAACAGTGGCACCACCAAATCCACTATCGGAGACCTGGGGCACATAGTCCGTAACCAGCGCTTCAACATCAATCAAGCCCTCTTGCACAAGGGCACCGACCAACATGCCGGTGACAGATTTAGTCACACTGAATATCAAATGCGGCTCGACATCGACTACGCCCGGTGCCAACCATTCGAAAACCAAATTCTCGTCTTGCACCACCGTGAACGAATCAGTATCTGTCGAGTTGAGGAATTCACCAACAGGTTGCCGCCTGTCATGGAAGTCGACGACCAAATCACCGAGTGCGGGGTTTATGTCCTGATACAAGGTGCGCACCACGGCGGCTGGGTCAACCTGCGCCGTCGGGATCAGTTCACGCACATGCCGAAAGGACCAAAAGGCGTGTTCAGGTGCCATCCAGTTATTCAGGGTTGGGCGCGTCATGCAATAAGTATGCTCTGCCAACTGCCGGGAACCGGCGAGTTAGCAGTTCAGATGCACGTGCAGTCAGCAGTAAAAAGCTTCCTGGTTCCCGGTGGTCCCATTGGTCAGGGACACGGGAGATGAATCCCCACCATTGGCACCGGGAAGGATCGTGGCCACGGTAGGTGACGCCCAAGCGAGCGGGGCCTTAGCTTTGCCGTCGACGCCGGCCGCACTGATCTTGGCAACCGACACATTGATAACTGCCTTGGCCTTGGTGGTGCCCTGCCAGCAGGGCGAGCCCTCTTGGCGCTGCTTGGCTTGGGATGTCGAAACTTTCGTACCCGCGGGGGCCGCACTTAATCCAGTGAGCGAGTCGGAGCCAAGAACGATGTTGGTCACGTAGTCCAAATCGCCTTCCCACGGCGCGGTGATCGTGAAACTTACGCCTTGGGTCAATTTCGTTGGGATGGTGAAGGTCACCTGGCCGCCCGACACTTTACTTTGCTCCCCAGCCAGAAAATTCGGTTTACCGGGTGCAACCGTTGTGTCCGACGCGAGCGCCCGCTGCCACCCGATGGTGCAGCCCTCGCATCCGGAGACGAAAATCTTGATCGTTGTCTTGGGCGCCGCCGCAGTGGCAGCGCTCGGGTAGCCGGCTACGGCGACCAAGGCGAGCAGCGAACCCACAACCACCGTGCGTATTTTCACTTTCCCTCCAAGGCTTGCATTTGCCAGCAACTTAAACGCGACGCCGGCACACCACAGGTGAACGATCGGTTAATCCCAATCTGCCGACGCTAGCCTCGCACAGGATGCGGGTTTTCTCTTGTGCGCCCTATAGGGCTGGCTCATGTTCAATTTTCCGCAATAGTACACACGTTTGAAGTGGATTCCGTCTCACCATGTTGCACCGCACCGCACGCAGGTGGCTGAGAGAGTGCAATCCGACAAACGCCGAAGCGGAGGCTTCACCCGAACTCGAACACCTCGGGTGCTAGCAGCCGAACCTACTTCGCACAGGTAGCCCCGTTACCCCTGCGCGCATCTTCGCACTTGGGATCTTTTTACTAAACCCTTGGTTTTAGGGCAGCCGTGTTTTACCATTATTTACAGGTGCTCGCTTGGGTACTGGCCCGCTGACCCAATGGAGCTTGAAATGCCGAATATTGATATTGCTGCGCCAGCAAGTTCAGCGCCAACTGATCGGCTCGCACTTGGTGTTGGGTGGGTGCGGCCCGGTGTGGCCGGTATAGGCGGCACCCAAAACCCCTCGTCCAACTCGCCCGGGATGCTATGTGGATGCTTTGAGGTCAGCGAAGAGTAGAACTATCACCCGCCACTAGGTGGGGTTGTTAAAGCCTGTCGCTGGCCCCTGACCGCTGTTGGTTGTGGGCCAGTGCTTTTATGACAACTCTTTAGTATGTCTGAGGAGATTCGGCGGTGCGCCCGAAGAGATTCGAACTCCTAACCTTCTGATCCGTAGTCAGATGCTCTATCCGTTGAGCTACGGGCGCGTCGTAACCTCGGAAGTATAGCCTTTCCCGCGATCTTGGATTGCGGACCCAGTACCTGCTAGTAGTAACCTGCGCTCGTGGGCTTCCAGAAGGCCAAGCACCGGCGCCGGGGCGCCCAGCTCATCGCACCCCTGCTGATCGTGCCTCCCATCGCTTGCTGGATCTTGCTGCTCGCCGGTGGCATGGCGATGGCCGCCGACACCCCAACCGAGCCGCCGCCGTGCGGCAACACCGGCCAGCCCTGCCAAGTGGATAGCCCCGCGGCGCCGGTACCCGGCGTCTCCGGCAACCCGCCCGAAGGACCGCCGGTCGTCACCCAAACCGCGCAGCCGGCGGGGCCAACACCGGTGGCTCCTGAGCCCGGTGCGTCGGGCAGCTCACCCGCCAGCGGCGGCAACAACAACACCGGTGGCAACAACAC
>Ga0247834_1006679_pt1 | contig 12725 bp, 9 predicted proteins | sample LaCruzMarch2015__8_FD_187118 | JGI IMG/M metagenome (GOLD analysis project Ga0247834, IMG submission 187118) | Freshwater microbial communities from meromictic Lake La Cruz, Castile-La Mancha, Spain - LaCruzMarch2015_12m | ecosystem: Environmental > Aquatic > Freshwater > Lake | place: Spain... | reverse complement strand
AATGCAGGTTGTTAAGTCAGAGTCCATGAGAGCCATACCTCTACGACTCCGGCTCTTACCAGCTACGACTCGACTACGGTGTTACGTTTGACGGATACGGCAGGCTGCTGTGGGTGATGCTTTCAATCCTGCCTTTATCGTTGTAGTTGTAGCTCGTGGTGCGATTCGAGGCGTCAGTCGTCGATTCCAGCCGTCCTCCATGAGTTTCGTCGTATTCGTAAGTGAGTGTGCTGGTATCGGGGTAGATTTTGGAGATGACACGATTGCCTTCGTCATATTCCCAGGCCACCCACTCGCCCCGGCCAAAACGCAGCTTGGTGACATTGCCATTGGCATCGTATTCATAGGCGGTGGTCTGTCCGCCAGGGCCGACGACCTGGGTGACCCGTTTGAGGGCGTCATACGTGTAGTGAGTGATGCTACCGTCCCGGGCCCGACTGCTGGTGAGGGTGCAGCAGGAGTGGGTTTTTTGGGTGTAGGTTTCATCAGGGTAGGTCGTCTTGATGCGGCGGTTGAGGTCGTCGTATTCGTGCAGCAATATATAGCCTTCCGCGTCCTGCTCCACAATCAGCCGCCCGATGTCATCATACTCGTAAAGAGCCTGCACTTTAAAGACCGTCTGGTTGGGAGCTTTGAACTCGACCTTTTCCAGACGCCCCTCCACAGTGTAAGTATTTTTAATCACGCCACCGCATGGATCGGTGGTCTCTAGCAACTGCCCGACGGCATTGTAGAGATAGGTCGTGTCATGCTGAACAAGCATTTCGTTGTGGAAGACGAAATTGAGCTGGGTGACCACATCCCGAGTCACAGGATCGTAAATATAGCCGACATCCTGCCAGGGAACACCCCCAATCATTTTGGATTGGCTAGCGACATCAATACCATTGGCCTCGTAATGCGTGATGTAAATGATTTTGTCTGGATCGGAATCCTCGCCTTCTTGGCGGGTCAAAACGTTGCCCTTGGAATTGTAGGTGTATTTGGTGGTGCGGCCATCCGGATGAGTGACCGTCTGAGGCTGGCCGGTGGAATGATAATTTGAATTGATCGTTGCGCTGCCTCCCTGTGGAATGGTCTCAGAAATCTTGCCTTGGCCGCTGGTCACAACGCTGTAGTCATAGGTGGTGGCTGTGGTGGGCGCGCTGCTATTATCTGGAGGAGCACCTTCCGCATAGTGCTTGGCGTCGCGATACCAGCCTTTAACAAAAACGCCATCAAAGTAATATTCAGATAACTGCCCGATTGGATCGGTGATGGTTATGCGGTAGTTTTCCCACATCGTTCCGCCCGGAGCAGGATAGCGAATGGTGCCATTGTGGATGCCATCCGCCGGTTCTGTGTAAAATTGCCAAACGCCAGTCGGCAGCGTGATGGAGTCCACAAACAATTCCTGAGTGCGCGTAACAAAGGTGCTAAGATTGAAAGGATCGCGCTCCCTGACCTGTGCGGCGGTGGTGTAGCCATACCCATAAGAGGCCCCACCCATATCAGTCTGTCCCGTAAGACGTTGCTGACCGTTGACTTCCGTGTAGGTGAAAGTGGCCTCGCGGTCGAAGGGATCAAAAATACTCGCCACCTTGCCATTGGCACCATACACGAGATCCCAGGTGCCACCCACGGAATGTGTGACTGAGGTGACGGCACCCTGGCCGTTATGGACGATGTCGATGGACGTGTCGTAACGATCCTCGATGCTGAGTAGCAGGCTTGCGGCACTGGACATCGCAGGGGGAACGCCGAAGGTAAATGTTGTGCCGGAGCGATTGGTGACTTCGAACTCAAAGGCACCCGTCTGCACAAGGCTGTATTCAGCATGCTCACTTTCTGCCGTGAATGAAACTGGATAGACTCCTAGGGTGCTGCTGGGGCTAAAACGGAGGAAGGCGGCATTTCCCCAGACAATCAGCACGGAGCCCGAGGGATCTTGCATGGCGTAGGCACTGTATTTGAAGGTCCATTTTTCTCCAAAGGGCCGGACGGAGATTAGGGAATCCTGGCTGTTGTAAGAAAGGGTCATGTCAATATTTGGACCGTGGGGCGCATCCCACCACATGGGGGTGTCCTTGATCGTCAAATTCATGTTGAGCGGGTTCACGCTCCACTCGGGCATGCCTCGGCACGAGGTGCATGTAGGGCAATCATCATCCGGTTCGGCGATGTCGCTAGGTTCCCTGGGAAGGCCGCAGCAGCCACCCACCGCCGTTCGCTTCCCTTCGGTGGAGGCTAGCAAAATTCCAGGCTTGGTGGGACACTCATCAAATACCACCGCGTAGCCGGACCACTGCCTCTGAAAATAAGTGTAGTCGGCTTCAGACACATGTCCCACACGGGTATCATAGAGACGAATCTTGCCATCCTTCGGCTGGGCCAACACAGCGACAAAATGCGCCTCGTTGTCATAATGGGCAATCCACGGCAGCGGGAGATCAGCCAAGTGCTCAGGAGTGGTCATCATCGTTTGTGCCCGCAGGCCATGTTGAGAGGCTAGGTCTTCAACTTCTTGAAGATTGAAGCCGTCTGGATTCTGAGTTTCCACCTGACGCAGCTTTTCCGCAGCTTCGGGTTTGCCCAAAATGGCACAGACCTCAGCCAGCGATTTTTGGGCACAGTCACGCATGGCGGTTTCTTTCTGTTTCATCATGCTAAGCCGCATGATCCAGTAGGAGGCATAGGTGCTGTGCGAAGGGCTATCCGCGGCTGTTTTGAGAGCCGTGAAGTGTTCCGACGCTTTCTGAAGGTTGCCCTGATCCATGGAGAGCGCACCAAGACGAAGAGTAATCTTGGCATTCATGGAATGTCCGATCGGGCTGCGTAACTTGGCGGATTCAAACCACTTTTGGGATTCATCAAAACGGCCTTGATACTGGCAATAACAACCCAGATGCAACTCACTCTCCGCTGCCCAAGGGCTGTCTGGAAAACCTGCCAAATGATCCACGAACATTTGATAGGCTTTATCGTAGGCGTGCAGGTTCCAGTTTTGGATGGCATTGCCGAAGGTCAGATTGTCCTGTTCTTGCTTGGCCCGCTTGGCTGCGTCGGCGATGTCTGCCGGATTGGCCGGAGCTGTGGGAATTAACTCCTCCCCGAGTTGTCCGGCCATGCGGAGATCCTTTTCCGTGGGTATCTTGGATAGATCAAGCAGGAGCAGACTGGTGCGCTCAGTGGGTCGTGCTTTGGCCGTCCACTCGATCTGTTCTGGAGTGAGATTTCTTGAGGAACGACGTTGAGGGGATTTTATCGAGGTATCAAGTGACGGAGAAACAGAATTTTTCGCCATTTCGCCAGACTTGCTTTTGACAAGTGGGCTGATGAGGCCTCTGCGATCCGGGCCGGCTAGCCAGTAACCAAAGGCCAGCAGAGCCAGAGCGGAAAACGCGATGATAATGGCACGAAGGGAGGGACGAGTCATAAGAGCGAGAAAAAAGAGAGGAGTGAGGATCAGGGCAGAAGCTGGGCATCAAGAGGCTCATCCAAAGCAATGAGTGGTGCCAGTGTGTCCAGGGGATTAGCTACAGGTTCGGTCTGTAACATGGCATTGATGGGATAGGCGTCGCTGCTGTCGATAACCTCATCCCCATCGGAATCCTCATGATTGGGATCAGTGCCCAACATCATTTCCACAAGGTAGATGAGACCGTCCCCATCACTGTCCTCCCCCCCGGGATCGATATGGTGGGGATCTAAATCATGAAGGTATTCCAAAAGATTATTGATCCCATCACCATCTGCATCGGTGGAGGCATTTCTTGGATCCAACGGGTCAAGCCCATAGGCAATCTCCCAACCATCCGGCATGCCATCGCCGTCCGTGTCAGCGAGCAGCGGGGATGTGCCATGAAAATACTCATCCCAGAGGGTGACGCCGTCATTGTCGGGGCCATCATCTTCTGATGTGAGATCTTCGAGGTCCGTCAGGCTGGCATAGAGTGAAAGGCTTTGGAACTCCCAGGCATCAGGCAAGCCGTCATTGTCAATATCTGCATCAAAAAAGTAAGCTGAACCAATGGAATGATTCACACTGGAGATCGAACAATCTGCGTAGAGGTTGGCAGTTGTCAGGGTAGTCGAAGTGTAAACGATCACGCCGTCTTTCAGGAATTCAATTTGGTTACCTTGGTGTCGGATGCCAAATTGAGTGCCGGAGCTATAATCGCCGACATCCAGGTCGGTGGAGGTTTCCGGCCGTTGGATCTTGGCCCCGGAAGCCGTCAAAAGAAAAGCGTACTCCAGGTCCGTGGCGGCACGGCTGTTGTTTGCATACGTCAAACCAACAGCCATGGAGCCTGTAGGAGACGCATAGAAAAACAGGGTCCTGTCGCCCGTAAAAGATTCCATGCTGACTGCATCCGCATTGTAACCCGCCGCGCCGCTGGTCTTTTGCAGACCGCCATTGGATCCGACTAAAGAGGTGTTGACCAGTGAAGTCCAGGTAATGGGGTGAAGCTCCGACAACCCCTGGAGGGGATCGGTGCCCAGCCGATATTCTAAAAGGTTGCTCACACCGTCTGCATCCAGGTCATCCAGCATTAAAAAGTCATCTTCCAAATTCTCATAAGAAAGGGGGGAACCTGGATATAGACGGGAGAGATGATGCAGTTCCCAGTCATCGGCCATGTAGTCTTCATCCAAGTCGCCGGTGTAGAGCTGTGCGGAGAGAACCTCGCTGCCGACATTGCGGAGGGCACAATCCACATACAGCACCCCATACGCCGGAACAGTGGAAGTGTAAAAAACCACGCCGTTCTTCAGGTACTCAACCTGTGATCCTACACGGCGGAGGGCAAACCGGGTGTTGGCATCATATTCCCCGAGGTTGGCTTTGTTAGCGGAACCTTCAAAAACGGCTGCATCTCCGGCGGAGTCAACCCGGATGCCATACTCCAGGTCGGTGTAGCTACGACTGTCATCACTGACGGTAAATCCAACTGCCAGATAGCTGCCGGCTTTCACCTGGAAGTTCAGCCTGCCGGTGTCAAAAACGGTCTTCGTGGCTACTGCATCTGCGTTACTCCAGGCTGCGGTCCCGGCAATCTTTTTCACCCCGCCGTTCACCGTTTCTTGAACGTTCGTGGTCGATGAGGGCGTCCAGTCAACATTGATGGAGCCGGAATAATTTAGATTCTGCGTAGGATTGCTGCCGTCTTTATATTCCTGGAGGTTAGTTAGGGCGTCCGCGTCCGCATCTCCTCCAGGCGTGAAGGCCTCTAGATCGTCGTAGTTGGCTACTTGGGGGAGGTATTTCAACTCCCAAGCATCCGGCAAACCGTCCTCATCGAGATCCCCGGTATAAATGCGTGTTCGGGTCAGTTGAGAGGCTGCCGTATAGAATGAACAATCCACACGCAAGGTGCCCGAGCTCGGCTGAGTGGAGGTGTAAACAACCACATCATCCTTGAGATAACGCACCTGACCGCCCACGCGTTGAATCGCAAAGACGGTCTCACTGCTGTATTCTCCGATTGCAACATTGGTTCCTTCCGGACGAATCGCAGAGGCCGTTCGCGATCCAGCAGCCACCTGGATGCCATAGTCCAGATCCGTATTGGCACGGCTATCATTGCCTGTCGTTAGTCCAACGGCGATGTGGGAATTGGCCACGATCTGGAAGACGATTTTACCATCCTCAATGATCGTCTGCGCGCTTTCCGCATCGGCGTTCCAGCCCGTCGTCGACCCCATCTTGACTAGCCCCCCCCTCAGAGCTGGTTAGGTTTTGAGTGCCCACATGATTTTGCCAAACAACCGTTTCCATACGGCTCAAGGCCTCCCAGGGATGCGTCCCATCTTGAAATTCCTGAAGATTGCTGAGGCCATCCCCATCAGCATCGCCCGCAGGCGTAAAGGCAGCTACATCAACAAATTGGTCGGCGGGAAACTGAGCTAGTTCCCAAGAATCAGGCAGTTCATCCGCATCGGCATCGCCATTGTTGATGTAGGCGCTAACCAGCTCGCTGGTAGAGCCCGGACTCGTTCGGAGGAAGGAGCTGTCCACCATCATGGTCCCAACACAGGCATGCACAGAAGTGTGCTTTAACACTCCATTTTGCCAGTAAGTGACCACCGTGCCTTCACGCTTGATCGTAAAGACCGTGTTCGCATCGTAATTATCCAGGATGAACCCTGCAGTAGCACCGTGATAAACCCGGGCCGTGTTGTCATCTTTGACGGTAATGCAAAAATCAAGATCTTGGTAATCAAAGCCAGCGTTATTCAGATTTAGGCCAACGGCCAGAACACTGCCAGGGGCCACCTTGAACGAAATTTTACCATCTCGGACCAACCGCTGAGATCCCTCACTGACAGCATCTCGATCCCAGACGGTGTTGCTGCCACCCGTCTTTTTAAGTCCCCCCTGGCTATTGGTGGAGACAAGTCCCGTATCTGCAATCCATTGGATCGGAACGCCTGGATCACTGCTGTCTTGCGCCAGGATCGGAGAGGTCAGCCAAAGACCGATGGCGATTGCCAAGACAGCATGGACAAGAGTTCGGGAATAAGTGCTCATGCGATAGTGTGTTTCTATTCTTAGAAAGACTAAGAACTGAAATCAACCTTAAAATGCAAAGCGCCGAGAATAAAGCAGGAATAAAAGCCATCAAAGCCCTCAATCACTGCCACCATCATCAAGCAATCATCTCCCGAGGAGCTGACACAAAACATCGAAGCAGGCTAGGTTGACCACCAAATAAGGTTTTCCAGACATCCGCAACGCAACCCCATAACAAGAGCAACTTCTGGCGGGTTGGTAGGGACAAGCACCGCTGGTGGCTAGCCTGTATATGGAAAAACGCCGAAGGTTTGAAGGCGTTTGGGATGAAGCGGAGCAGCACCTGAAGGGTGAGTCTGCCAGGAGCAGACGAATCAACCGAGTGAAATACGAGTCACCGATGGACTTTGCGTCTGGCGTTGCTCAAGAAGCTAGGTGTGAGTTTAACTTGACCTTGAATAGCGGGCTTCAGCCAGGATGATTGGTTGTTGCATTTAAATGGCGTCGCCATTCTTGACAATGGCGTTCATTCACTCACTGTTACCCGCATGCAAATGAGCCAACTGACATTGGAGGAACTGAACCAATTGGAAAAGCAGTTGAAGGCGGATCTGGATGCGGTGAGGCGGGTGCGGGAGATGGTGATGGGACAGATGCGGCAGAAGGTGCGCACGATGGTGACGATGGAAGACAAGAGCCCGCCCGCACCGGCGGAGAGTCCACCTCAAAGACCTGCTGAGACGGAACTCAAAATCGCGCCGTCGGTGGGTGTGGTGGTGGAGAGAATTGTGCAGGAGATTGAGGGCCGCTTCACCATCGGCACTGTGAAGAAACGCTTGTATGAAGCCCGGATCGGCCTGCATCCTGACTCCTCCATCCGATCCGCCCTGAACCGTCTGGTGGACCGGGGCATTCTGGAGGTGGTGACCTTGGGCGGGGGACGCCGGGGCAGCGTGCTCCAGCGAGTGGACTCTTGATCGCAGGCGAGCGGTTTTGGCCTTTTAGCCCGAGGTTTCTAGATGGCAGAACGCAAAAGGGACACGTGGTTTCAAGCCTACCGGACGTGACATTTACCATGGCCGGAGGCTGGCTTGGCTGGCCTGCGGTCTGGCTAAGAAAAAGAAGAAAGACTGTCGCTAAAGGACCTCTCGGTTTTCTTTTTTCGGTGACCGCTTCGCCGTTTCCAGATGTGAGGAAGCTGTTTCCAGTGACTGAGAAGCCATTAACTGGTCTCAGCTCGCCATTATCCAGTCTCTGGAAGCCATTTCCAGACGTCTGCTCGCTATTTTCAGAGGTCTGATCGCCATTAACAGATGTCTATCCGCCGTTTTCCAGTCACGGGAAGCTTTTATCTGTGACTGTTTTTGATCAACCGGAGGGCAGGTAATGGCTTACCATGAGTGGTTTTTGGCGATCCTTGAGTCAGGACAATCCATTCGTGTCCGGTTGGTCTTTGGGGAAGAACGGTTTGTTGGATTTTGAAGTCCGGTTTGGCGAGTGGAGTCTTTGCACGCCTTCGGCTTGGATCATTTAAGCTTTGAGACACATTAAATCTTACGAAATCATGTTCTGTTTTTGGCTGCCTCAGGCCGGGACTCAAGTTTTCTAAACCAAGTGCCGCCCGAGAGTCACTTCCAGATTTCTCTCCACGACAGCCCCCATACTGTCGCAAGTGTCAAAGACATCCGTACGATGGTATTCGCCGAGTTCGCGGGCGAGCTGGGCGACTTTGTCGGCAGGCTCGCGGGGATTGTTTTTCATGATCTGGAGAAGGGCGGTGATGCGCTGATGCTCGCTGATGTAGCGGCGGGCGATGAGGCTGCGTTCTTCGTCCTGATACTGGTTCATGGTGGGCAGGTTCAGGAGCTTGCCGCAGAGCCAGACGACGGGGTTGTTTTCCTTGAAGAACTGCGGGAGGTAGATGCTGCGGCGGCCTTCGTAACTCTGCTGATCGAAGTCAATGGCGCGGACGCGATACTGGACGTCTTCGAAGTCGGGGGTGATGTCGATGACGTAGTTGTAGCTGCGCATGTCGCCGAGGAGGCGGAGGAAGCAGCGTTCGCTGAATTTGACGAACTCTTTGGCGATGCGGACTCTGTTCACATCGGGGCGATCCAGGTGGTCGCGAATGAAGACGTCGCCGGGGACGCCGGCGATGTGCTCCTCCACCAGGGTGTTGCGCTGGGCGAGGTAGTTGATGCGGTTGGGGGAGAGGAGGTGCTCCAGTTCCAGGCCATAGACGCGGGAGGCGTCGGCGGTCTTGACGTAAAAGTGGTCGTAGTTGTCGTTATACTGGTTGACGACGCGGACGCGGAAGGGGCGGGAGTTGCCAAACTCGCAATAGTCCACACGCTCAACAAAAAGGTGGGGCACGGCATGGAGGTCGCCGGTGCGGAGGAGGGAGTAGATGCTGGTGAGGCGAGGATACAATTCGTCCTGCATCTGCCGGGGATACAGGACGCTGGCCCAGTGGGTGGGATTGCCGTTTTTGTCGTCCAGGGGGTAGCTTTCGGTGAAGCCGAGGAGGTCCTTGTAAGAGGCGGGCAGGGAGTAATGGCGGCCAAACTCATCGAGGTAGGTTTCCAGCTCGTCGGTGACGGGGAGGAACTCTTTGCGTTTGGTGATCTGGATGTCGGAGGCCATGGGTGACCATGGCGTGGCGCAATCCTCAGTCCAGCAGGAGCATGAAAATGCGATCAGGTGCGAGCGGGCTTCGGCGCACCGCGAATGCAGCCAAAGGCAATGAAGGCAGCACCGATGGCAATCATGAAGACGGAGAAGAACTGACCCCGGGTGAGGCCCAGGATGCCCTCCGAGCCGGAGTCTGGCTGGCGGACGAACTCCAGGCTGATACGAGCCACGGCGTAGAGGATGAAAAACAGGCCGGTGAGAATGCCGTGGGGGAGCCGTGGGTAGCGCAGGCGCAGGGTCAAAAGGATGGCTGAGAGGATGAGCCCCTCGCCCAGGGCCTCATAAAGCTGGGAGGGATGACGCGGGTGCAGCATGGCCTCCAGACCGGCCACGCCCTCGGGCTGGGTTTGGAAAAAGGCGATGATGTCCGGGCTGTGCATGGCCCCTGGCGGCAGGGAGACGGGCGTGCCGCCCTGAACGACGAAGTCCTCATGGAGGATCTCGGTGGGGAACTTCATGGCCCAGGGGACGGTGGTCACCCGGCCAAAGAGCTCCCCATTGATGAAATTGGCGATGCGTCCACAGAAAATCCCCAGCGGAGCCCCACAGACGATGGTATCGCCGAGGCCGGTCCAGGAGATCTTGTGCCGCCGTGCATACCAGAGGAGAAACAGCGCCACGCCTGCGATACCACCGTGACTGGCCATGCCGCCCTGGTTCAGCAAAAACAGACTCCACGGGGCCTCGACAAAGTGATCCCAGTCATAGAGCAGCATGTAGCCCAGACGACCACCCAGCACGACGCCAAAGAGAGCGACCATGGTGATGAAGTCCGCCACCTGGTCAGGCTTGATCTCCGAAAGTCCGCGTTTGGCCAGAGACAGCATCACCCGGTAGGTCAGATAAAAGCCCAAGACGTAGGCCAGCCCATACCAATGCACGGCGAAGCTGTCCGTAAAGCGGATGACGTGGGGGCTGAGATCGTGCAGGTAATAGGCGAGGAGGTCGGTCATGCGGTCAGGCAAGGCTTTCGGATCAAATCGGGCCGCTGGCAAGCAACGGATTGGATTCCTAGATGCCCCATCAATGGCCATCGGTGGGCGCGGTCTCCTCAGGCTCCGTATCCTCAATGTTCGCTGTCTTTTTCAGTTCGGCGATCAGTTCGTTAAACTTCGTATCCTTATGGGCTTCCAGAAGGCGCTGACGCACCGCTTCTTTCACCGCAGCAAAAGGGATCGGCTCTGCAGGCTTACGCCCCAGCAAAGTGCAGAGATGAAATCCAAGCTGCGTGGTAAAGACCGGGCTGATCTCCCCTTCCCTCATGGAAAAGGCGATGACCTCGAATTCCTCCATGAACTCCCCCCGTTTGAACCACCCCAAATCGATCTGCTGCTGCTCATCGGCCCGATGCTCCTCCGCCAGCTTCATGAAATCCTCCCCCGCCAGGAGTTGCATGCGCAGATCTCGCATTAGCTTAAAGATATCTGTGCGGCTCTGAGCTCCCTGAAGGTTCTTCGTGATGTGGGCCACATGAATCATTTCCTCTGTCATGTAAAGCGGCAGCTCACGCTCATAAGCCGCGTGCAGTTCGGCCTCCGTAATATCCGGGTCCGCCCCATAGACTTCCCCCAACATTTTATCCAGCCTCACCCCGCCTTTCACATTCTCACGCACCACGGCCTCGTCCTTGTAGGGCATGCCGATGTTCAGATAAAACTGCGTCTCGCCCCCGGCTTCCTCGATCAACTTGTTCAGGCGCGTCGTCACCTCTTCATCGGACACCGTGGGAAAGCGGCGCATGGACTCCTGATTCAGGAGAACACGAGAAACGAGATTGTCCTTGGCATAACCCCGAAACTCCGCATCTCGCTCACAACAGGCCACCTGGAGCATCCGCTCATAGTGCCCCTTCACATTGCGAAATTCCCCCTCGATAACTTCGTCGTCAATTTCTTCGCCGTTGATGATCAGTGCCATGGCTCATTCGGAGCGCAGACCTTGGGACAAGCAAGGCGAAAGTAGCATCCTCCAGGCGGCGGCACGCCGAAGCCACGCCCCCCCCAAAAAAAATCACCTCCTGTCCTCAGTCGGCAGGACGGAGGTGATTTCACAAAAAAGCAGGTCAAAACCCCGCCCGCCTCACGCAATCGAAGGCACAAGCACCATCGGGTTTGTCTCGGCAGCATAATCCACGCCCTCCAGACCAAACCCGAACAGGCGCAGGAAGCTGGACTGATAACCCGCAAAGTCACCGTATTCGGCCAAATTCTCGGTATTCACCTCCGTCCATCGCTGCCCCACCAGCTCCTGCACCGCAGGCTTCATTTCCCAGTCATCCACGCGGATTCTGCCCGCCTCATCCGGCTGCGGATTGCCGCTATACAGACGGTCCCGGAAAAGACGGTCCATTTGCTCGATCGTATCCTCGTGAGTCCCCTCCGCCTTCATCACCTTGTAGAGCAGCGAGATGTAAAGCGGCACCACCGGGATGGCCGAGCTGGCCTGCGTCACCAAAGCCTTGTTCACCGAGACCCAGGCCTTGCCATTCAGCGGCGCAAGCTTCGCATCCAGCGCACGCTGCACACTTTCCAGATCCTCCTTCGCACGGCCAATCGTGCCGTTCTTATAGATCGGCCAGGTCACCTCAGGCCCGATGTAAGAATACGAAACCGTCTGCACCCCCGGGGCCAACACACCCGCCGCCAGCAGCGCATCCATCCACATCTCCCAGTCCTCCCCGCCCATCACCGCCACCGTCTGTGCGATGTCATCCCCCTGCGCCGGCTCGATGGAAACCTCATTCACCACACCCGTCGTCGTGTTCAGGTTCTTGTTCGTGTAGATCTCACCAATCGGCTTCAGCACCGACTTAAAAACCTCGCCCGTCTTTGGATGTGTGCGCCGGGGGGAGGCCAAGCTGTAAATCACACAATCCACCTGCCCCAGGTCCGCCTGAATCGCCGCGATCACCTCCGCCTTGATTGCGTCAGAGTAAGCATCGCCATTGAAAGACCGCGCATACAGACCCGCCGCCTGCGCCTCCCGCTCAAACGCCGCCGAATTGTACCAACCCGCCGTCGCTGTGCGATCCTCCTCCGCCGCACGCTCAAAAAACACCCCAATGGTGGCAGCATCCGAGCCAAACGCCGCCGCAATGCGGGAAGACAGGCCGTAACCCGTGGACGAACCGATCACCAAAACCTTCTTCGGCCCGCCGGAGATGGGGCCACGGCCCTTCACCACGGCGATTTGGTCAGCCACATGCTTGGCACAGCCCTCAGGATGGGCGGTGGTACAAATGAATCCTCGGATCTTGGGTGCAACGATCATAGTCAGACTCATCGGGTAATGTGGGCAGCGCCGCTGGCAACTGATTTTATTGCCCCTCCCCCCTCGGATCGCCGACGCCCCCATCGGCCAACCATCCCTCGGAGTGCCGACGCTCTCTTCGGCCAACCCGTCCCTCCTTTCAAAACCCCGCCCGCTGAGGTGCGCTAAAAAGCTGGACCACAAAACAAGGGAATAAGCGACAATGAACAACGTGATGCGCAAACGCTATAGCAATGACTTTCGTGACCAGGCCGTGGCCCTGGTCGGCATG
>Ga0247834_1006677_pt1 | contig 12728 bp, 21 predicted proteins | sample LaCruzMarch2015__8_FD_187118 | JGI IMG/M metagenome (GOLD analysis project Ga0247834, IMG submission 187118) | Freshwater microbial communities from meromictic Lake La Cruz, Castile-La Mancha, Spain - LaCruzMarch2015_12m | ecosystem: Environmental > Aquatic > Freshwater > Lake | place: Spain... | reverse complement strand
CTTGCGAATACGCGCTTTAATAAGCCTCTTCTGAAGCCCGCGTCCACGGTGAGCGAGTACAACACCTGCCCTACAAAGATACATGGTATCAGCCCAGCGGCTACTGGGAACAATGCCACCGAAGCCAACCGCCTCATTGTTCTGTGTGTAAACGACATACCAGTATCCCTTTGTAATCGGATAAATTCTGTCTGCTGGCAGACACGTTTTTTGAAGCAGCGTCAATAGTTGCACTATTTTTGGCTGGCGAATATCAACATTGACAACGTGGTATTTCATCCCTGTATAGTGCCGAAAAATTGTGACAATAAAATAAATGTTGCAGAGAGTAAAAAGCCGTGATATAAACTTAGAAATCCGGGCTTTCCGGTGTATCAGACAGTCCCGGCTGACGACATGCAGACTGATACGCCTAACTTGCATGTAAGGAAACAATCATGGCATTGACCACATTCTCCGGCCCAGTCTCTTCCCTCAATGGTTTTATTGGTGGCACCGCGACTTCTCCCATCGCAGTAACAACTGCGGACAACATTTCTGAGTCTTACGCTACGACTTCTGCCGCCACTGGCGACACACGTTTGTCGTACAACCGCTTGGAATTTACTTCTACGGGTTCGGGCGAGACGTTCCGTGCTTTGACCCGAGTAACGGGTGCTGGGGGCGCTACAGGCGGCACAATCAACGGTGCTCACATCTCCACTTCAATTAACACAGGCGGCACAATCTCTGGTGCGGCTAACGCTATTCGTGCAACCTTGGGAGGCTCCGTAGCTTCTCCCGGCGGTACTTTGGCTGTTCTGCAGTTGGATACAGACTACTCTGTTAACGCTTCTTTGCCCGGTACAGCTTCGTTCATTCGAGTAACTGATAGCGGCGCAAACACGGGTGAAGTTCCTTTGTTGATGAACATTGAAACGGGCCCTGCGGCTACTTGCGCTCCTACAGCAACCAGCGTGACTACTGTGTCTAAAGCAATCAAAGTCATGGTTGGCGGCACTGTGTATTACGTCCCTGCTTACGCTTCGTTTGCATAATGCAGATCACCAAGGAATTCTTGGAGACTGAGATTTGTGAACTTGAGACTGAAGCACAGAAAGCGCAGACCTTTTTGACTCAGGCTCAAGCCACAATCCAGGCGTACAAGATGCTTATAAACAGGCTAGAGGCCCCAGAACCGGAGCAAGAAAATGGCAACTAATGTCAAACAAGCGCATATAAACGCCAGTGGTTTTCTGGTGATGGGCCGCAACCGTATCAGAGGCCTTTCCTTCGTGGGCACTGCTACCGCAGGCGAACTGGTAATGTTTGATACGACTTCTGCTCCCGTGACCTCAAGTGTTACATATGGGCGTAGTGGAACTACTGTAACAGTTGCTAAGACGGCCCACGGGTTGGTAACAGGGGATGTGGTAGGAATTCACTTTGCGGATGGAACAGGCGGTACCGCAACAGATGGCAACTATTCCATCACCAGAATAGATGCTAATTCTTTTTCGCTTACGGACATTAACACAGGTACTATTACAGGCAGTCCGGCGGCTATTTATGTTAGCGGAAACAATCGTTGGTTGCTGACCTATGAAGTATCTGCCACGGACATTTTTAACAATGCTCCTGACGTTCCTGATCAAGGTGTTTTGGCCGTTAACGCCATTTATGCTTACATGAGTAATTTGTCGGCCGTTAATATTTACTATGGCTAAGAAGACCCCATCCCTTTCGGTAGGTCGTGGCGAGAAATTGCCCGTCTCCAAGGGGGCGGGCTTGACTGCCAAAGGCCGTGCCAAGTACAACGCAGCAACGGGAAGTAATTTGAAGGCCCCCCAGCCCAAAGGCGGTAAACGCAAGGACTCGTTCTGCGCGCGCATGAGCGGTATGCCGGGGCCCATGAAGGACGAAAAAGGCAAGCCTACCCGCAAGGCGGCTGCATTGGAGCGATGGAAATGCTGATGGACATTAACTTAATTTGGTCAACCGTTTTATCCGTTGCACTCGGCGGATTGTGGTTCTTTATCCGTGAAAGAATTGAAGAAGTCAAGCGGATAGACATCCTGTTAAACAAAACACGAGAGGAAATTGCCCGTGATTACGCAACTAATTCAGAAGTGCAAAGAGTTACTGACCACATTGACCAACGCTTTAATCGCCTTGAAGCAAAAATTGATCAACTTATTCAACAAGCAAAGTAAGGAGTAATGATGGCAACCTCGAAACTAAAAATGGTCAAAAAAGGCGGTAAATCAGTGCCTGCTTTTGCGGCCGATGGCGTTGGAAAAATGAAAAAAGGTGGTATGGCCAAGAAGTCCGCATCGGACAAGATGATGAAAGATTCTGACATGAGCGACAAAATGGGTCGTGCTGTTTCTCGTAAAACGGCCGACGTTATGGGCCGTGCAATGAAAAAAGGAGCTTAATATGGCTGGTAAAGGTATGGGAGCTGCTACGCGCGGCGGCGGTGCTGTTGAGAGCGGCCCCGCAAACAAAATGATGTCTGAGCCTAGCAAGAGCACTGGCATCCCCATGATGGCCAAGGGCGGCATGGCCAACAAAGGCAACGTCAATGAGCACAAGCGCATGGCTATGGGCAAACCCATTGGCAAAATGGGCGGTGGCATGATGACCAAGGGCTATGCTGCTGGCGGCATGATGTCCAAAGGCTATGCTGCTGGCGGTGCCGCTAAGAAGATGGCCAAACGCTCGAAGTAATGTCCTACCTCATCAGCAACATTCCGTACTTTAAGTGCTGGGTTAGACGCGAGTTTACCCACATGCACCAGAAGTACCATGGCGAGTACTTGCACGCAAATGTTATTGCGGTCAACGTCATGCCGGATCGTTGCTTGAGTTTTCAGCTTGTTTTTACCGGGTGTGAAAGCCAGGTAGATGGCTCTGAAAACGTGCATGGGGGAGCCATGTGGGCGCGCATGCCGATCACCGCGCTGGTGGGAGATATTCCATTGGAAGAGTGGCCCGAGCGCATGCCTACCCACTTAGCGCAGCCTTGGGACTGCCCGTCGCACCATCACACTGTGATTAAGTTTGCCAGGACCAGTCCCAGCCCGTGGCTGTGCAAGATTGACGGCGAGTTTTACACGGGCCGGTACTTGTTCACCGTGGATTACGCGGAGAGCGAGGTGGCTGATTGCCCCGCACAGCACAAACAAAGTCATGTTTTGATGTTGACCGATGCAGGCAAGTGGACAGGGAATATTGTGGCGTTGCCAAACAATCGCGTTAGGGTCACAAGCCCTGCGTTTTGGCAAACAGGAGAAGGGGCACCTGATTTTAAGCCTGGTCAGTGGATACACTGTGCGGAGCAAGATGACTCGTACATGGATGCACAAGCAACATTTGATAACCTATACAGCAAATGACTACCTCCGGCACAACCACCTTTGACCTGTCGATTGATGACTTAATCGAAGAGGCGTTTGAGCGCTGCGGCATGCGGCCGACAAGTGGGTACCAACTCACGTCAGCACGCCGCTCGCTCAACCTGTTGTTTCTTGATTGGGCCAATCGCGGGTTGAACCTGTGGACCATTGAGCAGGCTACTTTTGCCCTAGTGCAGGGGACCAGCAGCATTTCGTTGCCGACGGATGTGGTAAATGTGCTAGAGGCTATCATTCGGCAAAACAACCAGGGCATCAACACGGACGTCTACATTGAGCGCATCAGCCGTGAAGACTACCTCAACGTGCCTGACAAGACTACGCAGGCCCGCCCTGCTCAGTTTTACGTAGAACGCACCAATACCCCCAAGGTGTACTTCTATCCTGCAGCGGACCAGAACTACACCTTTGTGTACTACCGCATCCGTCGCATTCAGGACGCAGGTGCCTACACAAATACTTCCGATGTCAACTTCCGGTTTTTACCGTGCCTGGCATCGGGCCTGGCGTACTATTTGTCGCTCAAGTTCGCTGCTGATCGCGCCTCGGCGCTCAAGTCGATCTACGAAGAGGACTTCCTCCGCGCAGCGATGGAGGATCGCGACACCGCAAGCGTGCAGTTCGTACCGGACCTGGGGGTATGACATGGCATTTGCAACTGGCATACACTCCTACGGCTTGTGCGACTACTGCGGGCAGCGGTACAAGTACAACAACCTGCGCAAGAACTGGCGCGGGTTTATGGTGTGTCCCGACGATTACGAGCCCAAAGAGCCGCAACTCGAGCCCCTTCGCTACAACGGGGACGCCATTGCACTACGCGATCCGCGCCCCGATCGCATTGAGCCTGTGTCCGTCTTTGTGGGTGCACCAGGCTTTACGGCGTTCCAGAGCTTCGGCAGCGTTCGAGGCGGCACCAACATGCAGCCGTACATCCAGGACCAGGCGCTCATCGCGCAGGGTGTTGTTGGCACAGTGACTGTGAGTATTACATGACCTACGACGAACTTGTCACCAACATCCGAAACTACACCGAGGTGAACAATAACGTGTTCACGGCACCGGTAATCAACACGTTCATCACCATGGCCGAGAATCAGATTCTTCGCGAGATTGACCTGGACGTGTTCAAGCTGGAGGTCACAGGCAACATGACCCAGGGCAACAAGTTTTTAACGGCCCCTTCTGACTTGCTGACACACCGTTACATGATTCTGACGCCCGCGAGCGGTGATCAGTTGTTCCTGGACTTCAGGGACACGTCCTTCATGAAAGAGTATTGGGCCAATGGCACTACGCAAGGCACGCCCAAGTACTATGCGGTGTGGGATCAGAACACGTTTTACATTGCACCCACGCCAAACCAGAGTTACAGCGTAGAGCTGGGCTATATTTATCGTCCGACGCAGCTGTCGTCGGCCAATCCGACCACTTGGATCAGTAATAATGCACCTGAGGCGCTGCTTTATGCGTGTTTGATTCAAGCCTACAGCTACACAAAAGGACCTGCTGACATGATGCAGTACTTCCGTGGGGCTTACAAAGAGGCTATTCAAGGTCTGGGCGCAGAGCAACAGGGCCGTCGCCGCCGTGACGAATATCGTGATGGCATGCTTCGTATTCCACTTAAATCGGATTCACCTGGACCATGATCACAGCACAAATGCCAGTAAACGTAGGCAGCGTCTTTGTCGAAACCACGCAAAAGCGCGGCTGGACAACGGAAGAGTTGGCTGCACGTGCTGCAGACAAAATTATTTATGTGGGTGATCAGTCGCACCCAGCGGTGCAGGCCCAGGCAAGAGCTTTCAAGGATAGCGTCAAGCAAGTCGTGGCGTTTTACCTGAGAGAGGCGGTTGAACAGGACCGAGCAACTATCGCCTTGCGCCTGCGCGAGGCAGGTCACCCCGACTTGGTTCATTTGTTAGGAGATTAAAAATGGCATTTTCAGGCAACTTTATGTGCACCAGCTTCAAAGTGGAGCTGATGAAAGGTGTACACAACTTTACAACCGGCACGGGCAACACATTCAAGTTGGCTTTGTATGACAACAGTGCCTCGTTCACTGCTGCAACGACCGCCTATACGGCCTCCAATGAGGTGACCGCTTCAGGCTCGTATTCAGCGGGTGGCGGCTCGCTCACCAACGTCACACCAACGTCTACGGGAACCACCGCGTTCACGGACTTTGCTGACTTGTCGTTTACAAGTGCCACTATTACGGCCTACGGCGCATTGATTTACAACGACACAGCTGCGGGCGATCCCTCTGTTTGCGTTTTGGATTTTGGCGGTGCAAAAACGTCCACCAGTGGCACGTTCACCATTATCTTCCCAACAAACGATTCCACCAACGCCATCATCCGCATTGCTTGATGAGGAGCGCATGTGGCTGATGTCGTTGTTGCCTTCCAAGGCTGGAATGCATCCGGCGTAGGCTGGGGCGAACAGCCCTGGGGAGAGGGCGTTCTTGACATCAAAGCCACTGGAGCCGTAGGCTCTGTGGATGTGACCGCTGACGCGGTCGTTTTAGTTTCTGGGGTAGGCGCAACGGCCTTTTTAGGCCAGATTACCGTCACCGGCAACGCTGATGTCAGTGTTACGGGAGTGAGTGCTACGGGCCAGGTTGGCCAGATTACCATGACGGGTGACGCCAACGTCACGCTTACAGGGGTTCAGGGCACGATGGCCCTGGGCAACGTCACGGTAACCGCCAACGCTGATGTGCCTGTCACGGGCGTGCAGGCGACGGGTCAGGTAGGCTCGGTAACCACTCAGGGGGCCGCAAATGTGTCCGTCACCGGTGTTGCCGGCACGATGGCCATTGGTTCGGTATCCATCCAGGGGGCCGCAAACGTGCCTGTTACAGGGCTCCAGGCCACTGCTTCAGTTGGCAGTGTCACGACGGCCGCCAATGCAAGCGTCTTTGTCACGGGTGTTTCTGCCCAAGGGCAAGTTGGAACCGTATTGGTTTGGGGTGTAATAGATGACAATCAGACGCCTAACTGGCAAAATGTGGATGATTCACAGTCAGGTAATTGGGCCGTTGTCAATGATGGAAATACAGTGACTTGGGCTCAGGTCCTAACGTAAAGGAAATAACATGGCAAGCACCTATTCAAGTAATCTCAAGATTGAGCTGATGGGCACGGGTGAAAACTCGGGAACTTGGGGCAACATCACAAATACCAACTTGGGTACAGCATTTGAGCAGGCTGTTATTGGCCTGGGCAATCCTGACTACACGTCTGATGCTAACCTGACCATCACCCTCACCGACAGCAATGCCTCACAAGCAGCGCGTTGCTTGGTCCTGAATGTAACTTCCGTGTTTGGTAGTTTGACGGCTACTCGCGAGCTGATAGTTCCTACCATCCAGAAGCAGTACATTGTTCAGAACAACACGACCGGTGGCCAAAGCATCACGGTCAAGACCTCGGCCGGCACTGGTATCACTGTGCCTAATGGCCGCAAGGCGCACTTGTACGTGGACGGCACCAACGTCATCCAGATGTTTGACTTTGTCGACATCAACGGCGGCGCAATTGACGGCACAGCCATCGGTGGTTCTACGGCTGCTGCTGGTGCATTTACCACTCTGTCAGCATCTAGCACGGCTACTTTGTCTGGTTTAACAGCCTCGACTGCATTAGCGTTAGATGCCAGTAAGAACGTAGTCTCTGTAACCAATACAGGTACTGGTAGCAACGTACTGGCTACTTCTCCTACTTTAGTAACCCCTATCCTTGGAACACCCACTAGCGCAACTTTAACAAACGCTACAGGGCTTCCTATCGCTACAGGTGTATCAGGTCTAGGAACAGGTGTAGCAACCTTTCTAGCGACTCCATCATCTGCAAATCTTGCTTCTGCGGTAACTGACGAGACTGGCACTGGTGCATTGGTCTTTGCAAATACTCCGACTTTGGTGACTCCAGTATTAGGAACACCTACAAGTGCAACCCTGACCAATGCGACAGGACTACCTTTAACTACTGGTGTGACAGGAACTTTACCTACTGCCAATGGTGGTACAAACTTAGGCGGTGCTACGCCATTCACATCAGGCGGTGTGGTTTACGCCTCAAGTTCTAGTGCATTGGCTACTGGGTCTGCGCTTACTTTTGATGGGGCAACATTAGGTGTTTCTGCCTCTGTCGCTAGTGCAACATTGGCTTCTTCTGGTGCTTATAGCGCATTAAGTTTCACTAACTCTGGTGGCGCAACAAAAGCAGGTTTGATTCTTACCAACTCAAACGGCATTTTGCAATCACGGGCAGAAACATCGGCATGGACAAATTACGATGCCTCGTCCGAATATATGCGCCTAACCTCGACAGGTCTGGGTATTGGGACAAGTTCGCCAGCGGCAAGACTTTCTGTTATTACTGCATCTGCTAACAGCACAGCGGCAACCATTGGTGGCATTGAATATAGTGGTAGCAAGCGTGGCTTAACCATTAAGACTTACCAAAGCGCAGGGGGTGATGACTGCGGTGTGGAATTTAATGCGGCAAATGGTTTGGCAGGATATGGTGCTTTTAAGTTTGCGGCTGATGCAACGACTTTGGCAACCCTCGACTCCTCCGGCAACCTCGGCTTGGGAGTTACTCCGAGTGCTTGGGATAGCACATTTAAAGCAATTCAAGTTGGTGCTTATGGTGTTGGTTGGAACGCGCATGGTTCATTGCCTATTGGTTACTTAAATGCTAACTGTTATTACAACGGCTCAAACTGGATTTACACAACATCTAGCTTTGCCACTCAGTTTGTAACGCAAGCGCAAAATGGTATTTTCCAATGGAACACCGCCCCCTCCGGCACAGCAGGTAACGCTATCACCTTCACCCAAGCAATGACATTGGATGCCTCTGGGAATTTGTTGGTAGGCGATACTTCACAAAGCGGTACAGCAAACAGAGTTGCTGTATTTAGCGCAAACAAATTTGGCTTATCTATTATTGATACAACTGCCCAAGCAACTGGTGTTGGTGGTGCTTTAAATTTTGGTGGTAACTACAGGACTACTGGCGATGCACAAGCATTTGCTCGTGTTGCGGCTGTAAAACAAAATAGTATAGACAATGATTATGGCTATGGGATGGCATTTTCTACTACGCCTAATGGCGGTACTTTTGTAGAAGCGGGTCGTTTCGACTCCAGCGGTAACTTGCTGGTGGGGACTACGACAGCTGTTAACAATTGGAACAACTCGCTTATAAAAATGCGGGTTGCAAATGGGATTCAATTTGGCAGCTTTTCTGCAATTGCAGAAGATTTATTTGACTCGGACAGTCTTGGCATATGCTCCGACAGCACAGAAAATATTTGCTTTGGTCAGTACGACATTGCTACCACAACGTACACAGAGCGTGCCCGTATCGACTCCAGCGGTAACTTGCTGGTGGGGACTACGAGTACGAACCCTATTGGTGGGCAAGTTAATGGAAGTCAAATTAGTGGGGGTTACTCAAACTTCTACCGCACGGATGCTGGCGGAGAGACTATTGCGGTAGGACGAGGCGGCGATGGTAACTTGTTCACGTTCTATCGTAACGGCACAACACAAGTAGGCTCTATTTCTGTTTCTTCTGGCGCTACCGCTTTTAACACCTCCTCCGACTACCGCCTAAAAGAAAACATTGCACCAATAACTGGTGCTTTGGCAAAGGTCGCCACACTCAAGCCCGTGACATACACATGGAAAGCTGACGGTTCTTCCGGTGAAGGCTTTGTTGCTCACGAATTGCAAGAAGTTGTGCCTCAGTGCGTCACTGGCGCTAAAGATGGTGTTGAAACATACACAGACGAAGAAGGTAACGAACAAACCCGCCCTGTCTACCAAGGCATCGACACCAGCTTCTTGGTCGCTACATTAACAGCGGCTTTACAAGAGGCTCATGGTTTGATTAAAAGCCTTGAGGCTCGTGTTGTTGCGTTGGAGGCAAAATGACCGAAATCTGGCATCCTTGTGCGGGATATGAAACTCACTATGAAGTGAGTAATCTTGGCAATGTACGCTCTATTGAGCGATATGCTAACAATGCCCACAATAATGGGTTGCGTAAGATTCAATCTAAACTGCTTAAGCCATGTAAAAGTTCGTCTGGTTACTTAATTGTTTCTTTTTGTGTTGACAATGTAAAGTCAAATCAAAATGTGCATAGATTGGTTGCAAGAGCATTTATTGCAAATGAATCCAATAAGCCACAAGTTAACCATAAGAATGGGGTTAAAACAGACAATAGCCTTGAGAATTTAGAATGGGTTACAGCATCTGAAAACGGATTACATTCTTATGCGGTTCTTGGTAATGTTGCTAAAAACAAACCAAAATTTGGTAAAGAAAACCCAAAAGTCAAACCTGTAATTGCAACAAATATTGAAACTGGGGAAACTGTTTTTATTGCAGGAACTCAGCAAAAGAAACAAATGGGTTTTAATCAAACTTGCGTAGACAAAGCAATTCGTGAAGGAAAGCCATACAAAGGTTGGACTTTTGAACAACAATCCCTAATTCAATCACTCAAGGCACGTTTGGATGCCGCAAATCTTTAAAAGGAAAAACCATGACAACCACTTGGACAATCTCCCAACTTGACCGTCAAACCTCTGATGGATATGTGAAAACAGCGCATTGGCAAGCCACAGCAGTAGATGGAAAGCATTCAGCCTCTGTTTATTCAACATCTTCATGGGCGGCTGGTACACCAGTAATTCCCTATGCCTCTGTCACTATGGCTGAAGTATTGAATTGGGTGTGGGCTAATGGTGTTGACAAGCAAGCCACAGAAGATGCACTAGCAGCTAACATTGCTTTGCAGAAGAATCCTGTTACGGCTACTGGCGTACCTTGGGCAGCTGCACCTGCGGCATAATGTTAAAGGGGTTCCATCGCTGCCCCATTTCAGCGATGCTTTGGAGAAAAATCCATGAATGAAGAAGTCAAAGTAAGCCTGCAACTCATGAACGGTATCTTGCAATACCTGGCAACTAAGCCTTATGGCGAAGTGTTCCAGATTGTCAACGCCGTCCATGCTGAAGTGCAGCCCCAAATTCCAATGCCCGAAATGGCAAAGACCGATGAAGCTGCAAAGCCCGTCACGGACGCTGCCTGACGGCGGCATCGAACCCGCACACGCCGTAGAAATCCTCTGCGGTGCGTGCGGCTACGACCTGGATCAGTCCGAAATCGACGCAGACACCTGCGCCGATTGCGGACAACCACTGGCCTTAAACCAGTCAGTGGCGATTGAGATTACGACGGTCCCTGCTGCGTCGGGAGCGACTATGTGAAGTAGCGGACATGGACAAGTTAACACCTGACAGCACAGTAGACAAAGTACTTGCCTACGTCAACAGTCCTTTCCGCTTGTTTGCGCTTGTTCTAATGGCCGTGCTGGCCTTCGCAGGGTACTTCTTGTGGACAAACCAGGAGTTCTTGCTTGGGGCGTACAAGGAGGCACAAAAGCAGCCTAGCATTGCCCATGAACGTGTTGAAGACGCCGCAGCACATTTGTTTAAACACACCAACGCCACAATTGTGGCGGTGTTTAAAGTTAACCCCATGTTTGGAACACGCACCTTGCACCGTGCTTATGCCAAGGACGGACGGGACAAAACCAATGATGGGCTGGACGTTGGCCTGTTTACACAGAACGCAAGCAATAACGCCGACGTCGTTAAGTTGATGGCAAACGAAATCCCTTGCGGCCCGTACTTGACAGCTCAGTCTGAGATGGGCCTGTGGTACATCAGCAAGGGTGTGACCTTTACTTGTAGGGTCAGCGTACCGCCGGAGCCAAGCCGTTTTGTCGGACAGATTACGGTGGGCTGGGACAACGAGCCCCCAGACATTGAAGTGGCCCGAACGATGCTTAGTATTGCAGCGTCCATGCTTTCAAGGAGCAAAGAATAATGGCACAGTTTGAACCAGCATTTGAGCAGATGATGCGTGATGAGGGCGGCTACGTCCTGCATGAAGTACCCGGCGACACGGGAGGCATGACCTATGCAGGCATCGCCAGAAATAAGAACCCACAGTGGCCAGGATGGGCGCTTGTGGACAAGAAAGAGTTTGGCGGCTCTCTGACACCCATGGTGCGGGAGTTCTACCGCATTGAGTTCTGGGACAAGATGCGCGGCAACGAAATTACCAATCAAGAAGTAGCCAACAGCATCTTTAACTTCGGTGTCAACGCAGGCCTGGGCATGGCTGTCAAGCTGGCCCAGTTGGTTGTTGGAGCCACACCCGATGGCGGCATTGGGGCCAAAACAGTCGAAAAACTCAACCAGATCACGGATGGACAACGATTCAAAGAGTCCTACGCTTTGGCAAAGATTGCTCGGTATGTTGAGATTTGCAACAAAAACCCCGTGCAGGTTAAGTTCCTCAAGGGCTGGATTAACCGCACATTGAAAGGCCTGGCATGAGCTTACTTGGCGTTGGATCAATCATTGAAGCTGTTGGTAAGGTTGCTGGCGACCTGATCACCACGGACAAAGAGCGCCTGGAAATGGCGCTTGAAGAGCGTAAACTTGATCTTGAAGAGAAGCGCATTGACCAGGCTACCGATCTTGCCCAGATTGATGTCAACAAGGTTGAGGCCGCGTCCTCAAGCGTGTTTGTTTCTGGCTGGCGTCCTGCCATCGGCTGGATCGGTGTAGCGGCCATGGGGTACCAGTTCTTGCTGTACCCGCTGTTCCAGTGGGCATGGAAATATTTGCAAGCCATGGGCTGGGTCCCTGTGGGCATGGACCCTCCTCCCGTACTTGAAGCTGACCAGCTCTGGGTAATTTTGTCTGGCATTTTGGGAATTGCTGGGATGCGATCTTTTGAGAAAACTAAAGGCGTGGCCTCCAAGTGAGCCAAAGTTTCTTTTTTCTGAGTTAAGTGCGAAAATGCCACATACCACAAAACTTCTTTGATTGGAGCCTCGTATGAAAACCACGCCTGTTTGGGACAAAAAACGCCCTAAAAGCATTGGAAAACCCAAGGCTTTGACGCCTGCAAAGAAAGCTGCCGCGAAAGCTGCTGCCAAGAAAGCAGGCCGCCCATACCCTAATCTTGTTGACAACATGCGTGCAGCAAAGGGCTAAAAATGGCCCTCTTGCGACTGTTTTTAAAGCCCGGCATCGACAAGCAGAATACCGAATACGGCGCTGAAGGCGGCTGGGTGGACGGTGACTACGTGCGCTTTCGCTACGGCCTGCCAGAGAAAATGGGCGGGTGGACAGAGTTCGGCAATACCTTGGTCAACTTTGTCGGCGCGGCCAGTGAAATCTTCACGTGGAATGGGCTTGACGGCGTACCCTACGCGGCCCTCAAAAAAA
>Ga0247834_1006668_pt1 | contig 12749 bp, 16 predicted proteins | sample LaCruzMarch2015__8_FD_187118 | JGI IMG/M metagenome (GOLD analysis project Ga0247834, IMG submission 187118) | Freshwater microbial communities from meromictic Lake La Cruz, Castile-La Mancha, Spain - LaCruzMarch2015_12m | ecosystem: Environmental > Aquatic > Freshwater > Lake | place: Spain... | reverse complement strand
GCCGAGAAGACCCCAACCCCAACCGCTCGGGCGCAGCCATCAATGTAAGTACCAAAGGAAAACGCAAATGAAATTCAAAGAACTCACAGAGTCATCACACAAATGTCCGCACTGTGGTGGTCCCATTTTCAGTGAAATGATGATGATGGAAAAGAAAGACGCTTGTTACTACAAGGTCAAAGCCGGTGCAAAGGTATGGCCGTCAGCCTATGCATCTGGACGACTGGTACAGTGTCGAAAAAAAGGTGCTGCCAACTATGGCAACAAATCAGAAGGCAAAATCAATGAGTTTGCCCCACCCGGTGGTGATGATCGTGGACCCAACGACGAAGAAATACTAAGACGCTTGGCCGCACAATGGTGGTCGGGCACAGAACAACAAATGATCAAAGCCCAGCAAACATTAGAAGCATTGGGTTGGGAAATTGGACCGGACGAATCTGGCAACGATGACGCTGGAGTATATGTCTATCGCATTGGGGACAATGACGGGAGAGATACATTAGCATTTGGTCACGGTGAATTATCGTTGGATGAAGGTGTGGCGAAAGACGATAACTCCGATGTTGCTGACATTTCTGACAGTGATTACATGAGAATTAAAGGCATAGTTGATAAAAAATATCCAGGATATGAACTTGCTAGTCTTAATATAGGTCGTGATGGGTATATCGAAATAGAAATATATAATTACAAAACGCATGATACAAAACATTTAAAAACTAAAAGTACATCAGAAAATAAGCAAGGTGTGGCGGAAGAATACAATGCTGAATACGATGACGAAGCAGGCATGGCCGACAACAACCTAGAAACTCTGGATCGTGCTGTGGAAGGTATTGATCGATTGATTGATTCGGGCGACAACTTGCCCGAATGGTGTCAGGAAAAGATTGCTGTGGCCAAATCTATGTTGGTTGCTGTGTGGGATTACATGTATTCAGAAGAATCGTCAGACGAAGTAGATCCCGAAGTGGACGAGATGTTTGAAGCCATGGATGAACTGGCCGAAGAAATGGCCATTAAAAATCGCGTGAGTAAAGATCTAGTGTGGGAACAGTTTGAAGCCATGGACGACCGTGTGCTGTACGAAACAGCAGCCTGGCGACGCAAAGAAGGCAAGAGCAAAAAAGGCGGCCTCAACGCCAAAGGTGTGGCCAGCTATCGCAGAGAAAATCCTGGTAGCAAACTGCAAATGGCAGTGACCACAAAACCGTCAAAACTCAAGCCTGGAAGCAAAGCAGCCAAGCGCAGAAAATCATTCTGCGCCAGAATGTCAGGCGTAAAAGGTCCGATGAAAAAACCCAATGGCAAGCCCACTCGCAAGGCTCTGGCTCTGCGCAAATGGAACTGCTGATACCAAAATAAACCAACCAAAGGAGCCCACCATGAGCGAATGTATTCTAACACTGCCACAGCTGAAGCAGATGGTCAAAAACCCCTATATTGATCACTGGCATGCAGCCCTGGCACAACTGTTGCCCGACTACGGCATCAACACACCCTTGCGTGTGGCACATTTCATTGCACAATGCGCACACGAGTCTGGAAACTTTGTGTTCATCAAAGAGAATCTCAACTACCGAGCAGCCAGCTTGCAAAAGACATTTGCCCGATATTTCCCCACAGCAGAACTAGCAGCCGAGTATGCCAACAAGCCTGAACGCATTGCCAATCGAGTGTATGCCAACAGAATGGGCAACGGTGATGAGTCATCAGGCGATGGATATCGCTACTGCGGCCGTGGCCTGATTCAACTCACAGGCAAGGACAACTACACATTCTTTGCCGGCAGTTTGGAGATCTCCACAGAAGAAGCCAGTGAGTATCTGCACACATTTGAAGGTGCTGCTCAAAGCGCCTGCTGGTATTGGGAACAGAACAACTTGAATCGATTTGCTGATGCAAACGATGTTCGCGGCTTGACACGTGCCATCAACGGTGGATACATTGGTCTAGAAGATCGTATCAAGCACACCGAACACGCATTACATGTACTAGGAGCATAAATCATGTTGGAAACACTATTTTGGTTGGCATTGGGCGCATTTGTTGGGTGGAATTTTCCTCAACCCGAATTTGCCAAGCGCATACAGGCACGTGTGATTGCTGCATTTCGAAAGGATCAATGACATGGCAGAAGAAAAGAAACCCTTGAGTCGCAGTGAGCGCGAAGCCAAGATCAAAGACCGTGCAGGTTTTGTGATTGTGATACTGGCAGCATTGCTGGCCATCAACACCATGATTGGCGGACAAAACAGCAGCAAAATCATGAACAACACCATAGCAGCCAACAATCAGTGGGCATGGTATCAAGCCAAGAACGTGCGTCAGGTCTTGTATGAAACAGCGGCTGTGGAAAGCAAGATTCCTGAAAATCGTGCCAAATTTGAAGCCGAAGCACATCGCATGGAAGCTGACAAAAAAGAAATCATGGCTCAAGCCCGACAGCTGGAAGCTGAGCGTGAACTAGCACGTGAGCGGTCACCTTGGTTTACCTGGGGCGGCAGTGTGCTACAGATTGGCATTGTGTTGTTGACCGGCAGTATCCTGGCTGTGAGCATGCCCATGCTTTGGATCAGTGTTGTGGTAGGCTCTTTGGGATCTGTACTGGTAAGTCAGGCCCTGTGGATGTGGATCCCGGCAATTTAATAAATCTACATTTAATATAGATCCCAAGCCCTGTAAATACTACAGGGCTTTTTCATGACTGCTGTTGGGAATATAAAAATTAAAAATGGATCCTTTAACATTATTTGCCCTGGCCAACGGGGCTGTGTCTGCTGTCAAGGCAGGATGCAAACTCTACAAAGACATCAAAGGCGCTGCCGGTGAAGTTCGCGATGTCCTCAAGGACCTTGATTCACAGTTCCACAAGTTGTATGACGGCCGGCCTGTGCCACCAGAAGCCAAAAAACAATTACAAGAAGAAAAAGCTCGCGTAGTAGAACTAAACAAGAAAGCCGAAGCCAGCGAGCACACTGGCATCTATCAAGAAATTGGCAATCACCTGGGCACATACTATGACAACTTTTACAAGTGCATGGCCATATTTGACGAACAAGAACGTCGAGCTCGGCGTGAAATTTACACCGGAGAGGACAGTCTGGGCAAACGTGCTCTACAACGTGTGCTCATGCGCAAACAACTGCAACAAATGGAAGTTGAACTACGGGAATTAATGATTTATCAAAGCCCGCCAGAACTGGGTGCGCTGTACACCGAAGTAGAAGAAATGATGAAACAAATGGGTGCAGAACAACAGACTCTTGTGATAAAACAAATGGAGGTACACGAAGCCCAGCAACGACGGCGCCAGGCCAGATTGAGCCGACTCAGAAAAGAGTTTGCAACAGGTGTTGCCATCATTACAATAATATTTGTCATGGGCGGAGTGTTTATATGGGTTGCACATGATCGTTCGCAGAAGTATCCTCAGTACGGAGCAGGACTGTTTCCCCGAACTGAGCAACAGCGTGAACAAGACGCCCTGCCCAAAATCTATATTGGACGGTAAATACTTGGTAAAAAACAAAGGAGCCCACGTGTCAGAAGAACAAAAACCCATGAGTGAGTCAGAAAAGAAAAAAGAAGACTGGATGAATTCAAAATGGCGACCCATGATGGGTTGGACCTACATGTTGACCTGTGTGGCTGACTTTGTGCTGTTTCCCATATTGTGGAGCCTGTTGCAAGCTGTGAGCAAGGGACAAGTCAACATACAGTGGCAGCCCATCACCCTACAAGGTGCAGGTCTGTTCCACATTGCCATGGGTGCTGTGTTGGGCATTGCAGCCTATGGCCGCACACAGGAAAAACTAGGAGGAGCCAACAATGGCGGAATCACCTTACCACCCAATGTCGGAACAACATATGTGCCTCCAACAACAGCCGGGCAGGCTGTGCCTGGTGCATTTGGTGCACCAACAGCCACCACATTCACACAGTCCTGGGGTAACGCACCCATAGGCAGCGGCTTTGGCAGCTCAGCACCTGGGTTTGGCGCAGTACCGCCGGCACCAGCAGGATTTGGCAGCGACTTTGGCGCACCAGACACAGTTGTCACAGGATTCGGCGGAAAACCAGCCCCTGTAATTCCACCATTTCCAGAAAGATAAACATGAAAAAACTATTATTAGCATTGGCATTAGTTGTAGGTAGTCAGTTTGTCCATGCCGACGAACCCAAAAAAGAAACAAAAAAGGTCTGTGTTGATGTCAAAGACAAGGCCGGCAAAACAGTTACAGATACCAAAACAGGTAAAGTCAAACAAAACTGCAAAGAAGTTAAGCAACACAAGAAACTGGAAGGCACTGCTGTGCCAGTTAAGAAATAATTGACGCAACCCAAAAAGTCCTGTATAATTAACTGTACAGGACTTTTTACATGATAGATTACTATTCAACCTTAGGTGTTGCCAAAACTGCTAGCCAAGATGAAATCAAGAGGGCTTTTCGCAAGTTGGCCAGCCAGCATCATCCTGACAAAGGCGGCGACACTGCGCGGTTCCAAGAAATACAAGCAGCCTATGACACATTAGGCGACAGTGCCAAACGACAACAATACGACAATCCTAGACCACAGTTCAATAACTTTAACCATGCAGGTGGTCCACAATTTGATTTTGATACTATTTTTAACGTGTTTGGCGCACAATTTGGACAACGTCAGCAACGTCAACAACCTGCAGTCAGTCGTGCAAACTTGACTATTACTTTGGCAGATGTAGCCACAGGTGGCAAACGCACAATTGGCATTGGCGCATCCACTGTGGAAATAGAAATTCCAGCCGGTATAAACGATGGAGATAATGTGCAGTATCGTGGCATTGGTCCACACGGCAGCGACTTGGTGATTACCTATAGAATAGCACCCAGTCCAACTTGGCAACGACAAGGATCAAACTTGTTGACCGAACACGCTGTGAACATCTGGGATCTCATACTAGGCAGTGAAACCATAGTTAAAGATTTACTCGGCAACGAAATAACTATTCTTGTGCCAAAAGGAACACAACCTGGTGCCAAACTACGACTACGTGGCAGAGGATTGCCTGGCAGAACCGGTCCCGGAGATATGTTAGTTCAGATACAGGCAGTTATTCCCAGTGACATACCACAGGATCTGTTGGATATGATAGAACAAAAACGAACAATTACCACTTGATATACTGAACAAAGTGTAGTATAATAATATATACACGAACCACAAAGGAAACGATGCAAAATAATCCTGAAATCGAAAAGATTGTCAACAACGCAGTAGCAATTGCCAAAGCCCATAACCATGCATATGTTCTAACCGAACATGTATTGTTGGCAATGGTACAATACGCACCATTTCGAGCACTGCTGGTCAAGTACGGCACACCTGTTGCGCAGTTGGAAGGTGAATTGAGTGTATACATTCTGTCGCAAGCCAGTTTAATAACCAGCAAAGAAAATGTTACCCCACGCAAAACAAATGCTCTTGAGCGCATGTTTAATCGTGCGTTGACACAGGTGTTGTTTACGGGTCGTAGATCAATCACACTGTTAGATCTGTACCTGGCCATGATGGCCGAAAACAACAGTCATGCACATTACTTCTTATTAAAATATAATATTCACAAAACTGAGTTTGCTGAGTTCTATCAGAAGAATCACGGCGCACCAGAAAAAAGGCTCACTGAGGCCAGTGCCGGCGAGATTCTGGATCAACACTGTACCAATCTTAGCAAGTTGGCCATAGAAGGCAAGCTAGAGCCCATGATTGGTCGTGCCAGCGAACTTGAAGAAATGATCACTGTGCTGGCTCGCAAGTTCAAGGCCAATGTGCTGATGGTGGGCGATCCAGGTGTGGGCAAAACTGCCATCATTGACGGACTAGCACAGGAAATCAATGCAGGTCGTGTTCCAGAATTCCTAAAGGGTTCGGAAGTATGGGGTCTTGAAATTGGATCGTTGTTGGCAGGATCAAAGTATCGCGGCGAGTTTGAAGAAAAGTTCAAAGATGTTATTGCCGCACTGGAAACCAAAAAAAATTGTATCCTGTTCATTGACGAAGCACACACCATGATGGGCGCAGGCTCGTCGGGATCCAGCAGTTTGGATTTTGCTAACATGATCAAGCCGGCCATCACCAAAGGCAATATCAAGGTAATCGCCAGTACCACTTGGGAAGAATACTACGAAAGTTTCGAAAAAGATCGTGCGCTGATGCGCAGATTCCACAGAGTCAACATTGGAGAGCCTGATTCAGCAACTACTGAACAGATCTTGATTGGTATCAGTCCACGATTGGAAACATTCCACAATGTCATGATTGACACCGAAGCAACGACCGCGGCTGTGGAACTAAGTGGACGTTACATTCATGATCGTAAAAATCCCGACAAATCAATTGATCTGTTGGACGGTGCCTGCGCTGCCGAGCGGGTCAAAGACCTGGGCACAGTCACAGTTAACCGTGACATGATCATGGCGCAACTCAGTCGTGTCACAGGAGTTCCGCTGGATAGATTGCAAAACGAACGCAGTACCAAAGTCACTGAACTTGAAGGCAATATCAAACAGTTCTTGTACGGACAAGATGAAGTTATCGACACTGTGCTGGAACGCATCTACATCAACTTCTCCGGCATTGGCAATCCCAAAAAGCCAGTGGCCAGTTTCTTGTTCTTGGGACCAACCGGCACTGGCAAAACTGAGCTGGCCAAACTGTTGTCACAAAACTTGGACATGCACCTGCTGAAATATGATATGAGTGAGTTCCAGGAAAAGCACAGCATTGCCAGTTTGATTGGTGCACCACCGGGCTATGTGGGCTTTGATGACGGCAATGTGGGTGGCGGCAAGTTGATCAGTGACATTTCTAAACATCCGTTCAGTATTTTGTTGTTTGATGAAATTGAAAAAGCTCACCCGGATGTGGTCAACATCATGTTGCAGATGCTGGACGAAGCCAAGATCACCGGCAGCAGTGGCAAATCAGTTGATGTCAAGAACTGCATCATTATTATGACCAGTAACCTGGGTGCTCGTGACAACGAAAACAACAACATCGGCTTTGGTCAGAGTTTGGAAAAGACCGGCGAGGAAGATCGTGCAATGAAGGAATTCTTCAAGCCAGAACTACGCAATCGCATCGACAAGGTGTGCAAATTCAACAAGTTAGATAAGTTAGCTATTAAAAAGATTGTGATCAAGTTCACAGCAGAACTACAAGAAACCTTGTTGAGTAAGAACATTCGTCTTACGTTTGCTGAAGATGTCATAGACATGTTGGCAGACAAAGGCTACGATCCCAAGATGGGTGCTCGTCCATTGGGTCGCAAGATCGACGAACTAATTCGTGTGCCACTCAGCAAGCGCATCTTGTTTGATCAAATTGCTGACTGTGCAATTCATGCCAGTATGGTCAATGATGCTGTGGAATTTACAACCACATCATTGTTGGCTGTGCCTGGACCAGGTGTCAACAACGAAGGATACATTGTAATTGATCAATTCACACCCAACATTCAATGATGTCAGTCGAGATCGGTTGTTTTACGATCAATACCAATACTGCATGACCGGCAACCTGCGCGAAGCAGGGTGTTTGCGTAAACTTGATCACACTTCAATCAATCGCACTGTGGCCGTACGAAGATCCTGGGTAGATAGATCTCCTGACTACTATTTCTCAAATCGAGCCATCACAGATGAAATGGTGCAAAATTTACACGCCATGTGTGGCATATTAACTAACACTCAGCATCAATACAAATTAATAATAGAGAGCGGTTTGGTGCGTGTGTACACCAACAATTACCGGTTGTTTAACGATATTACTCAAGCAGTCCCTGCTTTGTATTCTATAAACTATACTCAAGCAGTGATAGATCGTCCAAGAAATTCTGTCAAGCTAAAAGAATCTGCCTACACGCATCGCACATATTTACGATCAGTTACATTGACTGAACAGCAAAAACGATCAATCTGCCAGTTTTTGCGGAATCAAGATACAATTAGACTAAGCCCTGGACTAAAGAACTGGACACTGTATACCAATTGGCGTACCTGGACTGAATCGTATTATTTTGTAGACCACAATGACACTGCCTGGATGACCATGTTGAGTTTGATATATCCAGGCCTAATAAAAAACACAATTCAAATTGTAAAAGCATAAGTAATACACTATGGCAAAAATACACGAAGAAGTAGTTGTGATCAAACTCTCAAAATTGATCAAGGAAAAAGACGGCGTCGAGCAGTCTATTGCTACCAATGACATCTGTGATGCGCTTCAGGCTGTGGCCGAAGAGTTGGCTGGTGCCGGCGTAGTTGTTGAAATTGAACGGGCATAACATGTCCATCACAACGTTGACACTACTAGACAACGTAGTCACTGGTACTCCAAACGGTAACTATGATGGCAGCACTGTTGACTTTGAAAGCGATGCTGTTAAAGCAGTGGGCTACTATCAAGGGCAAGGCAGTTTAGAAACTGTGTTTATCACTGTTGAAAACTTTCCAGGCAAAATAATTCTACAGGCAACCTTGGATTTTGACCCTGCCGATGCCAACTGGTTTGATGTGTTTGAATACGGTGATGGATCTACACCTGCAATTGACTTTAGATACCCTGTTAATTTGACCGGTAACTTTTCCTGGTTAAAAGCAGTAGTGACCGGTTTCGAAGAATACGACAGCAATCCTGCTAGCATCGACACTGTAGCAGTTTCTTACTAAGGCATTAAATGAATAAAATATCAGTCTCTTTTGATCTCACCTCCTCTGACTACGCTGTGCCACTAGGGTTTGAAGTATTACTCGACGATGTTGTGTTATTTTCTGTTGATCACGTGACAGAAGCAACCCCTGTCAATTTGGAAATCAACGAAAACAACGAAGGCCACCACGAGTTTAAGTTTGTTATGAAAAACAAAACTCAAGAGCACACAGTGGTGGACGATGCTGGCAATATTGTCACCAATGCAATGTTATCCATTGCCAATGTAGCATTTGATCAAATCAAGTTGGGTCACACATTTGTCAAACACACAGTGTACCACCACGATTTCAACGGCTCTCAAGACCCTATTGAAGACAATTTTTATGGCGATATGGGCTGTAACGGCCATGTGAGTTTACGGTTTACAACACCAATTTACCTGTGGCTACTAGAAAACATCTAAGCATAAATATGCTATAATGAATTATCTAGTAATCTACCCAGGACGCTTCCACCCATTCCACAAAGGTCACAAGGCCAGTTATGATTGGTTGGCCAAACAATATGGTGATGCCAGTGTGTTTATTGCTACCAGTGGTGTGCAAGCGCCTGTGACCAGTCCGTTCAGCTACAGCGATAAGGTAATGATGACAACTAAATTAGGCATTCCAGCCAGTCGTATTGTCAATGTAAAAAATCCATATCAAGCAACGGAAATTACTGCAAATGTGCCCGAAGAGGCAAAGGGCAACACTGTACTTATTTTTGCCGTCAGTGCCAAGGATGCAGAACGTTTTAACTTTGCTCCTAAAAAAGATGGCACACCTGGATATCTACAACCATTGCCTAAAAATAAAAAGTTAATAAAGCCCATGACCAAACACGGCTACATTGTTATTACTCCAACTATCAACTTCCGAGTAAATGGTGTAGATGCTAACTCTGCATCCGAAATACGTAAAATGTATATCAAAGGCAATGACAACGACAAAGATCAAGTGATTGCTGATTTGTATGGTCAACCAGATTCAGCAATTCGATCAGTGTTTGATAAGAAATTGGGCATTTCCGAACAGGCCCAGAATTATATTCGCGAATCGCGGCAAATTGGCAACACACAGGTTGTGGAATGGCTGGAAAACGTGTTACAATTAGAAAAACAAGTAAACAGCATCCACGCTGACTTTACACACATCAACCCAGATTATATAGACGAAAAAACATATAATCATTAATTACTCGGAGTACAGAGTATGAAGATAGCAGTAGCCAGTGACGTTCACCTGGAATTTGGTGCCTTAGACCTAACCAACAACAACAACGCAGAAGTATTAATTCTGTCTGGTGATATCCTTGTGGCTCGAGATATAACACAGCATGACCCACACAACATACTGGGTTCAGAATACCGCAGTAACCGTTATCACGAGTTTATGCAACGGTGCTCTGCACAATTCCCGCACGTGATCTACATCATGGGTAACCACGAACATTACCATGGTGACTTTGCCACTACTGAAACACATTTAAAAGATGTGCTCGGTTACTTGCCCAACGTGTATCTGTTGGAAAAAGAAATCAAGGTCATCAACAATGTTACTTTCATTGGCGGTACACTGTGGACCGACATGAACAAAGGTGATGGCATAACGCTGTATCATATGAAAAGCATGATGAACGACTTCCGTTGTGTTACCAACAGCACTAACCCAGTGAACTTTAAAACACAAGAAGGTGAATTCAAAACTCGTGTTGGCAAATTTAGTCCCGAAGATGCCATGGAAGAACATGTAAAATTCCGAGATTACATTCAGCAAATCATCGAAGGCAAACCGGACCAAAAGTTTGTTGTTTGCGGGCATCACAGTCCCAGCAAATCAAGCACACATCCGCGCTATGCAGATGAGGTAATTATGAACGGTGGTTACAGTTCAGACCTTAACAACTACATCTTAGATCATCCACAAATTAAACTGTGGACACACGGTCATACGCACCATGTATTTGATTACATGATTGGCTCTACACGCATTTTGTGTAATCCACGCGGTTATATCAACTACGAAGATCGTGCTGAAGAATTCGAATTAATCACAGTGGAAATCTGACCTCAAAAAATCACACCCACACGCAAAGTTAGTAAATATTACACTAACTTTTTAAGGAAAATATGGCTGAAGAACAAAACGCAACAGGCCGACTGCCTGATGTTGTGCCCACAACAGAAATCCCATCAGCACCCCAACAGGTGGGCGGACAACAGCAAATTCAAGTAAACATTGATTACTTGAAAACCACCCGTGTTCACATTTGTATGCCGTGCTATGGCGGCATGCTGACTGAGTCAACATTTATGAGCTACATCAAATGGTCAAATACTGCACGTCAGTTGGGCATTGATTGGACCATGGAAACACTCACAAACGAAAGTTTGATCAGCCGTGCTCGTAATACCATGGTGGCCAAGTTCTTGGCCAACCCTGATTCAACACACTTGATGTTTATTGATGCCGACATTGGCTGGGAACCATGGCACCTGTTGGTGCTGTTGAATCGCGATGTGGATGTGATTGGCGGCCTGTATCCGATGAAATCTCTGCCAATCAAATGGTGTGTAAACGGATTTGACGGTGCCGAAGAAGGTGCCGATGGCCTGCAAGAAGTGTCTAAAACAGGCACAGGATTTTTCTTGGTCAAGCGTCATGTGTTTGACAAATTAAACTCACACCCTGCTACCAAGCCGTTTATCAACGACATTGGCCTGCCTGTAGAACTCAATCCACACATGAAAACCTACTTTGACACAGCAGTGCGTGAAAACCGTTACTACAGCGAAGACTGGACATTCTGTGAAAACTGGCGTGATTTGGGTGGTCGTATCTGGGTAGACAAACGTGTGTTGTTACGGCACACCGGCACATATACATTTGCTCACGAAACACAAGAGAAACTGATCACTGATGTTACTCCAATGGTGGAGGCACGACAAGCCGCTGCCCAAGCTGCCGCAGTTCCGGCACCGGCTGAAACCAAAGTGTTGGCATCAAACAAAAAAGCCGATAAAAAGAAATAAACTACTAGTTTAATTCCCAATCCAAAAGCCACTTTGCCCAGTGGCTTTTTCATTTGCGCTAAATATTACAATCATGAATATTCTTGAACTAGATTCCTACAACCTTGCCGACGCTGTCAAATTCAATGAACAGTTGAACCCACGCATCTGGCAGCGCAACCGAATGCGGCCTGAAGTGCGGGCCAAACTGTTGCAAATTGCCGAAGACTTTAAACAGAGTCTTGGACTTACTGATTTAAACGTCAAAGACATCACCTTGTCTGGCAGCAACGCTGGCTACACATATACCCCGCATTCAGATATTGACCTGCACTTGGTAGTTGACTTGCCCCAAGCAGATGCCAGTGACGTGTATCGCGAGCTGTTTGATGCTAAGAAATTTCAGTACAACGAAACACACAATATCAAAATTGGCGGCTATGATGTAGAACTCTATGTAGAAAACGCCAACAAAACAGCAGTCAGTCAAGGCATATTCAGTGTAGTGAATGATGACTGGATCAACATTCCGCTAAAGAAACGTTCCACAATAAACGACAATGTAGTAAAGAGCAAATACGATGTGATTAAAAATCACATTGAATCAGCAATTGAATCCGGCGATCTAGAACGTTTGACCAACACCGCTGCCAAGATTAAAAAAATGCGTCAGTCTGGACTTGATCGCAATGGCGAGTTGGGGCCAGAAAATCTTGCATACAAAATGCTGAGATCACAAGGCGTTATTAAAAAACTGTATGATGCAAGAACTGAGGCCAAGGATCGAGCACTGAGCCTTAAAGAACGCACTGTACAAGTTAAACAGCCATTTAGATACGGATTTAAAACTACCACAGACGAAGATGTGAGTTCTAATCCCAGTGGTGTGAGCCCTGAAACAAAAATGTTCTTAAGCGAAAAGCCTGCACCGTCACAGCAGGAAATAGTCACAGACTTTGTCAACTACTGTGTCGAACAGTTGGGCATAGAACAACTG
>Ga0247834_1006667_pt1 | contig 12751 bp, 6 predicted proteins | sample LaCruzMarch2015__8_FD_187118 | JGI IMG/M metagenome (GOLD analysis project Ga0247834, IMG submission 187118) | Freshwater microbial communities from meromictic Lake La Cruz, Castile-La Mancha, Spain - LaCruzMarch2015_12m | ecosystem: Environmental > Aquatic > Freshwater > Lake | place: Spain... | reverse complement strand
GATGGTATCGGGCGCCATCGTGCGGAGTGTGTTGGATTGCGGAGCGGTAGACTTTACGACCCCACGTTGGGCGTGCCCGGAACGCATCAGGATCGTGCCATGAGTGACAGCGTCGAATACTTGCGATCGAGATGGACTCCTGAACGGACGGTCGCAGCTATTCGATTGCTGCAGGGGAACGCTGCGGAAGCGGATGTACCCACCATGCAACATGATGGGAAAGTCATCCTGGATCTGCGTGGCATCCGTATTGAGCAGACGCAGCTGGATGGCGCCACGCTGAAAGATGTCAACTTGCGCTGGTCCACCATTCGCGATGTTGGCTTCAAGGGCACGCACTTGACGCACTGCAATCTCAGTCAGGCTTCGCTCTCTGAGTGCTACTTCCGTGGCACGGTGTTTGAAGAGTGTGACATTGTGAATGCGAAGTTTCAGAAGAACGAGTTCTCCAATGCGCGACTAGAGAATTGCCGCATGGACTTCTGCTCGTTTAAGGAATGCGAAATTACCCTGCAAACCATTCGCTTTCGCAAGGACACTGATCCGCGCGTCCTGACGCGTATCTGTCGCAACCTCAAGCTGAACGCGATGTCGATGGGCCATTTTGCGGATGCGGGCGAGTTGACGTATATGGAGAAGACCTACGAGCGGCACATGTTGCATCGGCATGCATTTGCTACCAAGCACGAGCACTTCGGCGCTCGACTGCGTGCTGTCCGCGCGTGGGCGTCTTCGATATTCATGAACGGTTTGTGGGGATACGGCGAACGCCCGGCGCGCCTGTTGCTTGCCACCGCGGTTGGGATTGTCCTGTTTGGTACGGCGCAGTACTTCCTGAATGGCGTACCGGATGAGAGCTTCGGCGCGCACCTGTACTTCAGTGGGATTACCTTCATGACCATTGGCTATGGGGACCTTTCGCCGAAGGGACTCCTGCCACGCTTCCTGGCGGTGCTTGAGGGCGCGGTTGGTATCTCCGTGATCGGAATGCTGATTGCGTCGTGGACGAAGAAGATCATGTATCGGTGAAGGGCAGGGCATCACCGATACTCATTCATAAATGCATTGATTTAAGAATCTCGCGATAATATTTCGGTAATTGAAGCTTGCAACGCCGCAGTTGCCGGGCAGAATGACCGAAGGTGGCAGTCATTCATGATTTCGAGGTCATCGATGACCTCGATCATCTGATGGTTACCTCTTCGCGGCAGACGCCACGAAGTCGGTCAGTTCCCGCATCTTCCTTTCACTCGAGGCACATCCAAGATGAAACTCATCCAGTCTGTTGTGGCATCCGCAGCTCTTTTGGCCGGATTGGCAGCTTCCAGTGCGAATGCGTACGTCGCGTTCCTGCGCACCGACCTGACCCCGTATGCAAAGTTGGAGAGCTATCCATCGTTGGGTGAACTTGCTTCCAACAGCAATGGCGCCATTGCGTCGAACATCACCCCGTCCATTCCAGTGACGCAGAGCATGTTCACGGACGGCACCTATTTCTACAAGATCGCTGCCAACGCGCAGGGCGATGCTGGCACATACAACAACCTGTTCATCCGCTACCAGAGTCTCGCGGATCTTTGCAAGGATACGAACGGCGAGACATTCATCATGAACGGGTACGGCATGTACTACGACGATGAGGTCATGGCTGACAACCTCACGGGCCGCTACATCCGCACCACCCGTTACGACCCGAACAGCCCGGTCACCATCGGCGCCTACGTGTACAGCAGCTTTGCCAACTTGGTCAACAATATCTCTGACTATGCCGGCGGCTTCACGAACCAGACGGTGGCTTTTGACTGCCAATTCTGGGCGTGGAACGGCAAGTACTATCGCACCAACGTCACTGGCGCCACAGGCGCATCCACGGTGACTGGGTTCAATGTTTACAACAGTTCGGAAGACCTGTACAACGGCGTCGTTGCGGAGACCGTGGCTTGCACGGCGACCTACGCGGGCACCATGCGCTTTATGGCGCTTGACTCGTCATTGATTCCGCCGCCAAGTTGCATCGCGGACTTGAACGCTGATGGAATTGTGAATGGCGCCGACCTCGGCATCCTGCTCGGCGCTTGGGGCTTGTGCCCGTAAGCGAAGTGAGATAGCCAGCCTGGTATCTCAGTGAAATCACACGCAGGAGACACGCTTGTGTCTCCTGCGTGGTTTTTAATTTCCACAAATTGTGACGATGATGGTATTTAGTTCGAAAGGCCCTCGCCTTTCGGGAGGGGAACCGGTCACAAATTGCGTTTGTTACGGAGGTAATTACTAGATTTCCGCTCTAGTTGGGTTACTGTCACTCACCCTTAGATACGTTTCTACTTCCCTTTCCCTTACTGAGGTTTCCATCATGGTTCGTATTGCCACCTTTGGCTTCACCGTTGCCGCGGTTGCCCTGACTTTCGCCGCCACATCCAACGCGGCTCTGCTCTACGTGAGCACCTCCTCGGCTGGCGTGGTCAATTCTTTCACGTCACTCGAAGATATGGCCGCTGGCGTGAACGCCACCGCCCTTGGATCGATCGGATCTTCGCTCCTGGCCACCGATGGTGTGTGGACTGATGGTTCGTACGTCTACAAGACCACTGCAGACGCCCAAGGCGTTGGTGGTAGTTACAACAATCTGTACGTTCGCTACAACACCCTTGCGGACTTGGGTGCAAACCGCGGCGGCACAACGTTCAACATGACGCAGGGCATGTACTACAACGAAGACGTTGTTGCGAACACCACCAATGGCTGGTTCTTCCGGACCGCGACGTTCGGTGGCAACACCGAGGTGGGCATGTGGGCGTTCGACAACTACACCCAGTTGCTAGCGAACCAAAATTTCTACGTTTCCGGTTTCACGGGCGGCGATCAGAACGGCGCCAATAGGTACTGGGCCGGCACTGGCAGCACCTGCTGGCGGTCGAACGTGCAGGGCAGCGTTGTGACCAGCTTCAGCGTCTTTGCCAGTGGCCCGGACCTGTACAACAACAATCCATCGCTCAACGTGGGCAGCAACGCTGGCTACGACGTCAACACGCGATTCATGACGATTGAGTCGTCGCTGATTCCGGCCCCAGGTGCCATCGCGATGCTGGCCTTTGCTGGCGTCGGCATCTCGCGTCGCCGTCGTGCATGAGTTTGATTGACTGATTTGTGTTTGAATTCTCAAGCGCCCCGGCACTTTGCCGGGGCGCTTGCATTGTTGGGTGCTTCAAGCCATCATGCCCGACATGAGTCTTCAGATGCCCGCTACCCGTCCCCTATTCCAGTTCCGTTGGTTCGCAGCCCTGTTGGCCGCGGGAGGTGTGACGTGCGCCTGCGAACGGGCAACGCAGCCCCCAACCGCAGTCCGCGAAGTAGCGGTGGCCGCCGCACCGTCTCCGGAGGCAAATCCCTACGCAGCGACCACCGGACTGCGCTTGAATCAGTTGCAAGTGATTGGCACGCACAACTCCTATCACATTGCGCCGGACATCTTGACCTATTCGTTGTTTGACTCGCGCGCGGAGGCGCTTGACTACACGCACCAGCCGATGACCGCGCAACTTGACGCGGGTATTCGTGGCTTTGAACTGGATGTCTTTGTGGATGACGCTGGCGGGCGTTACGCACATCCCATTTCCATTGTTGGTCGGTGGCATGACGCGCGCTTTGATGCTCCTGGATTCAAGGTGCTGCACATTCCTGATATGGATCAGGAATCGATCTGCCCAACGCTTGCGGGATGTTTGCAAGACATGGCCGCGTGGAGTGCATTGCACCCCGAGCATGTGCCGGTGTTTGTGATGCTGGAATGCGTGGCGGTCGACGTGCCAAGCCTGCCGGGGTTCGATATCACTGACCCAGAGCGCTGGGAGTTGCGCCACGTGGAGGAACTTGAGCGGCTGGTGCAGGCGACGTTTGGCGCCGAACAGTTGATTACTCCCGACCGCGTGCGTGGGAATGCTGCTTCGCTGCGTGAGGCGGTGACCACGGTTGGATGGCCAACGATTGACGAACTGCGCGGCAAGTTCATGTTTGTCATCACCGTTGATGATCACGTAGTTGCCAAGCACTTAGCGCGTCATCCGGGTCTGCGCGGCACGGTGTTGTTTGCTGATTGCGGTGATCAGTCCCCGGACGGAGTGTTCTGCGTGATCAATGACCCAACTGCAGATGGAAAGCGGATTGGTGAAGTGGCGGCGCGCGGCGTGGTGATCCGCACGCGTGCCGACGAGAACGTGGTGGAGCCACTCAGCGGCAGTACCGAACGCCAGAAGCAGGCCCTTGCCAGTGGGGCGTGCATCGTGTCAACGGACTTCCCTGCGGCAGATCCGAACATGGAATCCGGGTACATGACGTGTATGCCCGGCGGCGGTACCGCGCGCATTCATCCGCTGGCGAACGACCCGCGCGCGGGGCAGTCAATCAAGCCGTAACGGGGAGCGTGCCAACCATGGTCGCTGCGCGCAACGCGTGGCGCGGAACGCTGCTTATGGAGTGGTGGTTCGGCGATGCGTCAGGAGCCATGCATAGATGTCATGCCCAGCGCTGAGGTTGTAGGTGGCCGTCCACGAATCATGCCCGACGCCCGGATAGATGGTGAGCCGCGCATCCGCCGCCACTGGTGAGGTGCAACCAGCAACGCCCGTCACTGGGACGATGGATCCTTGCACCGGAATGACTCCGTCAGCGTCACCGTGAAAGGCCCACATGGGCATGTTGCCAAGCAGGCAACCGCGTTGATTCCATGCGTCGATGCCATTGCCACAGATGGGTACCACGGCAGCGGGCAGGGCGTTTGCGCCAACGGTTCGGAGGTATTCCCAGGTACCGATCGCGCCGCAACTGAGCCCCGTCAGGTAGATGCGACTCTGGTCCACGCCGTAGTGGCTGGCTGCCCATTGCAGGAAGGCGTCAACATCGGTTGGGTTGTGGCAGCCGCCGCGTGCGTTCTGCGGAGCAACCACCACAAACGCGTCGCCCGCAGTGGAGGCGGCGAGCGGCCAAGCGTTTGCCTTGATGATTGCGGGAATGCCGTTCGAGAGCAGGCGATTGAGTTCTGCCGAGGTTCCGGTGCCATTTTCTCCAATGCCATGGAGGCAAACCAAGAGTGGCCAATCGTTGCGCGTTGCGTATCCAGCGGGCAGGTATTCCCAGAAGCCTTGTGCAGCGCTGGTGGTGCCAAGTGGCCGCATCACTAATCGATCGGATGACACCGGGGTAACGCAATCTGCATCGCCCCACGCGCCCAGCACGACGGCGATATCGCTGCCGCCAACGGCGCCATTGTTGTCGAGATCGCCAGTGCACGGCGTGCTACCGCACGGTCCCCATTGACTGAGTACCGTCGCAAGATCTGCGCCGGAAACCAGGCAGTCGCGATCAATGTCAGCAGGGCTGCGCGGGTCGGGGCACTCCACGATGGCGTTGACCCTGAATTCCCCAATCAGCACGTCTTCATCTACTGCGCCGTTGCGCGCTGCGAATCCGAAGGACCATCCGGCGGAATTGATTGCGGCGGTTTGTGGTTGGCCCTTATCGATATAGATGAGGGTGCCTGTGTTTCCAGGAACAGCAATGGTGACACGTGTGCCTGTGCTGCGGGACCAAAACACGGTGGCGGTCGCCATGCGAATGGTGTTGGCGGCGAGTGCGGTGGTTGTCCAAGTGACCGGCGTGTACGTGAACGGAACGAATGCGAAGTTCGTACCACCCGCCCACTTTCCATTCACGCCGTTGGCGCCTGCTCCGGGATAGCTGGCGAACCCAACACTCAGTCCCGATTGATCTTGCACGAATGCTTGCACACCATTTTCGCCACCGGACATTCGTGTCCCGGACGCATTGGAGAGGTTGCCCCAGAGGAAAGAGAATCCATCGCCCGGGCCACCGACACTGTTGCGGAAACTGAATCGAAACGTCGCGGTGAATTCAGTGATGTTGCTGGCGATGGGTGCGGAGACCCACGTGCCGGAAGAATTTGGCGATCCGTCTTGCACCAAGCGCAGTCGCGTGTAACCAGAAAGATTGACCGGTTGCGCCGCCCCATAGAACGAGCCCGATGCCGGCGCAAGGAAGTACTCGTTGATGGCTGCGGTGCAGGTGGCGCCGCCTTGGCCGTGAGCTGAGGCAGTGACCAGCGCGGCGATCAGTGCACGGAACAGTTGTCGGCAGGGGACCATAAGGAGAACGTACGCGCGTGCGGAGCAGATGCCACAATGGAAATTCAAATAATGCGGTCTGGAGAGCCCTTCAATTTTTGGTCAATAAGTGATTGTCGTCGGCTCGGGTGGGGGCACCGTGTCGTTGTGCGTGGTTCGATGGAGGTTTCTGAGCAGCCAATCACCCGCCGTTCGTGCCCCACTGCGCGAGCATTCGGCCGAGGTCAGCGCCATCCACGATGCCGTCACGGTTCAGGTCGCCAAGGGTGAAGCCAGGGCCAGGTGGCGTTGGTCCCCAGTTGCCGAGCAGGGTGCCAAGGTCGATGCCGTTCACCAAGCCGTCCCCGTTGAGGTCGGCGACCGCTCCGAGGAACACGGTCAAGTGTTGCGTGCCAGCGATGTTGTTTGCATTCGGGGCGATACCAGGGTCGCCGCTTCCTGCGGGCAGGGCGGGGAGCCACTGGTTGGAGATGGTGCCGTCAACACGTTCGATGAACGCAGTGAGCGCCACTGATCCTGCGAAGTCAGCAGCGAGTCCAAGGTCTGCAAATGGAATGCGTAGTTCGATGCCCGCGCTGGCGGTGGCGGCGTTGACAACACTTGCAGCAGTGATGCCGGCGGTGTTGGTATTGTCAAACCCAACTTCAACGTTGTTTGGATTTCCACCAGCACTCAGTGCGCCGCGTCCGGAGTTCAGCGCCACGGTGCCAAGAAAGTCTTTCGTAGCCAGTGTGCCTGCACCGGGCAGGTTGACGCGATCGACATAGACGAGCGAACCCACGGTGTTGATGTAATAGAGGGCGTCGGGCGCAAAGCCAGTGTCAAAGGTGGTGCCATCAAGTGGCGCGAGTCCGCCGGGTGGCGAAGGAAGATGCGCTGTCACAAGGCGATTTTGCCCGGTGCCCGCTCCCGGATCGATATCAATGAAGAGATCAAGCGAGGTGCCATCTTGCGGCAGATTGCCGGTGATGGAAACGCGCAGCGCGTCGCCGTCAGCGCGTGCAAAGAGCTGGTTGAGTTCGCCAACGTTGTCTGCAAACGATGAGAGGCACGCTTGCGTTGCACGCAGTGCGGTGGCGCCCGCGTCAGTTGGTAGCGAGCGACCATCGATGTCCGGGTGCGTCACCACCTGCGGAATGGAAAGCGCGGCGCGCGCGATGAACCATGAACGCGCTGCCAGCGAGACGGAATATGCACCCTTGTTGGACGCGGTGATCACCGGAAGCGTTGTGCCGTTCTCCAGGCTCGTTGGAACGGTGCCGGTTGCGGGCACGGTGAACGCGCTGAGATCAACGGTGCTGCTTGCGGAAGTGGAGTTAAGGTTGATGACTACCAGCACGGTCTCTGCCGCATCGCTACGCACAAATGCGTAGATACCAGTGTTTGGGCAGGTAACCGGGAGATACGCACCACGCCGAAGTGCCACTGAGTTTTTACGCACAGCAATCAACGATCGATACGTTTCTAAGATCGAACCAGCAACACCCTTCTGCTCTTGCACGCTGCGGCCGTCGTTGTTGGTGGCGTAGGTCGGTGGCGGCGTACCAGCAACGGCAGCGGCATAATTGCTCATGGGAGCGCCGGCGACGGCTTGCCACTTGAAGGGCTCGCGCATGGGGATGTCGTTCGCGTCGGTTGTTCCGCCCGCTTTGGTGCCCTTCATGCCGATTTCGTCACCGAAGTAGATGTTTGGCGTGAATGGCTGGGTGAAGAGAATCGCAGCGGCGAGCAATTGGCGAGCATTGTTGCTGCCGAAATCAGAAGCCAGTCGATTGGCGTCGTGGTCGCTGGTCTGCGCAACGATGAACTTTCCTGCAGGCACCGCGGCAACGGTGGTTGCCATGGAGCTGTACAGACCCGATGCGTTTCGGTTGGTGACCGCTGAACGCGCGGCAAATTGCCACGGCTTGGTGATCACCGCATCAAAGGCGTTGGTGGTGAGCAGGTCGGTGCCGTAATTGCCCCAATCCGATGGCTCGCAGAAGATGAAGACGTCTGGACGCACCGTGCGCAATGCGGTGCACCACGTTTCCCAGAAGGTGATGTTGGCGCCCCAGCCTTCGCCACCGCTCGCCCATGCGTGGTCGAGCCGGAAGCCGTCAACCCCGTCGGCGGTGTTTCCGTCGCCGTTTGGATCAAGCCACTTCTTGGCCCAGTTGGTGACGGTGTTCACTGCGGCGCCGTTGGTGAGGTTCCAGTGAATGAAACCAACCTGCCCGCCGTTCCAGGTGGTGTAGAGCGAGCCGACATATGACGTGTTGGCGGCGTTGGTGAACGCCAACCACGGGTCGTAGATACTTGAAGGATTTCCAAACGCCGATGCGTAGTACGGCGAATTCTGGCTGATGCCGTAGGCAACAAAGTCCAGGATCACCTTGATGCCGCGCGCATGCGCTGCATCCACAAATGCCAAGAACTGCGCCTCAGTGCCGAAGCGCGAGTTGAGTTGGTTAGCGGGTCCGTGTTGGTACCCGTGGTACGCCGCCGACGGAAAGATCGGTTGCAGATAGACCATCGTCACGCCGAGGTACTGCAGATAGTCGAGACTCTCCGTAGCGGCGAGACCGCCGAAATCGCCAAAGCGCGTGGCAACCGAGCCCACGGTGTCGAGGTTGGAATCGCGCCAGGCGATCGGCATGATTTGATAAATGATTTCATCCTGCGGCGCGCGCACGATGGGCGGCGTGTCTGCATGTGCCGATGCCGCCAGAAGCAGGGCGGCGAGCACAGCAGTGGTGGCAGGTTGGCGGAAAGTCACAGCACGTAGCCTAGGAGGCGGCGACCGAAAAACCAACTAATTGTTCTTGCTAACCGCTAGACTGCAGCGCGTGGAGCAACATTTCAACGCGGCCGTGAGCCGAGCCCGAGCTGAGGTCGACGCACGATGTGGCTGATTCGCCTTTCCGTCCGAAACCCGTACGTGGTGGCAGCGTTCGCGTTGGTGCTAGCGATCCTGGGAATTCTGTCGTTGACGCGGATTCCGGTGGACATTCTGCCCGTGTTCAAGTCGCCCGCGGTACAGGTACTGACGTACTACCCGGGCATGCCGGCTTCGTCCATTGAGAAGACCATCACCAATCGCATTGAGCGATGGGTGAATCAGGCGCCGGGTGCACGGCTTGTTGAGTCGCGCTCGGTTCCTGGAGTCAGTGTTGTCAAGGTGTATTTCCGCGACGACATTGATCCAAATGAGGCGTTGACGCTGACCAACTCGTTGGCATTGGGTGCGCTGCCAAATCTTCCGCCCAACACGCTGCCGCCAGTGGCGCTGCCGTTTGATGCAACGGGAACCATGCCAGTTGGCATTCTGACGGTAACCAACCTTTCCATGGACGATGCGCGCCAGAAGGACATTGCGCGCATCAATGTGCGCAACATGCTCGGCGCTATTCCGGGCTGCATTGCGCCCGTGGTAGTTGGTGGACGTGATCGCAGTGTGATGATCTACCTTGATCCCGCCAAGATGGAAGCGCGCAATTACGCACCAATGGATGTTGTTGCAGCGTTGCGGCGCGGAAATTTGATGGTGACTCCGGGGACGGCGTACTTTGGATCTGAGCAGGTTCTGCTGGACAGTAATGCCATGGTGGAGCGTGTGGAAGATTTGAACGATCTTCCCATTACCCTTGGCGCGCAGGCCACCGTGCTGTTGCGGGACATCGGGCGCGCTGAGGACGCATCGGCTATTCAGACATCGCGCGTTCGCATTGATGACCGTAATGAAGTGTTCGTGCCGGTGTACCGCCAGCGCGGTTCAAGCAGCTTGAGTGTGGTGGATGGAGTGCGCGCCAATATTCCAGGAATGGAAGAGCGGCTTCCCAAGGGCACCAAGCTGGATTTGGTGATGGATCAAACCGTCGCGGTGCGTTCGGCATTGGGCTCATTGGTGTTTGAGGGAATTGTGGGCGCCGTGCTGGTTTCCATCATGATTCTGTTGTTTTTGGGTGACTGGCGCATGACGCTGATTGCCACCATGTCGATTCCGCTTGCTGTCATGGGCGCCATCATTGGGCTGTATGCCACGGGGAACACCATCAACGCGATGACGCTTGGTGGATTGGCCTTGGCGATCGGACCGCTGGTTGATGAGGCGATTGTGGAGTTGGAGAACAACCACCGCAATTATCACATGGGTAAATCGCGGATTCGCGCAGCGATCGATGGTTGCTCGCAGGTCATGGTGCCGGTGATGGTGGCTGCGTGCACCACCTTCATTGTGCTTGCGCCACTCGCGTTGCTGCCCGGCATTGGTGGATTTCTGTTCCGCCCACTGACGTTGGCGGTTGGCTTTGCCATGCTCACTTCGTTCATTCTCTCCCGCACCTTTGTGCCAATGATGTGCGCGAAGTTTCTGCCCGATGACCATCGACGCGCGCGTGATGAGGTGAATGCACATGAGCGTGCAACGCGTCCGCCGGGTGCAGTAGCAAAATTGTCGGCGCGGTTTCAGCGTCGCATCGATGGGTTAGCTGCTGGATATTTGACAGCCCTGCGATGGTGCCTTGGTAACCGCGCCAAGGTGGTGATGGTGGTGTGCCTGCTCTTTGTTGGCTCGCTGGCAGTGGTGCCTTTCATTGGCCGCGAGTTCTTTCCGCAAGTGGATGCCGGGCAGATTGTCTTGCGCCTCCGTGCGCCGTCCAATCTGCGTTTGGATGCCACCGAGGAGCGCGTCAAGGAAGTGGAGCGATTCCTGAAAGAGACCGTTCCGGCTGCTGAGCGAGAGATGATTGTTTCAGAGATCGGCCTGAATCCGGACTGGTCCGCGGCATACACCACCAATTCCGGCCAGCAAGATGCGGTGATTCGTCTGCAGCTAGGTAAGAATCGCAGCAAGAGTTCGCAGGAGTGGGCAGGGGACATTCGCCGAGCATTCCTGGCAACGCCGGCATTTGCCGACTTGCGCATTGACCTTGATACGGGCGGCATGATTTCCACCGCGCTGAACTATGGTGCGTCTTCACCGATTGATATTGAGATTGAGGGCGGCAGCAATGCCGATGCATTCGCGACGGCGCGCAAGGTGCGTGACCTCGTATCGCCTGTGCAGGGAACGGCCGATGTGCGGATTCAACAGCGCGACGATGCGCCGTACTTGGTGCTTGATGTTGATCGTGTGAAGTCGGCAGAGTTGGGTCTATCCGCTGAAGACGTGGTGCTGCAAGTAGTAGTGGCGCTCAACTCAAGCGTGTCGGTGAATCGCAATTTCTGGATCGACTCACAATCTGGCAACCAGTACTTTGTGGGAGTGCAATTTCCGGAGGACGTCGACCGAACCATGGACGATGTTCTTTCGCTGCCCGTGAAGGGCGCGCTGCAACCAACGCCCATTAATCTTGGCAGCGTGGTGACGCCGCGGCGTACATCAGGTGCAGTGGAGATCAACCATGCTGGGTTGCGCCGCGTTGCCAACGTCTTGGTGAATATCGAAGGGCGCGATCTTGCTTCCGTAGCAAGCGACATTGAAGCGCGCGTTTCCAAGCTGGAACTGCCGGAAGGAATGCGCATTTCCTACAAGGGCGAATTCCAGCGCATGAATGACTCGTTTACGCAGCTGGTATTGGGTCTGGCGCTTGCAGCCGTCTTGGTCTATCTGTTGCAAGTGACACTGTTTCGATCATGGATCGGGCCGGGTGTCATTATGTTGACGGTGCCGCTGGGTTTCATTGGTGTGGCGTGGATGTTGTATCTGACCGGCACCACGCTCAATGTGCAGTCGCTCATGGGAACCATCTTCCTGGTAGGCGTGGCTGTGAACAACGGTGTGTTGCTTGTTGACTTTGCCAATCAACGTCAGCTTGAAGGTGTTGCTGCCCACCAGGCCATCAGTGAAGCAGCAGCGACACGCTTTCGCCCCATTGTGATGACCTTCCTGGCAACCGTTCTGGCACTGACGCCCATGGCGATCGGCATCGGGCGTGGTCATGAAGCGAACATTCCGCTGGCGCGTGCAGTGGTTGGTGGCATGCTGAGTTCCACGTTCCTGACATTGTTCCTGGTGCCGGTGATGTACACGCTGTTGGTGCGCCGCGTTCAGCCAATGATTGATATTGAAGAAGAAATGAAAGCGCCGCTTGCGGGCGAAGGAGTCACTCCATGAAGAACCATCTTGAACAGCAGTGGTTGGCGCACGCACCGGCTCGGTTGATTGGTACTGTGGCACTCTCTGTTGGCGTAGTGTTGAGTTCCGCGGAGCGCGTGGGTGCGCAGCAGGCGGGCGCGAAGGCCACCGGCGATTCCCGCGTTGCGGTGTCAGCCGCGGACACCGTGCCGATTCGGGTGAAGTCGGTTCACCCCAAGACTGGTCCAGATCTTGCTGTCGGCGTGGAACAGCCTGCAAACATTGCGCCGTATTACCGCGCTGATCTCTTTGCCAAAGTGGCTGGAACGGTCACGTTTCTTGAGAAGGACATGGGTCATACCGTGACCAAGGGCGAGAAAGTGGTTGTCATTGAGCCAGTGCAAGGCACTCCGGCAGACGTGGCACTTGGCGAGTTGCGCGCGCCATTCAGTGGCGTCATCGCAGCACGCGCGGTGGACGTGGGGACGTTCGTTCCCAGTGCCATGATCGTTCCGGGCGCCATGCCAATCGTCACCATTGTTCGTACTGACATTGT
>Ga0247834_1006665_pt1 | contig 12753 bp, 7 predicted proteins | sample LaCruzMarch2015__8_FD_187118 | JGI IMG/M metagenome (GOLD analysis project Ga0247834, IMG submission 187118) | Freshwater microbial communities from meromictic Lake La Cruz, Castile-La Mancha, Spain - LaCruzMarch2015_12m | ecosystem: Environmental > Aquatic > Freshwater > Lake | place: Spain... | reverse complement strand
CTGGACGTTGCCGCGATGGAGTTTGATTTCCTCGGGGCTTTCCTCATCGACGTAGGCGAGGCCGTTTTTGATCAGGTGGACGGCGCAATCGTAGAAGAAACCGAAGTAATCGCTGGCGAAATAGAGATCCGTGCCCCAATCGAAGCCGAGCCATTTCACATCGGCTTTGATCGACTCCACATATTCGGTTTCCTCTTTCTCGGGGTTTGTATCGTCGAAGCGCAGGTGGCACTTCGCGCCGGGATGTTCCTGCGCGATGCCGAAGTTCAGGCAGATTGATTTCGCATGGCCGAGGTGGAGATAGCCGTTCGGCTCGGGCGGGAAACGGGTGATCGTGGTGGAGTGTTTCCCGGAGGCGAGGTCTTCGGTGATGATGTCTCGGATGAAATCGGATTTAGGTGATTCTGACATGGTGAAGAAGTGGCTAGTGCCGAGTGATCAGTGATCAGTGGAAGACTGGGGTTGTGGGGAAGAATTTTTCAACCGCAGATGAACGCGGATGTAAGAAGGGATCAGATGAAAATGGAAGAGGATTCGTGCCAGGCTAGTCGAGCGTCGAGGGCACGGGTGGGTGCGTATTTGAAATGGAGGATGCGGCGGCGCTTGGGGGACGCGCTGCATGGAGAGGAATGGGGGTTATCTGGATACCGCGCCGGATCAGGGAGCTCATTCCGGGATGACGAACGCGCCGGGGATGCCGGTGTCGAGGGTGGCGAGCTGGAGTCCGTGTTTTTCCGCGAGGGCGAGAAGGTGGGCGTCGGTGGTGTGTTTGGGGTTCTTGCACCAGGCGGGAAAGTCGCGGCAGGATGAAAGATCGTCTGGGAGAAGCATGAGGTGGTCGCCGAGCCGTGCTCGTTGCCTGCGGAGCACATCCACAGCTTTCTTAATAGACACCTCGCCATTACTTCGCAGCGCCGAAACGCGGACAAAACCTAGCTCGATGATGGATGTGGTGTGGAAAAGGGAGGCGGTGGATTCCGCCATGCCGGTGATCCATCGGTCTACTCTGGAATGATGGGTGTGATCCGCCCATCCCCATGCCACCATGACGTTGACATCAAGCAGATAGTTCATGGGAAATCGGAGAGCATTTCTTTCACCGATTCGTTGGTCAGGGGAATGTAGCTGGGATCTCCGGCGAAAACCCTTACTCCCGAGTATTTTGCGATCACGGTTTTGGGGGTCTTTGGCTTATTGTATGTCACCTCGCCATCCATTCTTCGGCGGATGAATTCTGATAGTGAAAGTCCGGCTGCCTTCGCTTGGCGCCGGTAAGCCTTGAGCTTATCCTCTTCGATTTTAAAACTCACCGTAGTCATGGATATTACGGTAATACGTTGAGCCGCGTTTTCAAGAAGCATCTGCCGCCAGCTCCTCAAGCAAGGCTTGGTTCAAGCGAATTCCGGCCTCGAAGTTTTCGATGGGGAAATTCTCGTTAGGGGAATGGATTTGGGCGTCGGCGAGGGCGAGGCCTAGGAGGAGGGTATCGACTCCGAGAATGTCGCGGAAGGCTTGGACGATGGGGATGGAGCCGCCCTCGCGGATGAGCATGGGCTCGCCGGGGAAGGTGCGTTTCAGGGCGCGCTGGGCGGCTTTTCCGAAATCCGAATGCGGATCGCAGGCGTAGGGCTTGCCGTCGTGGCCGATCTCGATTTCCAGTTTCACGCCGGGCGGGCAGTGTTTTTCGAGGTGTGCTTTGACCTGTTGGAGGATGATTTTCGGGTCTTGGTCGGGGACGAGGCGGAAGGAGAATTTCACGAAAGCCTCGGCGGGGATGACGGTTTTCGATCCCTCGCCTTGGTAGCCGCCGCCGATTCCGTTCACCTCGGCCGTGGGGCGGGCGAAGACGCGCTCGGCGGAGTTGTAGCCCGGCTCTCCGAAGGTGGCGGGGGAGCCGGTGACATTCAGGTAGTCCTCGTCGGAAACGCCGGGAACTTTCGCCCACATTTCGCGTTCCCACGCTTCGAGCGGGCGGACGTCGTCGTAGAAGCCCTCGATGGCGACTGTGCCATCAGGAAGGTGGAGCGAGGATACCAAGCGGGCGACGGCGGTGGCGGGGTTGGCAACAGCTCCGCCGAAAAGGCCGGAGTGGAGGTCGCGGGCGGGGCCGGTGATTTTCACTTCGCAACAGGCGATGCCGCGGAGTCCATAGCCGAGCGTGCCGGTATTTGGCGCGACCATGCCGGTGTCGGAGATCGCGATGATGTCGCAGGCGAGCTCGGCCTTATGTTTTTCTAGAAAAGGCGCGAGGTTCGGGGAGCCGATTTCCTCCTCGCCTTCGAAAAGCAGGATGATGTTCACGGGCAGCTCGCCTTTTTCCGCGAGGGTTTTCTCGACCCCGAGGATGTGGGCGAGCATCTGGCCTTTGTTGTCTGTTGAACCGCGCGCCCAGATTTTCCCGTCGCGGATTTCCGGGGCGAAGGGCGGGCTGTCCCAGAGGTTGAGCGGATCGACCGGCTGGACATCGTAATGGCCGTAAATGAGGACGGTTTTCCGGTTCGCTTTGTGGGCGTTGCGGGCTACTACGATGGGGTTGCCGGGCGTCTCGTGAAGCTGGGTGTCCATCCCGGCGGCGGAGAGTTTCCCGACGATCCAGTTCGCGCAGTCGCGGACGTCGGACTTGTGATTTGAATCGGTGGAAACACTCGGGAAGGAGAGGAAAGCGAAGAGGTCTTGGAGTTCGGGAGTCATCGTTGGTGAAGCCTAGAATGGGTATGGCTCGCCGCAAAGAAAAACGATGAGGGACGGGGCGAGAAGTGAGTCGTGCCAGCTCCTGTGGGCAAATTCATTTAATTTCTTGAGTGATTTGCGAACCGGCGGAAGTATCAACCCCATCATGAAATTAAAAATTGGGATCGGCGTGGCTTGCGGGCTTGCGATGGGAGTGGCTTGCGCAGAGGTGAAACTCGAAGCGGGCGAAGGTTTCCTGAAATTCACGGGCGGCGAGGGGCCGGGTAAAGGCAAGCACGTGTTGCTGCTCGCCGGTGATGAGGAATACCGTTCCGAGGAGGCCATGCCGCTGATGGCGAGGATTCTCGCGGAAAAGCACGGCTTCGACACCACGGTGCTTTTCTCCACTGACAAGGACGGCACAATCAACCCCGCCGCCGTCGCAAGCCTCTCCGGTGCCGAGTCGCTCGATTCTGCCGATGCCCTCGTGATGTCCCTGCGTTTCCGGAAATGGGACGATCCCACCATGGATAAGTTCAAGGCGGCTGTGGAGAAAGGTGTGCCGCTTGTTGCGCTCCGGACGAGCACCCATCTTTTTAATTTCCCCAAGGACAGCAAGTGGGCGGAATGGTCGTGGAACCATGAGTCAGGCGGCTTCGGGCGGACGGTGCTTGGAGAGACCTGGATCAGCCACTGGGGCAAACACAAAGGTGAAGCCACCCGAGCGGTGCGGGAGCCAGCACAGGAGAAAAACCCGCTTCTCAAGGGGGTGGTCGAAGCTTTCGGCGACACGGATGTCTACGAGGCAGCCCCCCCAGAGGACGCGATCATCCTGATGCGTGGGCTCGTCCTGAAGGATATGAAAGAGGACAGTGCACCCGCCAATCACAGCAAGAAAACTCACTCGGGCATTGAGCAGAAGGTAAATGAACCCGCGATGCCTGTCGCATGGTCGCGCGAGGTGAAAAACGCAGCCGGAACCACCAACAAGGTGCTCACGACGACAATGGGTTCCGCCACCGACCTGATGAGCGAAGACCTACGTAGACTGCTGGTGAACGGGGTTTTCTGGGGACTCGGCATCGAGATTCCAGAAAAGGCCGATGTCACCCTGCCGGAGGGCTTTACTCCCACCCAATATGGCTTCAATAGCCATAAAAAAGGGCTGAAGGCTGCGGATTTCGCGAAGTAACCGGCCTCGAAATCGCTCGGCGGCGGAGGGAAATATCCTTCCGTCGTTTTTTTATGCCGGAAAACGGCACTGAATCGGCTAAGTATGCCGCGACAAACGCACTTTCGCCATGCAGCAGGATTTGGAACTCGATACCCACCAGAAAGCCCTAAAAATCAATCTCGATCCGCGATGGTATGGAACCTTCGCCGAAATCGGAGCTGGGCAGGAGGTGGTTCGATGGTTTTTCCGTGTGGGCGGTGCCGCCGGAACTGTCGCGAAAAGCATGTCGGCTTATGACATGACCGTCAGTGATGCGATCTACGGCAGCGGCGACCGCTACGTTTCCCAATCTCGCTGCCAAGCGATGCTTGACCGCGAGTTCGGGCTCAATGTCGAGAGGCTCAAAACCCAGCGCGGCGACACCACTGCGTTTTTCGCATTCGCAGACACCGTCGTGGCGCGCTCTTTCCAAGGCGGCAACGAATGCCATGGATGGATGGGACTGAAATTCCAGTCCCGCCCTCACGATGAGCCGAGCCAGATCATGATCCATGTGCGGATGCTAGACGCCGAAGCCTCGCTCCAGCAGGAAGCACTCGGCATTGTGGGCGTGAATCTTCTTTTCGGTGGATTTTTCCTGCATCACGAACCCGAAAGCCTCGTGGAAAGCCTCCTCGACAAACTCACCACCGGCCGGGTCGAGATCGACATGATCAAATTCGAGGGCATCGAATTCCGTGCCGTGGATAACCGCCTCATGGCTCTCAAACTTGTCCAGCTCGGCCTCAGCGGCGCGGCGATGTTCGGAGCAAATGGTGAGGTGCTCCAACCTTCCGACGTGTTGTATAAAAAGGCGGTGCTGGTTGAGCGCGGCAGCTTCCGCCCGCCCACCCACGTGAATTTCGACATGCTCCAGTGCGCCCTGAAAAAATTCAAAAGCGACCCTTCTGTCGCCGACAAGGAGGTGCTGCCCATCTTCGAGTTGACCATGCGCAACCTGCTGGCCGGCGGAAGGGATGTGGATCGCAGAGATTTTCTCGCCCGTGCCGATCTGCTGGCCGCCTGTGGGATGACGGTCCTTATTTCGGACTATTTCGAGTATTACCGTCTCGCTGCCTACCTTTCTTGGCGCACCAAGGAGCGGATCGGAATTGTGATGGGCGTGCCTTCACTCGTCGAACTCTTCGATGAAAAATATTACACCTCCCTGCCCGGCGGTATTTTGGAAAGCTTCGGACGCCTGTTCAAACACGACCTCAAGCTTTATATCTATCCGCTGCTCGACGGTGCCAGCGGTAAAACCATTACCAAGGACTCCATGAAAGTGGCTCCGGAACTGGAGAAGCTCTATGGCTATCTAGCCGATCGCGGTAGCTTCGTTGATCTCGATAACTACAACCCCAATTTCCTGAGCATCTTCTCACGTGATGTCCTCGCCAAGATCGCCGTCGGCGAACCATCCTGGGAAAGCGGAGTTCCCAAAGAGGTAGCGGAACTCATCAAGGCGCGGCGCTTTTTCGGATACAAGCCCGCCTGAAAGTTCATTTTTCCCGCCATCGCAGCGTGATATCTCCATAAGCATCGATCCGGCGGTCCCGGAAAAAAGGCCAGATCCGGCGAAAATCTTCCACCTGCTTGAAGTCGATGTCGTGAAGGAGGATTTCCTCCTTTTCCACGGAAGCCTTCGCTACGATCTGACCGTAAGGATTCGCCACGAAAGATTGCCCCCAGAACTCGGTGCCGTCGTGAGTGCCCGCCCTGTTGACTGCCGCCACATAACAGCCGTTGGCCACCGCGTGCCCGCGTTGAACGGTCTCCCACGCGCAGTGCTGCGCCTCGCCGAGCGCTGCTTTTTCCTGCGGCAGCCAGCCAATGGCAGTTGGATATATGATCAGCTCCGCCCCTCCTAGCGCCATTAGGCGCGCGGCCTCGGGATACCATTGATCCCAGCAAATGAGCACGCCGATTTTTCCGAAAGCAGTGTCCCACACGGGCCAGCCGCTGTCGCCAGGCGTGAAATAAAATTTTTCCTCAAAACCGGGATCCTGGGGAATGTGGGACTTGCGGTAGAGTCCTAACAGGCTGCCATCTGCATCGTAAATCGCCGCCGTGTTGTGGTAAAGTCCCGCGCCGCGGTGCTCAAAGAGCGAAGAAACAATCACCACGCCCAGCTCCGCAGCCAGCGCTCCGATCCGCTCCGTGACCGGCCCAGGTAAACGGTCTGCGAGATCGAACAATGCGGTATCCTCGACCGTGCAGAAATACGGCGTCAGGAAAAGCTCCTGCGTAGCAACGATCCGGGCACCCTCCGCCGCCGCTTTGCGGATCAGCCTTTCGTGGTGGTCGAAGGATTCATCCTTTGTGGTGAATGTATTGCTCTGTAGTAGGGCGATTATCGGCATGGCTGATCTAGTTGCAGAAGGTTGGCAGCTTTTCCCATGGAGTTCAAGTATTGGCTGTCAGCTTGCTGAGAAGCCGGAAATCCACGGCAAGAAGGGGTTATTACTACTGCATTCATAGTAGATTCACACAAAACATCGGACAACATACTGTAGGTCTAGTAGATTACTCGGGGTGGCTTCGTCCGCATTTCACGAGTACGCAGCAGCTTAAACCGGAAAAGTATCCGGCATGGAGCGAATATCCCGATTTAATGATCGGAAATCACCTCCTGATCGCCAGGCTGAATCCCGAGAATCCCTTATCCTTACAAGGATTTCTGGCCGTGACGAAAAAAAATCAAAAAAACGCTAAAAACAGATTGACCCGCCCGGGGAAGTGCGTTTAGGGTTTGCCCGTCGCCACGACATGTGACGGCGCGAGAGACAGACGGTCGATCGCGGTAAGCAATTACCCGATCGGCTTTTTAGTCCCCTCATACCAAGCTCTTTGACAGTGTGACTCAGCAATTTCAATGCCAAACAGCATCGTAAATAGCTGAGATGAAGAAAAAGATTAAATTGTGCGCTGCGCGAAATGTCGCGCAGTACGTCGGGAACCCTGCCTTCGGGCAAGGATCCCGATAAGGTCAATTTGGAATACGATATCCTAGAAGTCTTAGGACTTCGAAAGATACGCCAACCGAATTTTTTTACGGAGAGTTTGATTCTGGCTCAGAACGAACGCTGGCGGCGTGTTTAAGACATGCAAGTCGCACGGAATCATTTTAGTAGTAATACTCGAATGGTTTAGTGGCGCACGGGTGAGTAACACGTGAATTACATGCCCTTCAGTGGGGAATAGCCCAGGGAAACTTGGATTAATACCCCATAGTCTCGCAAGAGTAAAGGTGGCGTAAGCTGCCGCTGAAGGATTGGTTCGCGCCCTATCAGCTTGTTGGTGAGGTAACGGCTCACCAAGGCTACGACGGGTACCTGGTCTGAGAGGACGATCAGGCACACTGGAACTGAGACACGGTCCAGACACCTACGGGTGGCAGCAGTCGAGAATAATTCACAATGGGGGCAACCCTGATGGTGCAACGCCGCGTGGAGGATGACGGTCTTCGGATTGTAAACTCCTGTCATCTGGGAGAAAGACCTGGCCGTTAATAGCGGACAGGGTTGATAGTACCAGAAGAGGAAGGGACGGCTAACTTCGTGCCAGCAGCCGCGGTAATACGAAGGTCCCAAGCGTTGTTCGGAATCACTGGGCGTAAAGGGAGCGTAGGCGGCGCGGTAAGTCAGATGTGAAATCCCGGGGCTCAACCCCGGAACTGCATCCGATACTGCCGTGCTTGAGCAATGGAGAGGTAGCTGGAATTATCGGTGTAGCAGTGAAATGCGTAGATATCGATAGGAACACTCGTGGCGAAAGCGAGCTACTGGACATTTGCTGACGCTGAGGCTCGAAGGCTAGGGGAGCGAAAGGGATTAGATACCCCTGTAGTCCTAGCAGTAAACGGTGCACGCTTGGTGTGAGGGGATTCGACCCCCCTTGTGCCGGAGCTAACGCGTTAAGCGTGCCGCCTGGGAAGTACGGTCGCAAGACTAAAACTCAAAGAAATTGACGGGGACCCGCACAAGCGGTGGAGTATGTGGCTTAATTCGATGCAACGCGAAGAACCTTACCTAGGCTTGACATGCATCTCTAATCGCGTGAAAGCGCGTGACCCTTCGGGGAATTTGCACAGGTGCTGCATGGCCGTCGTCAGCTCGTGTCGTGAGATGTTGGGTTAAGTCCCGCAACGAGCGCAACCCTTGTGATTAGTTGCCAGCACGTAATGGTGGGGACTCTAATCAGACTGCCCAGATCAACTGGGAGGAAGGTGGGGACGACGTCAGGTCAGTATGGCCCTTACGCCTAGGGCTGCACACGTACTACAATGCCCAGTACAATTAGAACCGATACCGCGAGGTGGAGGAAATCTGTAAAACTGGGCCCAGTTCGGATTGGAGGCTGCAACTCGCCTCCATGAAGTTGGAATCGCTAGTAATGGGGCATCATCTACGGCCCCGTGAATACGTTCCCGGGTCTTGTACACACCGCCCGTCACATCATGGAAGCCGGTCGCACCCGAAGTGCTCGCGCCAACCGCAAGGAGGCAGAGCCCTAAGGTAAGGCTGGTAACTGGGATGAAGTCGTAACAAGGTAGCCGTAGGGGAACCTGCGGCTGGATCACCTCCTTTCTACGGAGTAAATCGCACACGGCAATTAAAGCGGCTCACACCGCCGTCGTCACTGCGATAGGTCGAGCCCCTAATCGTTTATTCGGTTTGGGGTTGCATGCCCGCAAGGGCATGCACCTAAAAACAACTAAAAAATCTACGCGGCAAAATAACGCAGCGCACAATTTAATCTTTTCTCTTCGTAATTCGCAACTTCCTGATTAGGGGGTATAGCTCAGTTGGTAGAGCGTCTGCTTTGCAAGCAGAATGTCTGCGGTTCGAATCCGCATGCCTCCACCAGAAGGACCACTCGAAATATTGGTCTGAGGGTAATCCACTGGGCCTGTAGCTCAGTTGGTTAGAGCACACGCTTGATAAGCGTGGGGTCGCTGGTTCGAGTCCAGCCAGGCCCACCATCCCCTATACAACAAATTTGCTTATTTCACACTTCCCGGACACAATCCGCTCTTTGACATCCATATGGAGAGATATAATTTTCTGATTGTTTAAAAATGTAAGCTCATTTGAGCCATTCTTACGCGATACTTGAAAGTATATTCGAATACCTAATACATCAAATTTTACGGCAAAACCAGTGATGCTTGCATCGCTGGTCGTTAAAATGAAGAATATGCCGTTACGCGCAAGCGTATCGGCAAAGACTACATTAAACAGCTGATTTCAATTTAGGAATCAAGCTTTAAAGGGCACACAGTGAATGCCTTGGTGCTAACAGGCGATGAAGGGCGCGATCAGCTGCGATAAGCTTCGGGGAGTGGTTAATACACTATGATCCGGAGATTCCCGAATGGGGTAACCTAATGGTGGTAATACATCATTGTTCCTTCCTGAATCAAATAGGGAAGGATACGCGATACCCGGTGAAGTGAAACATCTCAGTAACCGGAGGAAAAGAAAGAGAATCGATTCCGTCAGTAGTGGCGAGCGAAAGCGGAAGAGCCCAAACCGGGGACTTGTCCCCGGGGTTGTAGGACCCCGACGTGGGACTGCAATGGATAGGAGAAGGAATTGGAAAGTTCCGACATAGAGGGTGATATCCCCGTATCCGAAATCCAAAGCAGCCCTAGGGTGCTCCTGAGTAATACGGCACACGTGAAACGCCGTATGAATCTGCGCGGACCACCGCGTAAGGCTAAATACTAGTTAGCGACCGATAGTGAACCAGTACCGTGAGGGAAAGGTGAAAAGAACCGCTGTGAGCGGAGTGAAATAGAACCTGAAACCGTGTGCCTACAAGGTGTCAGAGCCCTTCGGGGTGATGGCGTGCCTTTTGCTTAATGAGTCTGCGAGTTAGTATGTGTGGCAAGCTTAAGTCCTTATGGGACGCAGGCGAAGCGAAAGCGAGTCCGAATAGGGCGACCATAGTTGCACGTGCTAGACCCGAAGCGGAGGTGATCTACCCTTGGCCAGGTTGAAGCGTAGGTGATACTACGTGAAGGACCGAACCGGTGAACGTTGAAAAGTTCTCGGATGAGCTGAGGGTAGGAGTGAAAGGCTAATCAAACCCCGTGATAGCTGGTTCTCCTCGAAATGCATTGAGGTGCAGCGTTGCGTGCTGATGAGTGGGGGTAGAGCACTGAAAGGGCTAGGGGGCATACCCGTCTACCAACCCCTATCAAACTCCGAATACCACTCAATGGAGCGCAGCAGTGAGACGGTGGGGGATAAGCTTCATCGTCAAAAGGGAAACAACCCAGATCAGCAGCTAAGGTGCCTAAACTATGCTAAGTGGAAAGGAGGTGGAATTTCATAGACAGTGAGGATGTTGGCTTAGAAGCAGCCACCATTTAAAAAGTGCGTAATAGCTTACTCATCGAGAGATTCTGCGCCGAAAATGATTGGCGATAAGCATAGTACCGAAGCTCTGGGCGTTATGTCCTGGGACATGGCGCGGTAGAGGAGCATTCCCAGCAGCAGTGAAGCGCGATGGCGACTGACCGTGGAGCGCTGGGAAGAGAGGATGCAGACATGAGTAACGATAAGCCGGGTGAAATCCCCGGCCGCCGTAAACCCAAGGTTTCCCGGGCTACGATTTTCGTCCCGGGGTTAGTCGGGACCTAAGGCAAGGCCGATAGGCGTAGCCGATGGACAGCAGTTTAATATTACTGCACTTCCAACCCTTAAACCGGAAGGACGCATGTATGGAGGCAATTAAGTGATTGAATTCTGAGGGGATGCTTCGGCTGAACCGTATTGCCAAAATATGTGCCGAGAAAAGCTCCGGTGTATGCTAAGGAACCCGTACCGCAAACCGACACAGGTGGGTGGGTAGAATATACCAAGGCGTAAGAGTGAACCCTGGTTAAGGAACTCGGCAAAATAGCCCCGTAACTTCGGGAGAAGGGGTGCCTATGTTTACATAGGCCGCAGTGAAATGGCCCAACCGACTGTTTAGCAAAAACACAGCATTCTGCCAAGACGCAAGTCCAAGTATAGGATGTGACACGTGACCAATGCGGAAAGATTAAGGCAAGATGTTAGCCGCAAGGCGAAGCTTTGAACCCAAGTCCCCGTGAATGTCGGCCGTAACTATAACGGTCCTAAGGTAGCGAAATTCCTTGTCGGGTAAGTTCCGACCTGCACGAATCGTGAAACGAGTTGGGCGCTGTCTCAACCAGGTGCTCAGTGAAATTGTAATGGCGGTGAAGATGCCGCCTACCCGCAGAAGGACGGAAAGACCCTATAGACCTTAACTGTAAGCTGTCATTGGTTTTTCGATTTTCATGCTCAGCATAAGTGGGAGACTTTGAAGTGGCCTTTTAGGAGGCCATGGAGTCGCCAGTGAGATACCACCCTTGGGTGTTGGAAGATCTAACCTCATGCCTTGAATCAGGCTGGGGAACAGTGTCAGCCGGTCAGTTTTACTGGGGCGGTATCCTCCCAAAGAGTAACGGAGGAGCGCGAAGGTGGGTTCAGCACGGTTTGTAACCGTGTGTCGAGTGCATAGGCATAAACCCGCCTAACTGTGAGACCTACAAGTCGAGCAGACACGAAAGTGGGCCTAAGTGATCCGGCGGTTGAATGTGGAATTGCCGTCGCTCAACGGATAAAAGGTACCTTAGGGATAACAGGCTGATTTCATCCAAGAGTTCATATCGACGATGAAGTTTGGCACCTCGATGTCGGCTCGTCGCATCCTGGGGCTGGAGAAGGTCCCAAGGGTCCGGCTGTTCGCCGGTTAAAGCGGCACGCGAGCTGGGTTCAGAACGTCGCGAGACAGTTCGGTCCTCTATCCTCTGTGGGCGTAGGAAAATTGAGGGGTTCGGTTCCTAGTACGAGAGGACCGGAATCGACGCACCTCTGGTGTACCAGTTGTTCTGTCAAGAGCATGGCTGGGTAGCTACGTGCGGACCAGATAAGCGCTGAAAGCATCTAAGCGCCAAGCTGTTCCCAAGATGAATTTTCCCTTAAGGATCGTCGAAGACTACGACGTTGATAGGCTGGAAGTGTAAGTGTAGTAATATATTCAGCTTACCAGTACTAATAATCCGTTTGGCTTGAATCCTAATTTTGAATTCGGATATCAATGTATCGTGTAAGGCTCATGTGAGTCTTCAAGTCAGAAAATGAACTATCTCCATATGGATGTCAGAGTGCGGGTTGAATTGAGGTCTTCCTCATGCTGTCTTTTTTTACATAGCTCGATGTCTTCAGAGATACAGCCCCGACATTCAGACATGTGTCTGAACAGGGTTGCACTCTGGTGACCAGAGCGCGGTGGAACCACCCGGTCCCTTTCCGAACCCGGAAGTGAAACGCCGCAGCGCCGATGGTATTGGGACGATAGGTCCTGTGAGAGTAGGTCGTTGCCAGGTATATGCCCGGCTCCAAGAAATTGGAGCCGGGCTCTTTTTTTGTAAACTGTGTGTATGCAGTAAGCGTCCCAAAATCCACCCCCTATCCATCCGCCGCTGGCCGTACATCCTCGCCGGGATGTCCAAACCACGCCCCGAATCCATCCGGCCGCCTGACCTGCAACAGCGCCTGCTTCGCCGAAGTCGATTTCCCGCGCCAACTCCGCCCCCGCCTCGTCATCGAGTTCAGCGAAGGCCTCCGCCTTCTTCTTGAGGATGATGCCGCTGTCCCGCTCGCCGCCGGGTTCATCGCTAGTAAAATTTCCCAGGGAAATAGTAGGGCTTTCACCTATGGCGTTGCGTCCCCGGGATGCGTAAAAATTCCACATATGAGGTCACCCCGTTCGATCCACACCGAAGCCGAAGCGACGAATGATATCCGAGATGAATCCCAATTTCAAAATGATGAATTCATGGGCAGGCCGGA
>Ga0247834_1006657_pt1 | contig 12767 bp, 16 predicted proteins | sample LaCruzMarch2015__8_FD_187118 | JGI IMG/M metagenome (GOLD analysis project Ga0247834, IMG submission 187118) | Freshwater microbial communities from meromictic Lake La Cruz, Castile-La Mancha, Spain - LaCruzMarch2015_12m | ecosystem: Environmental > Aquatic > Freshwater > Lake | place: Spain... | reverse complement strand
TCCGTAAATATTTAGGACAGCATGTCGCTGTCAGTATTAGACTCAACTCAACTACGGAGATTACATGAGTAAGCAACGAGCAGCAAAACCACAAAAAAGTCGTATGACACAACAAGAAAATACAATAAGATTCGATCAAGTAAAACCAGTAAAACAACGTCCCATTGATATCGTGCCACGCACAAGGAATCAAGAACGTTTGGTACTGGCTTTACAAGATGCTGATCAGCATATTGTAATCACAGCAGGGCCAGCAGGAACAGGAAAAACTTATCTTTGCATGTTGGCCGCTGTCAAGGCACTAAGAAACGGAGATTGTAAGAAAATAGTACTTACTAGACCAGCAGTTGAGGTAGAAGAAGAAAAACACGGATTCCTTCCAGGCGATTTAAATCAAAAGATGATGCCTTGGTGTATTCCGTTGTTGGATGTATTAAAAGAGTATTATCGAGAGCAAGATGTTGTTGCTATGATCGATGATGGCACCATTGAAATCGCTCCGCTGGCATTTATGCGTGGAAGGACGCTAAAGGATGCCTGGGTTATAGCTGACGAATCTCAAAATATGACCCCAAAACAAATGGTAATGTTGTTAACTCGCATTGGCGAAAATAGCAAGATCACTGTGACTGGTGATGTGGAACAAACCGACCGTATTAAAGGCAACAATGGCCTCGTAGACTTATGCGAAAGATTGAAGAAAGGGGGTGTAAAGGGAATAGCTGTGTGTCATTTAGACAATCGAGACATACAGCGGCACAAGATCATTGATTCTGTGTTAAAACTTTACGCTGACACCTAGTCTGTTTCTCCTGTGATTAACTGGTAGATTTCTTGCCAGTTTTTCACTTTAGGAATTCTAGGATGGTTATAATCAAGGTTATGACCATGCTCCATTATTATACTGTTTAACCCTACAGCTAACCCAGCTTCGGCATTTAAAGTTTTGTCTTCTATCCACCAACATCCGGTATCACGATATTTTTCAAGAGCAGCATCTTTGTCAGCACCGGTGTCCAAGAATACAAATTTCTCAAAGGTTTGTTTACCAAATAATTTGCGCAAATTCATTTTGCGTAAATCTTGTGCATTTTTGTCCTTACTTAAACTAGTAATGGCATGGAATTTATATCCATGTTTTTCGGTCAATTTTTTAACATAATACATACTATCTCGTAACGCTGGCAGAAACCCTATAGACGCCGATTCATTAAATAATTTAATTAATTTTACTCCTTGCTCGTACTCAATTCCGTATCTCTTGCCAATATCATATTTAAATTGTCCACCTTTAACTTTAGCAAATCCATGTTGCTGGAGATAGGTATCAAACGCATATTCCCACGCTAAAAGTACACCATCCACATCAGATAAAATTATTTTATTTTTCATTTTATTCCCAATATAACTCAACTACAATAAATAACATTATGTTTATACAAAACAAATATTCACAATATTATTATAGCATAGTTACCCATGCAAAGTCAAGAACTTTAAGAAATCCAAAAGAACGGCATCATATTATACCAAAATCTTTTTATATCGAACATAATAAAACCGGATGGATTGGCGGGAATCCTGATTCTTTGGATAATTTGGTAAATTTAACATTGCGTGAGCATTATATTTGCCATTTATTATTAACCAAATTTACCAATGGAATAGCCAATCAAAAAATGTGGTATGCTTTACATAGGTTAACAAATCGAAAAAATAGTCCCAGAATAAAATCATCAAGAATGTACGAGTATGTTAGAAAAACTCATGCCGATATGTTATCAAAAACTCTAAAAGGAGTGAGCATGAAAGAAAGATGCGGTGAATATTATATTTCTCGCAAAATAAGTAATTATCAAAAAGAACAAATTCGAAAGTCAAACATGGCTCGAGAATGGACCAGGGAATCTAAATCAAAATTGTCAATGGCTCAAAAGCAAAGATATAAAGAGAACCCCGATTCATTTGTTGGTCGCACATTTACCGAAGAAGAAAAGAAAGCAAAAAGCAAAGAAAAAAAAGACGCTGCTAATAAGCATACTATAGCACATCCTATATTTGGAGAATTCACCGGATCGTTGGCTCTTTTATCAGACACCTATCCTGAGCAACGATTACGCAAAGATGAACTCTGGAGATTAACTATCGGTTATAATAAATCCTACAAAGGTTGGAGAATGGTTTCTGCTATTGTTCCAAAAACTCCTAGAAAACAAACATTTAATTAGCTGGCTCCGCTTTAATATCAATCGGGTGCCCATTTTCTTCTAGCAACCGTTCAAATGTACTTGTGTAGAATTGGTAGTAGTAACCTACAATACGCTCCCAGTCTTTGGGAATAGTAGTGTCGTACATTGATGCTTTGAGAACTTTACATTCCTTAAAGTCCAGAATCACATTAACGGTTTGCCAATCTTTAGTACGGATACGATTGGATACGGTCATTGCTTCGTCAATTTTACCGTTGGCTTGTGTGTAGTAGGTTAGTAGTAGATATCTCATAATTTTTGATATTTCTTCATAATATTTGTATATTGATCTAAATTCTTTGCCTTTGGGGCACATAAACCACAATTGCATTTATATTTCTTACATTGTATAATTGGCATTGTGCTATTAGTTATTTGATGTGCAGTCTCGGCTAATAATTTTTCTGCTTCTTCTATAGTTCCGATAGGGCCTACACCACCGGCATAATTCATCTTACAATCTTTATTAGTAAAGATTTCTCCAGTGACTTGTTTGATATAAACAAAAAAATGATTTACGCTACAGTACCAATCAGGAAATTTATTCTCCACAAAAAAAGTTCTTGATTTATAATCAGTATCTTTACACAAGGTTCTTCCGCCGCAACACGCTCTTCCGGTATCGGCCAAATCAACATTGTTATTTTGATCAATTTTAGGATTCACTATTGTATTATCTGACTTATAAGTTTTAGATTGATATAAATCCCCAAACCAAATAACTTGATCTAGTTGATAATTAAATCGAGTGTCCTCAACCGAAGAATCGAGCTGTCTTGGTAAATATTTTATATCATTGGAAGTTAACCAGGCAATCATATTAGTAGCATCGGCAAACTTTTCAGGTCCTGGATGCATTAGCACTACACATTTTTGCCTTTTATTATGTTGTTTAATTAATAATACATTATCAAAGAATTGTTGTTTTTGTTTGGGTGTACTTTCGGTATGATAGCTTACTGTAAATTCATCTATATACGGTAATATCTTTAATAATTTCTTTGTAGAAATAATAGCGTTAGTAGTTGTAGTCACAGTTAAGTCCCATAAATCTGTGTATTCTGCATATTTGTTGTGTATTGTTTCTAATATAGTTTCAATATCGGGATGATATAAACTTTCACCTCCGTATACATTTAATATAACATAACGCAGGCCTTTGGGTTTAGTGGCCATATACAAGTCTACATACTTAAACATAAAGTCTATGGACTTTAGGCATTCGACCAAGGGCGGGTGTTTTGTAGAATTATCGTGCCCTCCATATAATCCATCAGCACAATACGAGCAATCTAAATTACACTTCATTGTTAATTCCCAATCGAGTAAAAAACTTATTCGATTAGCTGGATCAATTGCTGGTTCTAAAACTTTAAAATTAGACATCTACAGCTGGCATAACTCACAAAGTGTCGCTGATAAATTAATTTCTTGATCGGCTACCAATGGTATATTAACCATGCCGTTTCTAATAATGATAATGGCCTGATCTTGCTTGTGTACATCAGTCGACCATAGATCTAGATTGTCATACATCCAACGAAATATATCATCGGCTTCTTCCGGGGTTGCTTGTTGACATAACAGTGTGCGGGCTTCGCGAATTTTTCCGTCTTTGAATAGTTGTACACAATCTAGTTTCCAGTCGCCAGCGGACCGATCCGAAGCGCCTGGCGCAGCCAATTGTCCTGTTACGCTATTCTGTTGTAATAATTGAATACACTTACGCAGGTCTGGATAAGTGGCCCTTACATAACTGTCAAGCGTGTCTATATCAAACTCCACAGATTCTGAGACCAATACTGTAGCGGCCCTGGCTGTAAATTCAGTGTGGTCTGTCTTGGGTATATGCAACTGCTGGCAACGACTGTGGATGGGTGGTAATATCTTATTAGGATAGTTACAGGTTAAAATAAATCTAACGCTGTGACTGTAGTCTTCCATTAGATTTCGCAAGGCTGGTTGCACACTATTGGGATTCATGTAATCTGCTTCGTCAATGAGTACCACTTTAAACTTACCATATGGCATGGTTTGACAAAAACTAATTAATTTGTCCACCCATTCGACTTTGCGAGCTTCTTTACTTCCGTTAGCAAACATAACATCATATTCATCTACACCTAGCTCATTGATTAGCATCTTGGCCAAGGTAGTTTTACCTGTACCCGGACCACCGCTAAACAACAGGTGTGGTATTGATCCATCTTTAATCCAGGATTCTACTTGTTGCCGTTGATTATCATCAACAAACACATAGCCATCGATAGTGCTTGGCCGATATTGCTCAACCCATAATTGTTTCATTCTTTACCTTTGATATTTTCTTTATTGTATTTAGATACTAATAGCCGTGTGTTCGACAGGATTTAGTGGTGTTACCTAGGCCCTGGTTGGTCTAGTCAATACCATTTATTTGTTTCCTTTTAAAAAATTAATAATGTTGCGTATTCTTGTTTTAACCGCAGCTGTTGAAAGTAATGCTGGATGATATGGACAACGCCCTTGCATGTAATCGCACATGGGCGTGTACTCTTTGCCACAGGTACTACAATCTATTTTTTTAGTATGTCTACTAGTCGTTCTTGTTCCCATTTTTCTTCTCCGACAAATGTTGGTAATTCAGTATACCTATCCTCTAACCAACATTTTAACATGTACAATTCATATTTGCAACTAGAACTTATCCAGCCATCGTTATACGGACTAGCAATTTCGGTAATGCATTTACCAATTTCAAATTGGGCCAGGTGGAGATTTGGTTGTTTAAAACCCATTTAATCTCTGGTTTGTTTTGCTATATGGACAGAATCACTCATGGTGTCATCTTGTGGTCGTTCTTCGCTGTCTGACACCAAGAGAATGTCGTTTGGGTCAATTTTACGAATAGTGCGTTTAGCAACGCTCGATCCGTCATCAATATCTACTCCGCGAGTCCAGCGACCATGTGCTACGCAGATCCATTGTCCCACTTTGACATCTGTTTGATCCTTGCCTACTGCATACACACGACCCCATCTAGGACGGATACCTAGGCTGGTACCATTATCGTTGGGCAAGATCAATCCACTTTGAGTAATGCGAGTATCAAATTCCATGTCGGCTACCAGTACATTATCGTGCAGTGCTTTAATTTGTTCTTGTGCTATGTTATGTGGTGCAAATGCTGCTTTGGTCATATTTCCTCTTAGATTTTTCTTACTATTATTTGGTTTCGCGGGCACGAGCAATGGCTGCAGCCAGACCGCTTTCTGGTATTTGATTGGTTGTGTCAACTACATCTTGTGCAGGCGGTACTGTAAGTGCCACCGGTGTTTCGTCAATTTCTGTTAGTGGTACAGGAGCGTGAGGCACAGGTTCTTGCGCAGAGGCCTGATTTATTTTTCTGGCTTTTTTGGCTTTTAAAGCACTGGTTTGTACCGGGTCCGCAGACACATTGGTGGTGCGAGCATTCTGGCGCTGTATTTGTCGCGGTTTGGTATCAACTACACGATTATCGCTGTCCAATTTGTCGCCGCGAGCATTGACGTTCATATTGCCAACCGCACGAACCTGCTCATTTTGTAACATTATAGCACCTAAATCAACCGCTTTGCCTTGTGCGGTTTTATAAACTTTACTGGTCATGATTATTCCTTAGTCTTGTGCTGTATTTAACGCAGAAATTCGCCGACATCTAAATTATAATGGAGACTGTCGATGCGATGTACGTCTAATTTGTATAGAACAAAACTGGCCACGCTGGATCCGCGTCCTACTCCCCAGATGATATTGTTCTCGGTCATTGTATCTACCAAATATTTCAAATAACGTAGTAGGTCAAATAAATTGCGTTCTTGATATAACAATAATTCTTGGCCACAGCGTTGTAACTCTGCCTCAGACTCACATAGTCCTAATACATATTCTGCAATGTCGATACTTTTATATTCGTCGGGCATGTGCCAACTACTTTGTTGTATCTTATGCCAGTCTGGTACCGAACAGGTATGAAAGCGTTGTTGTTGGAAGTCGGGTACCGGGTCTAAAAAATCAGACATATTGCCGAGATTAACAGATTCGTCTACTATCATACCATCAAACATACTTAACTCGTGTCCTCGCATGACCAGATCTATAACATCGGGTTCAGCAAAGATTAGTTCTCCGAATTTATTCTGTTTCATTGGGTTGTTTGAAATCAGCAAATACTACAACATTCCCTGGGGCAGCTAATGCAGGTTCGTCGGGCCACGATAATTCTAACTCTCTCCAGGCCGTAGACTGCGGAATGGCCAATACGTTCTCAGAATCCATCGGCACAAAATCGCTGTGAGTTAAATCAGGAGTAGTCCACCATTCTGGTTGTACATATCCGGATGTGTTTTCAAACTCACCGTGCAAGTAAGTCATATTTTCACCACAGGTACTAGATAATTCGGTTTCCATCACAAGCATGCGATCTTCGGTAATAGCATTAAGTTTATAGTATAACATAATTCCTACCAACTGATCAACTGGATCTCCTGGGATGGTGGTAATATCAAGTCCGGCTTCTGTAAACAGATAGCATTGATCTTCCAACTCATTATTGATAAAAATAGTGCTGTCTATTTGAGTATAGATAAAATATTTGATACGTTCAAATGAAATAGTTTGATCCACAGAATTTTCACTATTGGTAGTCATCCACAGTCTGAGACTATAGTTGTTCATTCGTACTTGATTGTTGTAGTAAACGCCGGCGGTAAACAGTATGTCGTATTTGAGTCGCACGTTCATGATATGTCAATTACTCCGTCAAATTCAGTGCCAGAATCTTTGCGTATTTTTTCTTGGTATTTGGTTTGATGGCTCTCGATGGCCATTCTTAATTGATTGCAAAGATCATTATTGCCCATTCTATAGGATATACCCAACTTGCGATTAAGTTCGGTGATTTTTTCTAGCAGTTGTTCAGCGGTGTAGTTTTCGAGGCTACCAATCAAAGGATGTTCCATGTACTAATTGTATACGATTAGTACAGTAAAGTCAACGAGTTTGGTTAACCAAATACAGTGCCGTTGTTGCCAATGCAGAACCATTTGGCGTTAATGTATTGTAGTGTGCAAGCATCACCAATATCACTGAATGTAAGAGTGCCTGTGCCAGATGATTTCCAACCAGCATTGGTTACGGTAATAACCATATCACCACTGTCGGCATACATGGCAAATACTTTGATCTGACCAGGTATACCGGCGGCCAGCGTTGCTGTTTCACTGACAACAGTACTAAAATAACTAGTGGTCAAAGAGAGATTGGCTGCGGCAGTAGAGTTTAAATCCTCACTGCTGTTATTAAATGGTTGAATTTGTTTGTTGGTTTCGTTAATGGTAATTGTTGTTCCACCGTTGCTGGTTGTAAATTCAAAACTGTAAACACCGGTGGCAATAAACGTAATAATATTTGTTGATGTATTCAATCCTTGGATACCACGATTGTTTACACTAACCGCGGCCGGGACTGTTAAGGTGTGAGCAACATTGGCCACAGTAACTTGCACTACAACAGCGGCAGCTACTCCGGCGGCAGGAAAATTACTAAAGGCTAAACTAACAGCACCATTGGTAGTAAGTGTTTGATAACTAGCAAGAGAATAATTAACTGTAACTGATCCGCTTACTGTGCCTAGCGGTACAACTGTTTCGCTCATATTTTGCAGTTGAGCATTACTTAACACCGAACCCTGCATGTTATTGTCCAATACAGTACCGGCTAGCGCAGATTTAAGTACTGCGTTGTTTTGCAAGTCGGTAATTTCGTCTGCTGCATACTGAAAATTACTGGAGGTATTGGTAAAATTCGTACGGAATCCTTGCGAATTATTGTCTTGTCCGGCTACTGGGTAAGCGCCATCTATATTGTTCGGGTTAATATTACTTGTCATGATCTATCCTGAGTTGTTGAGTATATTTAGCCTAGTTATTGGCTTAAATTAAATTACCCCAGGCACCGCCTTCGTACCCTTGAATTTTGCTTTGTGTACTATTATACACCATGGCACCGTTGGCCGCAACAATATTAGCAATTTGCGCATCAGTTAAACTTGGTAGTGTAAATGTACCGTCATTAACCGTAAAACTATCAGCTACAATTCCACCGTGAATTTCTAATCCATCCTCTACAATTACCACTGTGCTATCGTCTGAGCTGATAAAATTAGTGATTACTGTGGGGCTTGTTATTGAAGTTGTTACTACTATATTACCACCTGTGATGTTACTACCTGTGACGTTACTGCTATTGATATTACCTGTGATATTACCAATAATATAATTACCGGTAATATTACCGGATACACTCAATGTTGTTAATGTGCCAACTGAAGTAATATTGGCCTGTGCGTTTGCTGTAACATATCCGGCGGTGTTTGCAAATGCTTTAACATTGGCAAAATTTGCATCAAGTTCGCTTAACGGTATATTTCCGGTATTATTGGCAAAAGTATATGGAACTGCGCTCATTTATTGTCCTAGGTTATTCTAATATATTTCGTTTAGGAAATACAAGATATTTATCGTATTCGTTGGTATTAGAATACATATCAACTGGTGCAATAAATTGTAGGCTATTTCCATCAAACGTAGTCTGTTGTCCATTCCACGTATTTGTCCAATATAATATTTCAGCGGAATCATTGATCCAATTTACAACATCGTCTGCATCATTGACCCAGGGACTAGTAACACTAGTAACTGTGCCGCCGTCAAATCTAGTATAAGACGGTGGGGTTGGGTCCCATTCTTGAGTTGCTCTATCCCAGTTCTTAGTTAATAAGTTGTCTAACTCGTAACGATCTACTTCAAAATCAACCAAGTTTAATTGATCGCCGAAGTGTGTTTGAATATTATAGGCAACCTGGCCGCTTTGCCCTGGATTAGTATATGCTATTACCCAAGCTGGTGTAAATCCTAACACACGCCCATCGGGCTGATAACTTAACATCCATCTAGGTAGCACATTACTAATTTGTCCTACTACATCAATCACTTGATCGCGCATGTCCTGTAGACCATTGGGCCAAACAGCATCAATCTCGTCAAGAGTATTGGCATTGATTGGAAAGGCCAATACTACTTCTTTGTCCACACTAACACCATCATTGTTGACCAGGTCGTCCACGACATTACTGTACACTACTTCATAAAGTATATTTCCATCATCATCTAGTGCCTGTGCTGTTTTAATTTCACCTAGCACCAAATTTTTCCAATAATGATTAAGATTTAAACTCTCAACATAGGTATCCAAGGTAGTGGCAGTAAGTCCGTAGGCATGATTATAAACTACATTTCGGGCCACACCAAAGTTTAGATCATCATTGCGATAAATCAAGCTAGGCGGAAATATAGTTGGATTCTGTAGCAAACTAGCCAATAGGTCACGATCATTCTGCGGCGGCATGGCCTGAATATACAAATTATCAAACGGCACTTCGTAGCGTCGAACTACTGTAATTGAAAAAGTTTTGTCTACATCAATTAATCCGTTTGTACTAAAGGCATTGACAGTAAATATCGCCACTAGATCAAAGGTAGTTGGTTGATCCACAGTGTTAAGATTTACATCAAATACTGTGGTGCCACCGTCCAGTGTAAAAGTGTCAAAGCTAACCCGGCCGGCGATATGCCCTGAAGTTAATAACTGTAATCCTTGTGGTAGTCGGCTATCACTACCCGACACTAATTGGTATTGTAATGGTATTCCTGAGACGCTAACAGCCGCAACATAAAAGGTACTAGTCGCACCGTTATCGATTAATCCTAGGCTACTAGGATTTTTGGCCCGCTCAACAGCACTGGATGGAGTTAGCCAATCAACGTCGGAGTTTACCGGTCCGGTTATAGTCAATGTATAATCGTAGTCGTTGCTGTGATTATCATGATCGGATGATTCCCAGGCTATTATAGTAAACGAATAATCTGCGGCTAGCCCACCACCAAATGGTATGTACCCATATAACCAACCGGAATTAGGATCAAGTGTTAACCCGGGTGGAAGATCCGTGGTAGGAATAAACTGAAATGCATTACCAGCAAAATCCAGTCCTGTAAATTGAAATGCATAAAAGTTATCGCTACGGGTAGATCCAATTGATCCAGTGGGCGTGGTAATAATAGGTGGCTGTATAGGAGTAACATCGGCAGTGACAAAGGTATCATCTGCTGTAAGTTGTGTGTTATCTGCAGTCATGGTACTGCGAGCATAGACCAAAATACTAAAGGCTCTTACGTCGCTGGATACACCGTTACTAACCTTAAGTGTAAACGAATATGTGGTTTTAGTAGTATGGGTATTTACATCTGGAATAATATAACCCGAAATTACACCAGCAGAGGATATGGTTAATCCAGGTGGCAAGGCACCGGCAATTAGTGTTATTACGTTTATAGAATAGATATCCGGATTTGAATAATCTACCACAAGTCCTGAAATTTGCACACCATCATAATAAGTACCTATGCTGCCCGAGGGTGTGGTCCATACTACTGTGGTTTGTCCAGTAACAGTTATTGTAAATGTACGGTCGGCTAGTTGCTTGGTTGCGGTGTAGGCCCGTACTGCAAATTGGCTAATGGTATCTGTGGTTACATCTAACGGAACTCCTTGCACTGTGGCTATTGCCTGTGGGTTTCCTGATAAAATACCGGTCTCGTTAATTTGAATGCCTGGTGGCAAACGACCTGCGATAAGTTGATAGTATACTGTTTCCGCGGCCGCGGCCACCAAAGGGACACTATAAAATACACCCTCGGGTATAGTTCCTAATGTTCCAGGAGGTGTGACCCAAACTGGCGGTGCCATAATTTAAAGTCTTCCAACAACTATTTCAATAGTTCCGTTGCCACCTGTAAATGATTCTACTGCTTTACCAATCACAGTACCCATTGCTGGGTTAGATTCGGCACGGGCTCGACCATTACCAGCACTGACCATCATTGCTCCTCTGGTTATTGACCCTTGCACTTGGCACGGAACACGGCCGGTTAATGCTACAGCAACCACATTATCACCAGCTAACCCAGAATTCATTGTATAAGCTGGATTAGTTGATACTACACCAACAATTAATGGATCTGCATCTGTGGTACTAACGGTCACTTCGTTATCGCCGCCAAAACTTAACACAGTTCCGGGAGCATAGTCTGCGTCAGCAATATAGCACTCGGCCAAGTCAGCGTAGAGTGCGGTAGTTGCTGTGGCAAATACTCGGTTAAAATAACTTGATGAGCTACCAATATTGCCTGTGGCATTTGCTCCGCCATTAATAATAGAAGTGCCACCACTGCTGTTAATAGTAACAGCAGCCACATTTGATATGTTGCTACCAGTCAAATCTAAATTTTGACCTGAAGGGAGTTCTTGTATTTGACTACTACCCGTGTTTATAATTAAGGGGAACCAATTTGCCATTTTTATTTTTCCAATTTAGAATATTTATGTGTTAATCGAAACTACAACGTTACCACTAGATCTGGTATTTACAGTAAAGGTGCCAGCCGCAGTTAACGATATAATTGTTGGTGTAGTTCTAGTGCCAATAGTTAAACTTTTACCAAGGCCGGTTAATTGACTACCGTTACCTAAAAGATATGCACCGGTGATATTGCCGGCAGCACTAATCACTCCGCCAGTTAGTAAATTACTACCAGTAACGTTACCGCCTGCGCTGGCGGAGTTAATTATAACCAAGTTACCACCGGTTACATTTCCGGTTACACTAGCAGTACCACCTGTGGCTAAATTGCCACCTGTGATTGTTCCTGTGGCACTAGCAGTACCACCTGTGGCTAAATTGCCACCAGTAATTGTGCCTGTGGTACTAATCAATCCTGCTGTTAAAATATTACCACCAGTTACATTTCCGGTGGCTGTCACTAACCCTGCGGTTCTAATATTTCCGCCAACTACGTTTCCGGTTGCAGAGTATATACTGGCAAACATAGTGCCAGTGTTAGGTATAAATCTTAGTCCAGGATCGTCGGCAAAAACAGTTTGTGCGGTTCCTACCGCTGGAACAAATACAAGATAAAAAGTTGTGGCGGCGCTGGTGTCTGTTGCTAATAATACATTTGCAGATCCAGATCCAGCAGGGCCTGTTGCTCCGGCGGGACCTGTACTTCCGGTTGCACCCGTTGCACCGAATCCTGTGGCGCCAGTGGCTCCGCCTGGACTACCAGATGCGCCAATTGGGCCTGTGGCGCCTGTTGCACCGAATCCTGTTGCACCCACCGGGCCACTTGGGCCAGTTGCGCCTGTCGCACCGCCTGGACTACCAGTTGCACCACTTGGGCCTGTGGCACCAGTGGAACCCGAGGCTCCAATACCAGTTGCACCTGTTGTTCCTGAAACTCCAGTGGCACCGGTAGTACCAATGATTCCAGTACTTCCTTGTATGCCAGTACTTCCTTGTATACCTGTTGCTCCAGTTGCACCTATGCCAGTACTTCCTTGAATTCCAGTACTTCCTTGTATACCTGTTGCTCCAGTTGCACC